>Ga0256828_1000024_pt1 | contig 106493 bp, 125 predicted proteins | sample CV88metaG_FD_185993 | JGI IMG/M metagenome (GOLD analysis project Ga0256828, IMG submission 185993) | Hydrothermal vent microbial communities from East Pacific Rise, Pacific Ocean - CV88 | ecosystem: Environmental > Aquatic > Marine > Hydrothermal vents | place: Pacific Ocean: East Pacific...
GATTTTGTTTTTTATCATTTTTCTTATTCTGTTGATTTTGTTTTTTATCATTTTTCTTATTTTGTTGATTTTGTTTTTTATCATTTTTCTTATTTTGTTGATTTTGTTTTTTATCATTTTTCTTATTTTGTTGATTTTGTTTTTTATCATTTTTCTTATTCTGTTGATTTTGTTTTTTATCATTTTTCTTATTCTGTTGATTTTGTTTTTTATCATTTTTCTTATTCTGTTGATTTTGTTTTTTATCATTTTTCTTATTTTGTTGATTTTGTTTTTTAATTAATTGTTTTATTATTTTTATATTATTTATTAAGTCTTTTTCTTTTTTAATTTTTTCGGCTTCTTCATATTTTTCTAATGCTTTATTATATTTTTTTAAAAAAGCATATGTATTTCCTTCATTAAATAATGTTTTATATTTTAAATTTTGATTTTCTGTTTTCTCTATTTTTTTGTATTCTCTTAAAGCTTCTTTATATTTTTTTGATTTATACAGTAAATTAGCTTTATTGTATATTATTTCGTCTGTTTCTTTTAATTTATTTAAATATTTATATGCCTTGTTATAATTTTTATTTATTATTTCTGTATTTACTTTTGATTTATAATAATAATCACTAAAATCGTTATTTGCTACTGAATTTGTTACTATAAACATCAATATACTTAATGTTATTAATATAATTTTATACATATTTATTCCTTTTAAAAAAAACTATAAATAAAATCAATATTCCTAAAAATAATGGGTATATGAATAATTCTTTATTATCTTTTATTTTTATTTCACTTGTTTTATTTTGAATGTTTATTTGATTTAATATTTCTTTTAATTGTTTATTTCCTACTGAATTTAATATTAATTTTCCATTTGTTTCTTCTGTAAGTTTTTGAATTTTTTTATTTATTTTTACATATATCAAATTTCCATCATCATCTTTCATCAAATAACCATCTTTATATAATACACTTCCTTTTTCAGTTCCTAATAAATATACATATATTTCTATATTATGTTTTTTTGCAAATTTAATCTCTTCATCAAAATTATTTTTATCTCCTCCATCTGTAAATATTATTAATATTTTTTTATCTTGGTTTTTTTCTAAATCATTTACTGTTTTTAATAAATTTAAATAAGATGTTCCTGTATATTGAATATTATTTTCATTTAAATTATCAATTAAATATATTAAAGTTTCTTTGTCTTTTGTAAATGGTGCAATTAAATATGATTGTGATGCAAAACCAACTATCCCTATATTGAAATTTTTAGTTTCTTTTATTAAATTTTTAATTTTCTTCTTTGCAACTTCAATTCTTGATGGAAATACATCTTTTGCTGACATTGATTTTGATATATCAAGTCCTATTAATATATTTTTATTATCTTGTTTAATAGTTATTTCTTTTCCTATTATAATAGGTCTTGAAATAGATATTATTAATAATATAGATGATATAATCATTAATAATATTTTTTTATCATTTTTTTGAAACATAAATGATATTGGTATTATTAATAATATTAACCACCATGGATTTATAAATTCGAACATTTATTTTCTCCTCATTAGAATTATTAGTGCAAATAAATTTAATATAGCTAATATTAAAAGGTATTGATAGTAATATGTTTTTTTCATATATTTTGTTGTATCTATTTTTACTTTTTCTAATTTATTTATATCATTATAAATTTTATTTAATTTAGATTTTGAATTTGCTTCATAAAATTCTCCACCTGTTTCATTTGCAATCTTTTGTAGAACATTTTTATCAAAATCCAATTCGCTACCTATACCAATAGTATATACTTTTATATTTTCTTTTTTTAATAAATCTATTGCTGTTTCTAATGGAACTGTATTTGTATTATCATATCCATCTGTTAATAAAATTGCTATTTTCTTTTTTGATTTTGAATTTTTAAATATTTTTGTACTTAAAAACAACACTTCATTTAATGAAGTATATCTACTACCAGCTATTCCTACTTTCATTCTATCTAATAAATTAAGAATACTTTTTTTATCATATGTCAGAGGTATTGCTATATAGGCAAAATCTGCAAATACTGTTAGTGCTAACTTATCTGTTTTTCTTTTTTTAATAAATTCTTTTAATACTGATTTTACTATTTGAAATTTATGATTTTCTTGCATAGAACCACTTGCATCTAAAAGAATAGAAATTTCGTACCCCTTAGCATTATTTTTTATTATCTTATTTTCTTTTATTGGAGACATTATTGTTAATGTTAATAAAATTATTAATGTTATTTTAAGTATTTTTATTAAATTTATATAAGTTTTATTTATATTTTTTAAAATATTTAAGTTTGGAAATAATATTTGTTTAAATTTCTCTTTACATAAATATATACATATTATGTAAGCTATAAATATTATAATAAAATATGGATATTGAAAATTAATTCCTTCCATTTGATTATTCCTTTATTTGTTTTATAAAATCTTTGATTTTATTTTCTAATTCTTTTGGAAATTTTTCAATTTCTTTTTTATATTTATATTTTTTCAATTCTTTTTCTAACCATTTATATTCTCCTATATTTTCATCATTTAAAAATTTTTGTATATTTTCTGAAAATATATAAATTGCTAACTTTGGTTGAATAAAGTTAAGATTTTTAAGTGCGTTTAAACTAATTTCTCTTTCTGTTTTCTTTTTATTATTATTTTTATATTTTTTTTCTTTATATTTCTTTTTTAAAAATAGTAATAAAAAAAATATTATTATTAACGATACAAACAGTGTAAATAGTATTGTTTCAAATTCGTTTATTGTTGATAATTCTATATTATTTCTAATGTCTGATAATTTTTGAAGTTCATTCATTTTAATACCTTAATAATTGTTTTAACTTTATATATATTTCTTGTATATTTTGGATTTTTATATATTTAATTTTTTGTTTTTTAAAACTTTGAAATAATTTTTTATTTTTTTCTTCTATTTCTTTTTTATATTTTTTTAATAAAGATTCATTAAAATTAATTTTTTCTGTTTCCAATGTTATTGGGTCAAAAATTTCTATTTCATCATTAAACATTGGTTCTTCCTCTGTTTTATCTCTAACTATTATTGAATATATTTCATGCTTAAATCCTAATCCTTCAAAATTTATTTCTTCATAAAAGTCACTAATAATAAATATTATTGATTTTCTTTTAATTTTTTGTTTTATATAATTAATTAAATATACATTATCAATATTTTTACCTAATATATGATTTTGTGGTAATGAAAATATATAATTCAAACTTTTATTTATCATCCCTTTGTTTTTTGTTTTATAAAAATGTTTTTCTTCTTTATTTGAAATAAATATATTGCTTATGTAATCATTATTCTTTATAGCTGAAAAAGATATAACTGACATTATTTCTGACATTATTTCTTTTTTTTGTTTATATTCTATATTTCCATTTATCATAAATAATACATATACATCTAATTGTTTTTCTTCTTCATATATATTTATAAATGGTTTTCCATTTTGTTTTGCAGTTGCTTTCCAATTTATTTTTCTTACATCGTCACCTGGATTATATTCTTCTATTTCTTTAAAATCTAATCCTGTTCCTTTTAAAATTGATTGTTGATTTCCAGAAAAATTATTTAATACATTTTTTTTACTTCGTATTAATATTTCTTTTATTTTATTTTTTGTCATATTAATTCCTTTATGGTATAGGAATTTGTTTTACAATATGATTTATTATTTTTTTAGGTGTTATATTATTTGCTTCTGCTTCATATGTTAATACCATTCTATGAGATAATACTTCTTCTAATACTTCTAATATATCATCTGGCTCTACAAAATCTTTTCCTTTAATATATGCATTTGCTTTCGATGCTTTAAATAAATCAATAGATGCTCGTGGCGAAACTCCATATTGTATATAGTCTTTTATTTTTTCTGCATTATATTCTTCTGGGTTTCTTGTTACAAATATAATTTTTAACATATATTTTACTAATGCATCATCAATATGAATATTTTTTACTTCTTCTGATATTTTTAATAATTCTTCTTTATCTATTATTTGATTAATTTTCTCGAATGTATTATTAGCTACTCTTTTTACTACTTCAAATTCTTCATCTATTGTATTGTATGATACTATTATATTCATCATAAATCTGTCTAATTGTGCTTCTGGTAATTTATAAGCACCTTCTTGTTCAATTGGATTTTGTGTTGCTAAAACGACAAATGGTAAGTCTAATTTATGTGTTTCATCACCTATTGTAACTTGTTTTTCTTGCATCACTTCTAATAATGCTGATTGTACTTTTGAAGGTGCTCTATTAATTTCATCTGCTAATAATAAATTTGTAAATACAGGTCCTTTTCTTATATCAAAATTTCCTGTTTTTTGATTATATATTTCTGAACCTGTTATATCTGATGGCATTAAATCAGGTGTGAATTGTATTCTTTTAAAATTTAATCCCATTGTTTCAGCAACAGCATTGATTGTAGTAGTTTTAGCAAGTCCTGGAACACCTTCTACTAAAATGTGACCATTTGTAAATAGTCCTATTAAAATTCCGTTTATTAATTTTTCTTGACCTATTACTGTTTTTGATATTTCTTTTTTTATTTCTTTTATTCTTGTATTCAATTATAACTCCTTTTTTTTAGAATTATAACATACTTTAGCGTTTGCCTTTCATTTACTTTTATATATTATCTTTTTTTATTATGAAAATATCAATATTTTTTTATTTAGAATTTTCTGAAAATACTTTATTTCTTCCATTTTCTTTTGCTTTATATAATAATTTATCGACTTTTTTAAATAAATCATCTATATTTTCATTTTTTGATTTATCTAATTGAGCGACTCCAATACTAATTGTTAATTTTTTTATTATTGGAAATTTATAATTTTCCACTATTTCTTTTAATTTGTTTGCTAACTTTGTTGCTTCAATTATATCTGTATTTGGTAAAATTATTATAAATTCTTCTCCTCCATATCTACTTAAAAAATCAGTTTTTCTAATATTTTTTTTGATTAATTTTGATAATTCAATTAAAATAGAATCTCCAATATCATGCCCATATACATCATTTATGTTTTTAAAAAAATCAATATCAAACATTATTATAGATAAATTTAAATTATATCTTTTTGATACTTCTATTTCTCTATTGGCATTTTCTATTAAAGCATATCTATTATTAAGACCTGTTAAAGCATCTGTTCTTGCTAATTTTTCAAGCTCTTTTTGAGCAGTTTTTAAAGCTTTTGTCCTATTTTTTACTTCTTTTTCTAATTTTTCATTAAAATTTTTCAATTGATTTTCTTTTAAATGTATTTCTTTTTCATATATTGAATAATATTTTTTCAACTTTGAATTTACATAAGTTGATAATATAATTGATAATATCATTATTATTAATACTATCCATATGATGTTTTTTATTTCATTTATATAAAATTTTGTTTTATTATTTATTTTTATTTCATATTTCTTTTTTAAATTTTCTATATTAATTAAATTATATATAATTAAATTATTATCGTTTGATTTAATCACATATACTAAAAAATTAGTATTATTTATTTTAATGTTTTTATAATCACCATTTGATATTTTTATATTAATGATTTTTGTTTGATTTTTGTTTTCAGATATTATATTATTGTCATATAATAATATAATATTATCTTTGTTTATTTTTATGAAACTATTTCTAAATTTTTTTAATTTTTTTAAAATTTCTTTTTTTGATATTTCTTCTTCTAAACCTTTTAATCCTTTGTTATGTTCTATTTTTTTTATATATAAAATTTTGTTCTTTTTAACTAAAAATCCATTATTATTATTTTTTATAAAACATAATTCATGTTTCGAAATTTTATTTTTAAAAAAAGAAGTTTTATCTATTTTTTTTATTCCATTATTATCAAATATTACTATTTTATCTTTGTTTTTATCTAAATTATTTATTTTTTTTAACATTAATGATTTTTGTTTTTCTATTTGCTCTTGTTTTATCAAATTATAATATTCATTTATAATTAATGCCTCTTTTCTGATTTCTTCTTTTTTTATATTTATTAATTCATTTACAAATACTTTATTTATTTTTTTCTTTTTTTCTAAAAAGTTATTAGAAAAAACAACAACCATTATTGTTACAAATATTGGAATTAATATTAATGGAGCATATAATATGATATTTAATAATTTATCTTTTTTTGTCATTATTTTCTTCTTATATTTTAGTTTAATTTTTATTATATATTTTTATTAATTAAAAAAAACTTAAAAAAGCTCTTTTTTTATTATTATAATATATTTTAATTCAAATATATAAGGAATTTTATATGAAATTTTTATTCTTTTTCTTTTTTTTATTTTTAAATTTACATGCTTCTAATGTTGATTTATATGAAAAGAATTGTCCAAATGTTTATCAACCTGTTTGTGGTGAAATTGAAATTGATGACCCTGTTCATAAAATGACTATTTTACAAATAAAAAGTTTTTCAAATAGATGTTTTTTAAATGCTTCAAAATATCATTTTATTTATCAAGGCGAATGTAAAAAATATACGAAAGATAAAAATCTACCTACTTTAAATTCAAAAAAATAAGTTGAATTTGAATTAAAGAAAATTTTTTTATAATAAAAGACAAAAGGACTTATATGGCTAATTCAGACAACAAAGCAGCTTTAAATAGCTTTATGAAAAAAACAAAAAATAATAATTTTGATGAAGAAAATTTAGAAAATGAGTTAAATCAAAATTCTAATAAAAAATCTGATACATCTGGCGATACTGGTGATACAACAGATAGTGAAGGTGAAAATAATTCTATAATAGAAGATTTATCTCAAGATAATTCACAAGATAAAGATATAAAAGAAGAACTTAAAGATAAAATTATTACAAGAGCAGGTAGAAAAGCATTATTTCAAACAATGGAGATACCTGATAGAGGATTTTCACCAAGTGAATTATATAGATTAAGAGAAGAACAAGAAGACAAAAGAAATAATGTTGGAGTAGAAGATACTATTATTAGAGTTCATGGAACTTTAAATAGAGGGTTTATTAGTAATCTTGAAAGTGATACAGGTTTAAATATAATGTATGATATGAAATTGCCTTCTGGTAAATCATTTTCATTCTTTTTAAATGGTGGTGATAGTTTAGATAAATTTATTGATGGTATTAATCAGAATTTAAGAGAAAATCCTCTTGGATATAGCACTGCTGATTTAGCTGTAATTAATCAATTAATAGAGGCAAAATCAAGTGGTAATTTATTTCAAAAAATTACTGAATTTCAAAGTAGATTTGGAACAGTAGACCCTTCTGATAATAGAGTTAAAGCAAAATATGATTTTATTGCTAATGAAAAATATACTGCTACTAAATTTGACCAAAACAATATTAATGATGTTAAGAATCAAGAAGAAACAACTGTTGCTCCTGAATTTTCTTCGGATACTAATTCTAATCAAGATTTAATATCTGAAAGTTCTTCTATTAATAATGATATTGAAAATAATAATTTAAGTATTGGTAAAGATTTATATACTCAATTTCAAACTGAAACTAACGAAAAAGATTTTGGACGTTTTGTTAAATGGATTTCTGTAAAATATCCTAATATTCAAGAAGTTTTAGATAATACTGAATTTGATGAAAAATTTAGAGATGGAAATATGGATATTAATGAATTTAGTGAATTGCTTGAAACTTTCTTTGAAACAAATCAAAGTTCATTAAAGAATATCAAAGAAACTTTGGAAAAAGAAAATATTTCTAAAAAAAGAACATTGAAAAATTCAAATAATTCTTCTAATTATAGAACAATGTAAATAAAATGTTTTATAATTAAATTAAAAAAAAGGATACAAATGAGAAATTTTATAACAAAGAAAAAAAATATATTAAGTGATACAAACTTGATTTTATCTAAATTACAATTTATTTTAAATCATGAAATATTTTCAACCTTAGATATTCAGTTACAAACAAACATTATTAAAATTTATAAAAATTTTAAATCAGAAGTAGCTTTAATTGCTATTTTGCTTTCTTCTGAAGATGTTTCTTTTGATATTAATGAAAAATTTACAAAATTTCATAAAACAAAACAAGATATTTTTTCTTTCTTAAAAAAAATTAATAAAACTTATATATTAAATTAATTCTTCTGGACTATTTGAATAATGACATTTATAAGTGTCATTATTTTTATCTATTATTTTATAATTTGAATGTAAATGACCATAATGCCATTCTTTAAATTCTATTATATTTGAAATGTCATCTAAAAATTTTGCAGTATCACAATTTATTTTTGTTTGATTTTGTTCTGTATCATGTAACATTTCTTTAACAATAAATTTTGGTGCAGTATGAGTGCATACATAATCCACTTTATTATTATATTTTTCTAAGTTTTTTCTTGCATTTTCTTTTTCTTCTTCCGTTGATATTTCTTGTTTCCAATATGAAATTTCTTTAAGTTTAACTTTTTCATAAACTGTTTTTTTATATTCACCATATCTATATTTTTTCTTTTTTACTTTTTCTTTACTTTTATATTGTTCATATGTGAAACGTCCTTCTGATGATGTTGTTGCTCCTGAAAAAGTAAAAATTGTTTTATTATTTATAACATATACTTCTCCTCTTACTGCAAAATATATTTCTCCTTTTTCTAATTTTAAAACATATACTTTACCACCCCATTTATTAATAACAGGTAACTTATTGATAATATCATAATTTTCATGATTTCCAGGAACTACTAATATAGTATATTTTTTATTTGCTAAAATATTTAATTGTTTTCGTTCTTGGTTATAAAAATCTTTGAATTCTTCGTAATACCATACATATCCAAAATCTCCCAATTGTATTAAAACATCTTTTTTTGATAATTCTTTTTGTTCTGGAAAATATTTTTTATTAATATATTTCATTTCTCCATTTTGATTTCCATGCCAATCTCCTGATACAAATATTCGTCCCATAATAATTACCTTTTATATTTAAGTTTTCTTTTATTTTAATTAATTTATAATTATACTTAAATAAACTTTAAAATAGGATTAAAAATATGAAAAAAATTGTCTTTTTATTTATGATATTTCAATCAATGTTACAAGCTTATTATTATAGTCCAGTTTTATTTCCAAAAAATCCTAATTTTCTTTTTGGAATTACAACAAGTTATAATACTTCTTCTATTGAAGTTATGACTTCCTCTACTGATTATTTAATTGATGGAGATATAAATTTAATATATAATGATAATATACTTTTAGGTTTTGATATTGGGATAAAAAATGATTTATTAAAAACTTATATTTCTTTTGATACTTCTACTGATTTAGATTATTATCGTATATTATTTAATTATGATATTTATCTTGGTCCTGTAAATAACAAAATAAAATGGCTAATTGGTTTTTCTTTTGGGGCAGAAACTGGTAATTATGAAATATTAAATAGTAATTTGGATTATAAAAATTCACTTGTTGGAATAAAATGGGGAATAAGTGTTAAAGGAAAACATCATAGCAGTTATGAATTTGTTATTTCTTATTTATATGGTATTAATTATTATAGTGAAAGTAATGAATTTTCAAATGGATATGACCGTTTGAGTTTTGATACTATAGATAGCAATACTTTTAATTTTAAAATCAAATATAATTTTTGATTTTCTTCTCTTTTTTTTGTTTTTTTTATATAATAAGTTTAAATAACATCTTTAAATAGGTGTTTTAAACAATTTTAAGGATAAATTATATGAAAAAAATATTAACTTCTGCTTTATTAGCATCATTTCTTTTAGGAACTTCTGCTTCGGCTGATTTTACGAGAATTGAAATGGGTGCTGGTTTATGGCAACAAAACTCATCTGGTGTTTCTACTTATACTGATAGCACAACTGGTGCTACTGGAACTGATACTGTTATTGACGATACTATGAATAAAGCATATTTATGGGTTTTGATTAAACATCCTATACCTATTGTTCCTAATTTAAAATTAGAATATACTTCTGTTGAATATAATGGTGTAGTTACAGGTAGTTTAGAAGATTTTATCGTTCCTGATGGTTATACAAGTAATAGTCATTTGACTATGGATGAATATGATATTATCCCTTACTATAATTTATTAGATAATACTTTTTGGGTTACTCTTGATATTGGTTTAGATATTCGTATTTTGGATGCTGATTATGAGGCAGGAGCAATTAATGTTGGTGGTATAAATGTATTTGATGGTTATACTGATAGTAGTACTGTTGTTATACCTTTAGGTTATCTGAGAGCAAGAGTTGAAATTCCTACTACAAATATTGGTTTAGAAGGAGATATAAGATATATTACTTATGATGGAAGTTCTATTATTGATGCCAGAGCAAAAATTGATTATACTTTTGATGTATTTCCTGTTATAGAACCAGGTATTGAAATTGGGTATAGATATCAGAATTATGATTTAGATGATAATGAAGGGACTAAAAGTGATTTAACTTTTGATGGTTTTTATGCAGGTGTTAATTTAAAATTTTAAACACTCATAAATTGATTTAACAATTTCTTGTTGTTAAATCAACATCTTTTCTTTTTTAATATGGTATAATGAAATTGATTACTTTTTTATTAATAGGAATATTGTCATGATTAAAGAAATAAATATAGAAGAAGTTGTTGGAGAAAATGTTATTATATTTTATAATAATGATGAGTTTTTAGAATTTAATAAAGAATTTCCATTTATTAAATTACCTATTGATTTTTCTTTTCCTATTGTTTGTTATAATGGATTAAATGAAGTTTGTTTTTCATCAATACATCCTGAGAATATTATTGATTTAAAAAAAGAAGAATTTAATATTAAAACAGTTATTGATTTTAATGATTTTAAAAATTTTATTAAATTTTAATGTTTTATAAAAATATACCAATATGAATATAATGATAATGACCCTGATATTATTATTGTAAATAATATCGCTATTAAAATTGATAAAATTAATTCTTTATCTTTTTTTGTTTCTTGTTTTAAAATATCTTTTTGAAGTTGTTCTTTTTCTTTTTTTAATTTTTTTTCTTCTTCTTCTTCTTTTTTTAATTCTTCTTGAAGTTCTTCTTCTAAATCTATTATAATATCATCACCAAATAGATTTTTTTGCTCATTAAACATTAAAATACCTTTATTTTAGAAAATTCTCTTTTATCTCATAAATAATATATATATTTTCTTTTGGTGTTTTTGGCTCTTTTTTTTCTTTACCACCTTCTTGTATTATTACATCTATTAAATTATCAAATATTTTCTTTTTTTGGAAATTAAATTGTTTTGAAAAATGTTTTATAAATAATTTTTCTATATTTATTTTAAGTGGTATTTCATCGTTATATTTAGGTTCAAAAGTTTTTTTATTGCAATCCATATATAGATATAAATCAGTTATTTCTTGATTTATATCTATTCCTATATTTTCTTTTTTTAATTCTACTGTTAATGTTTTCATTTTATCTATTTACACTTCTTAAAATATTTAATAAACTTAAAAACATATTTAAAAAATCAAGATATAATTGAACAGCTGCAATATATGGATTTGTAAATCCACCTTTTACTAAGTTTTGTGTATCTACTACTATCATTACACTCATAATAAGAACTACTATTCCAGATATTATTAATGAAATTGTATTTGATTGAAAAAATATCATATTAATAATAGAAACTATTATTATACCAAGTAATGCAAAGAATATTGGTTTTCCAAAACTTCTATAATCGTTTTCTGTTTTAATAGCAAATAAACTTAGACCTCCAAATGCTACTGCTGTCATTAGAAATGCATTACCTACTATCGCAGCCCCACCTGGCATCATTAATGTATATGCTATTGTAGGGACTGATGTTATTCCTGTCATAAAGGCAAATGCAAATAATAATATCATATTTAAACCTTCTTTTTCTTTTGCAAACATTAATCCAAATAACAATGCAAATTCAAGAATAACAAATCCCCAGAAAAAATTCGCTATTGTTGGTAATATCATCATACCTAAATAACTTCCAGTTGCACCAGCCAACATTGATGCTCCCATTAATTGGTAAGTTTTCTTCACAAATGAAGTAATTGAACTTTCATTTGTAAATGTTTCCTTTTTAAGTTGTTCTTTTTTTAATTTATTTATTGCTTCTTTATTATACATTCGCTATACCTCTCTTTTTTATTTTTATATAATTATAACATACTTTTATTAATAATTTCTTTATTTATATTTTTCTTTATTTTTTATTATTTTTTCATTGTTTTTTTATTTTTAATTTGTTAAAATAATAAAATATTAAATAAAAGGTAAACAGATATGAATGAGTTTAAAGGATATAGTAACGAGACAAAAAAAATAATTAATAATCCAAAATTTATTAATAGTTGTGAGAAATTTATTGAAAATATTTTGTCTATATTTATTGAAGATGAATTAGAATTTTTAATTTCATTAAATTTAGATGAAATTGAGGCTTATCCAAAAATCGAAGGTGAATTATATTCTCATTTAAAAATGCAAAAATATTTTATATTACCTATTCGTTCTTTTAGTCATTTTCATATATTAGATAAAAAAATATTTTTTGAAATAGGTCTTGGTTTAAAAGAATTAGAGGAAGAAGAACCTGTTTATTACTCTTTGACTATTCCTTTTTATAGTATTTTACATATTATTTCTTCTGATAAACAGGTTATTTTTGAAAATCCTCTTTTTCATAATTCTGATTTAAGAATTCAAGAAAAAATCAATCACTCTACTAATATATTCTTATCTAATCCAGATAATTCTTCTTTTTTAACAAAAAAATAATTTATTTTTTTGTTTTAATATATTCAAATATTTCTATTCCTAAGTTACTTAATTCATTAAATTCTTCATCTTTATTTTCCCATTTAAAGTCTTTTCTTAAACAATAATCTTTTTTTAGAATTTTAATAATTTTTTGAAAATTTTTTTCATTTATTAGATATTGCCCTTCATTTTGTGCAATACTTTTTATTTTTTTAAGTATTTTATAAAATGCTTTATGCATCATTCCTTCTTGTATTAAATAAATTTTTTTATTCATTTTTTAATTTCCTTTTATTTTTTAAGTATATTTTATAAATTAATAGCTTAAATTTAAATTAAAATTATAATTTATTTAAAATTAATTAAGGTTGGTTATATGGATTTTGAAAAAAATATTAAACCTCTTATTTTAAATAATATGAAAAATATTGATTTAAAAGAATATAAGCATGGTTTAAATGATATTAATTATAAATTAGATACAGAATATAATAAAGCATTAGAAGATATATTAAATAAATTAGAAAAAACTTCTCAGTTTTTAAAAAGTATTGATAATATTAAATTATTTTAAACTAATATTAAGTTTAAAATATTATTATTTATTAATAATTAAAAAAGGTTAAAAAAATGATTTCAAAAGAAAGTTTTATTATTTCTGATACACATTGGGGACATAAAAATGTTTTAAAATATGAACCTATTCGATTAGAAATTTCTAATCAACACGGTTATGGCTCAGATGTTGATACTTTAATGATTGATAAATGGAATGAAAATATTTCTGAAGAAGATACAATTTTACATCTTGGTGATTTGTTTTTTAAAAATAAAGAAAGTCAATTTGAATTAGATACATTAAATTCACTTAATGGTAATAAATTATTATTAATTGGTAATCATGATAGACCAAAATATTACAATAAATTAGATGATAAATGGTTTATTATTGATAATATTATTATTGATAATTTTAGTGAAAATTTTAATGATTTAAGAAATAATTTATCTAAAAAATTTGAATTATCTCAAAAAGAAAAAAGATTATTAGTATGTTTTATTACTACTATTAATAATAAAAGAATATTATTTAGTCATTTCCCTTTATTTAATAATAATCCATATGACAAAAAATATAATAAAATAACTGATGCATTAGAATATTTATATAATAAATATAATTGTGATTTAAATATTCATGGACATACTCATTCATATAATAGTATTTTTGAAAATTCAATTAATGTTTCAGTAGAAAATCAAAATTTAACACCAATTAAAATTAAGGAGTTATTAAAGTGAATAAAAAATCAAAAGAAATTATATTAAAGTATCCTAATATATTTGGAGAACCCCCTTTTAATATGATGGATACTTTAATTGGATTTGGATTTGAGGTTGGTGATGGATGGTTTCCATATCTTATAGAATTATTTGAAGATATAAATAATATTGTAATTAATAATAATTTGAGTGATTTTCGAATTGTTCAAGTTAAAGAAAAAATGGGGTATTTAGATATTTATACTCGTAATTCTATTCAGGAAATTGATGATTTAATATTTAATTTAACAAAAAAACTATCTACTATTTGTGAAGATTGTGGAAGTGAGAATTCAGTTATGAGAGAACTTCCTTATTTTCAGGTATTATGTGATAATTGTTATCAGCTTAAAAAATAATATCACTTTTTTGTGATATTATTTTTTATTTTCTTTTTATTTTTATTTTAAATTATTATTATTTTTCATGGATTCACACATCATTTTGATAGGACTGATAAAATAGGTAGAGATTGGAATGAAATTAATTATGGTATTGGTTATGAATATTCTACATATGTCAAAGATAGTTCTGATTTATATTATACTTTTGGTGCAAATATAATTAAAGATTCTAATTCAGAAATTTTCCCTTTTATATCTGCTGGTTTAGAGATAAGACCTTTCAGTAAATATTTTGCTTTTTCTTTAACTGCCATTGTAGGTTATAAAGTATTTCCTACATTCAGTGTCATTAATGGTGTTTGGACAGAGGAAATTGATAGAAAATATGAACCTATTGTTGGTGCATCTCCAAGTTTGAAATTCTTTTATAAAAATTTTTCTATCAATTATAATTATTCGCCTCAATTTGAAATGGATAATTTATATATTGCTGGATTACATTATTTTACTATAGGTTATAGATTTTAAGCAACATTTTTTAAATGTGTTGCTTTTTTTGCTTTTTTATTATATTTTTCAATTGGATTGTTGATTTTTCTTTTTAAAAAATGCTCTTCTGCAATTAATATTCTTTTTAATATAAATTCATTATCTATGATAGTTAATTTATTTACATATTCTTCTTTTTCTTCTGGTATTTCAAAAATAGAATCCATATAGTCATGTACTTCAGGTGGTATAACTTTATCCCCTCCTTCTAATTCTATTTTTACACTTCTTATATAGGATATTTTTTTTACTATTTCTATATCTCCATATAAAAATACTATTTGTTCTATATTTATTTTTTTATCATCTTTTTTATATTTAAGGAGTCTTTCCACTATTTCTTTTCTATCTTTTTTTGTAAGATTAGGCATATCTATAATTATTGGTTTTTTTTGGTTCATTGCATTTTTTAATTTTTCTTCCATTCTTTTATATTCTTCTTTTCTTGCTAAATATAATTTTTTATATACTTTTGTAGATTTCATTTTATATAATTTTGCTTCTTCTTTTTTTATTTTGATAATTTCTCCATATCTTGAATTTATTTCACCTATTTTTTCATCTTCTTCTGGAATGATAAATATTTCTGAATATTTTAAATTAATTTCTTTTGCAACTGAGTTAGTTATATTATCATCACTTATAATATAATTATGTTCTTCTCCTTTTAATTCATTATTTATATAAGTTGATTTCCCTGTTGATGAAACACCTACTAATATCTTTACTTCCATTTTCTTTCCCTTTTTATATTCTTTAAAATATTATAAGGAATAATCTTTTTGTTTAAAATAAAAACTTTTTTTGTTATTATAATTAATAAGAAATCTAAAATATATATAAAAGGAATATTTATGAAACAAAGTGATGTTTTTGAAAAAATTGTTAAAATTGAAGATGAATTGTTATTAACTACTGATAGTGCTCGTATTGCTTTTTTAGAAGAAGAATTATCTAAGTTAGAAAATTCTTGTAATAAAATAAATTCAAGAGAACCAAAAAATAAAAAAAAATATTTAAAAATGTAATGGAAAAATGAAAATTTTAATTATTTACTTATAATTATTTAAATTTATATTTATAGGAAAATAAAATGAAAATTTCAAAATATTTACTACTTGCTTCACCTCTATTATTTTTAAGTGGTTGTGGAAGTTTATTTAATTCCACTCCAACACCTGTTTCTCAAACACAAGTTGTTGTTCAACCAAAACATAAACAATGTAACAAAAGAAACATAATTGATTATGAAAATCATTGTATGGAACCTTTTTTAAATGAAAAATATAAAGTTAAATATGATATGTGGGAAGATTGTACAAAACGTGCTTCTGATATGTTTTGTGATTAATTAGATTAAATCATCTATCAATAAGATAGATGATTTGTTTTTAATCTGTTAATTCTACCATATGTTTTTTTACTTGTGGTACAACTTGTTTTTCAACATAATTAAATTCTATAATTTTATTTGTTCCATTTATTTTATTTAGTAATCTTTTTTCTATCCAAATTTGTGCAGTAGATACAACTGAATGGTCTTTCATATTTATAATTCTTGCATTTACTACTACTCCTCTTTTATAAGAAGTACAAGTTCCTGTTAAAACCAAATTAATATCATATTTTTTTCTTAATTTCTCTGCATTTCTGCTAAATATGAAATCACCCTTTTGTTGTACTTTAATGGCATCCATTGTTTTAAAGTCTATAACTTTAAAACCTCTAACTTGTAATTCGTGTATTAAATTTTCACTAATTATATTTCCTACTACTCCTACATTTTCGAAATCATTTAAATTTACAAATGAAGTAATAGCTATTTTATTATTTGAAATATTTTTAAAATTTCTATTTTGTGTCAATTGTTTTCCAAGATTTGCAACTAATTGATTTATTCTTCCTGCTTCATTTACACTTTGAAATGGAACACTTTCATACTTAACACCATTTATTGTTGTTGATAATGCATTTAGAGATGTAAATGATATAAGTGTTGCCATTAATATTATAATTTTTTTCATTTTATTAATCCTTTTTTATTTTCTTATTGTTACTGGAAATTTACAATTTCCACATACATCTGTAAAATTTATAACTTCTACTTTTTTTGGTTCTTCAAAAACTTTTTTAACTGTTACTTTTTCTTGTTTTTCTATTATTGGTTTATCATCTTCACAATAATTACAAGATTTAATTATTTTTTCTTGTTTCTCTATTGGCTTAATATCATTTTGATGACAACCTGTAAAACCAATTACAGTAAGAGCAATTAGTGAAGTATATTTTATGTTTTTTTTCATTTTTTTATCCCTTTTTTTTATTTATTTATTTAAATTATAATAAAAAAAAGAATGATTTTTTCGTTTTTTTATAAAAAGAAAAAATTATAATTTATATTTTATTCTATCTCGTCCATTTTCTTTTGCTTTGTATAATGCATCATCACATCTTTTATACATTGTTTTAAAATTATCTTCTATTTTTGATAATGTTATTCCAAAAGATGCTGTAATTTTTCCAGCTATTGGATGTTTATATTTTCTTATTTCTTCTTGAATTTTATTCATAATTTTAATTGTATTTTTTAAATTTGTTTCTTTTATAATTAACATGAATTCTTCTCCACCCCATCTTGCGAAAATATCATCTCTTCTTGTTTTATTGTTAATAATATTTGCAAAATTTATTAATACATCATCACCAACATCATGTCCGTATTCATCATTACATTTTTTAAAAAAATCAATATCTGCTATTATAAGTGCAAAAGGTTTATTATTTTCTTTGGATTCATTTAATGTTTCTTCAAATATTTTATTGAGCATACTTCTATTATATACACCTGTCAAATTATCTGTAAATGCTTCTTTCATTAAATTATTTTTTTCTATATGATATTTTGTTATATCTGTTAAATTTATAAAATAATCATCATTATTTAATTTTGTTATATTTATTTTAAATATAACATCTTCACCTTTTTTATTTTTCAAAATTACTATTTTTTTATCGTCTGATGATTTATTATATATTTCAAAAAAATCATTTGATGTAAAATGTGTTGAGATAAATAAGAAACCTTGTTTCGCTTCAAATATTTTAAATAAACATTTATCTATTTCATTATTTGATTTTATTTCAAAAAAATCTTTAAATTTATTATTTGAATATTTAATATTTCTTAAATTTGAAATTATTATTAAATCTTCATTTTTATTTAATACTTCATTAATTAAATCATTTTTATCATTTAATGTTTTTTGATTATATAATATTCTATATACAAGTAAAAAAATCATAGCTGTTATAAAAATCATAGCTATTATAAAAATCATAGCTATTTTAATTATTATTGTTATTTTATAGTGTTTTTTTATCAAATTACTTTTTTGAAATGATACAATCCAAGAAATTATTTCTTTATTTATATTTTTAATAGGCATCAATGTTAAAATACAAGATGTTTCTTTTATTACTATTGAAAATATTTTTTCTTCTTCCATTTTTATTTTTATTAGATTTTTATATTTTGATAATTCATCAATTGATAGTTTGTCTATACATTTGTTTTTAAAATTTTCATTGTGTAATAATGAATAATCTATATTTTTTATTGATATTTTATATTTTGTATCGTTATTTGATTTCATATTTAATAAAAAATATGATTTTAATTTATTTATATTTATTAGATTTTTTTGAAATGTATTTATTGAAAATGATATTTCTAAAATCCCTATAAATTCATCATTTATATATAATGGAAAAATATTTTTAAATCCACTTTCCAAATTATTTGAAGTATATTTTATTTCTTCTTGATTTTTTAAAAGTTTTTCAATATCTTTTCTTTTTATTGTTACTTTTTCTCCAAAATCATCTATATTATTCATTTTAATAAAAGATGTTCCATCTTTTAAAATAATTTGAATTTCATTAACCCCTTCTTGATTTAATTCTTCATATTTTTCTTTTAAAAATTTATAAATTTTTTTTCTTTCTTTTTTATAATCTTGGATTTTTAAAAATTCTTTATTTGAAATAATATCTTTATATATTAAAAATGATAATACTTTTTGGTTTTTTTTAATAATATTAAAATTATTTTTAACTATTTCTTCTTTATTAGATTTTATACCATCTTCAAACATTATTGAATGTTCTTTTAATAATTCAAATAATAAGAAATTTGTAATTATGAATAGTATTATAAATATTATATTTTTTTTCATATTGTCTCTTTTATATTAAACTATTGGTGTTATATAAAAATTTTCATTTTCTATTGTTAAAGACATTTCTTCAAAATTATCAATATATACCATATATTCACTTGTTTTATATGCTAATTTATATATTTCATTATTAATTTTTAATATTTCTACGCTTATAATATTATTTTTTATATATTTTTTAAATTCTTCTAAATTTTCAAAAGACAACATTTAATTTATTCTTTTTTCATTTTTGTTTTATATAGTATAATAATATTATATATTTATTCAATAAAAAAGGTAAAAAAATGTTAAATAAAAAACAACAAGAAGTTGTTGATTTTGAAGGTGCTCTTGTTAATATTGCAGGACCAGGTTCTGGGAAGACCCATACTTTGATTTCCAAAATTTCTTATATTGTATCGAAAAATGACAATGTTTTAAAGAATTTATTAGTTTTAACTTTTACTAATTCTGCTGCTAATGAAATTTTAACTCGTTCTTTAGAAAAATTAGATATTGGTAATTTAAATAATTTGAAACATTCTCTTTACTTTGGGACATATCATTCTATTTTTAAAAGATTATTATCTGAAAATAATATTTTTAATAAATTAAATTTAGGTAATAATCCAAGTATTGTTATGCCAAAAGAATCTGTTCGATATTTTACTAATTTAATGAAAAATGATTTATTAAAAAATTATATTGATTTAGTTGAAACTGCTACTAAAAATTATTATAAAAATGATAAAATTAAAAAACCGAAAATAATATCTTTTAATAAAACTATTTTGAGAAATCAATTAATTGATGGTATTTCTTTATTATCTTTTATTGATTCTCAAATAAATTTTTTAAAATCTTCTGATATTATTTCTCATACTACTATTTCTGATAGTTATAATTTTTTAACTGATAATATCTTAGACAGCCTTGAAAGTGAGTTAGAAAAAACTTTACGTTATTCAAAAAAAGTAATTGATGAAAATAAAAATGATGAAATAGATATATATACTTTAGTTAGTTCTTCTAATATTTTTGGAAAATCTATTTATTTGTCTTTAATTTTAGGAAGAATTACTATTCCTGAAATTTTAAAAATGGTTAAAAAATATTTACATACTTTTTTTTCTAACAAATTTTTACAACAATCTATTTCATTTGGTGATATAATGTTATTGACTTTATATTCTTTAACACATTTTGATAATTTTAGATTATCTTTAAATAACAAATTTCAATATTTGTTTTTAGATGAATTTCAAGATACAAATATAATTCAATCAGAAATAATGTATTTAATATATAACCCTGATATTACTAAAACCATTTGTATTATTGGAGACCCATATCAATCTATATATAAGTTTCTTGGTGCAAATTATGATAATTTACCTAATGCTATTAAAGATTTAAATGCTCATACAATTCAATTGGTTGAAAACTATCGTAGTAATCAAAATATTGTTGATTTAACAAATCATTTAGGTTTTAATATGATTGATAAAATTGATAATTGGTCAAAGTGTGTTAGTTCTAATACAACTGTTGCTAATAATCCTATTTATTTATATGATTCTATTGATGAAGTTTCACAAGCACGAAAAATTGTAGAAATTATTAAAGAGTTTTCACCAAAAACAACTATTGGTATTTTAAATAGGACTGGTGATGTTTATTTGTTAGAAGCAGAACTCAATAAATCAAGATTAAAATATGATAAATTAGGTGGAGTGGCATTAGGTGAAAGTTTAGAAATAAAATTTTTAATTCATTTATATTTATATTTTCTTAATGGAAAAAAATTGGAATCTTTATTATTTATATTAAATGGTATGAGTGGTATTGGTGAGAAAAGTATTTCTGAATTTGAAGTTAGTGCTATGAAAGAACTTAAAGATATTGAATTTGATTTATCTATTAATAATTTTAATTTTTTATTTACATCTAAAAATAAAATTAAAAAGGTCTTAAATGAAATATATAATATAAAACAAGAATATGATATATCTAATTCTTCTATATATTTGTCTTCTTTCATAGAAAAAATTCAAAAATATTATTTTGATAATTTATTTCCTAATATTAGTAAAAAATGGAAGGATGATAGAATAGACGAAGCCTTATCTAAATTAAATATATTATTTGATGAAATTAAAGAAAAAGATTTTCCAGAAGAAATTTTAGCTTTACTTGATGATTATGTTTCTGGTGTAAAAAATAAAAGTAAAGAAAGAACCAATAACATAACTGTTTCTACTATACATAGTTCAAAGGGTTTGGAATGGGATGTTGTTCTTTTAATGAATTTTGATAACAAATCTTTTGAAAAAGATGATAAAGGTGAAGCACAAAGATTAGCATATGTTGCTATTAGTAGAGCAAGGGAAAGTCTTTATATCTTTTCAACTGAACAAAAGTTTTTTTCAATTAAAAATGATTTTATTATTAACAATCCTGATTTATTTAAAACCAGTGATGATAATTTAGATGATATTTATATAAATTTTGGAAAATATAATGGTTATTTAATTGATGACATTCCTTATTCTTATTTATCTTGGATGTTTGAAAATAAAAATGATTTAATTAAAAAAGGTTTAATAAATAAATCTATTATTAAAAAATTAGATACTTTATTTTCTATTAATTTTTGATTTTTATTTTTTTATCTTTATAATTGTTTTTTAAAACTCTACTCTTATTTATCTTAAAAGGCAATTATTTATGATTAAAAAATTTTTTAAATACAATTATCAGTTAATTATTATTAATTTTATTGTTGCATTTAATATTTTTTTAATTAATATTATTATTAATCCTATTTTAATTAATGATTTTCATTTTAATGAAATTTTGTTAAGTTATAGTAATTTATTTTTATCTATTGGTTTGTTTTCAGGTACTTTATTATTTCGCTATTTACTTGATTACAGAGTTAATTTTATTTATTTATTAAAGAAATCTATTTTAGTTTTTTTCATTGTTATTTTATTATATATTCCTTATATTTATTTTAATCCAGTTCATTTTAATGTTTTTTATCAAAGTTTGTTTTTGATTTTTAGATTTTTTGAAGGTATATTGAGTGGAGGTATTGGATTTATTATTCAATTTTTGATTGGTTATAAATTAATTAATAATAATTTTAAAGGATTTATTAATTCTTTAATTAGTTCAAAATTTTATTTTGCTAAATTTATTGGCCCTATTATTGGGTCTTTTTTATTTTTACATTTAGGAACTGTTTTTGTATTATATTACATTAATCTTTTCTTTTATTTTGCTATTTATATATTTTTAAAGAAAAAATATTTTTCTTTAAATAGAGAGTATTATAGATATTTGAGAAAAAAACATTCTTTTTATAAAAAATCTTTAAAGAGATTTTATCTTAAAAATATTTTTTCTTTTTCTTTTTTAAAAAGTATTTATAAAAATAATAAATTTATAAAATCTATGCTTTTAATTGAGATGTTTTTACAAAATAGTATTCGTCCTTTTTATGATTTTTATTTAATTTTAATGTTATTACATTTATTTAATTTTAATCTTGTTGAAGCTGGAAGCTTAATGTCATTTTTTGTGTTCGGACAAGCATTAAGTTTTAAAATAGGTTTTTTATTTGATTATTTAAATAATAAAATTAATGATAAGAAATTATATTCTTTTATACAAACTTTTTTTACAGCTATTTCTCAATTTACTTTTTTTTGTATTTTTATTTTTTTATATTCTAATTTGGATAATTCTTTCATATTAAATAATAAATATTTAATATTTTTAGTGTTATTATCTATATATGGATTTATACGAAATATATATAATGATAGAATGTATAGGTTAAGTTTAAATTTTGCAAAGGTAGAAGGTGGTTTAAATAATTTTAAAGCAGCTTTAACTTTATTTTCAGAAATTTTTAATATTTTTGCTTATATATTAACTTCTATTGTATTCTATTTTTTGAGTTATAACGGGGTTTTATATTTTTTATTGTTTTCTTCTTTTCTTTTATTACTTAAAAGTTTTGTTGAGTATTTTATTATTAAAATTAATTATTTTATGGAATAATTAATTTAATTATATTTATAAAACTTTTATATTAATAGTAAATAGTTTTATTAAGTTTGACCAGAATACCTCTTTTATATCTATAATTCGTAGAATTTATGAGAGGTATTTCTTGATGGGTAGTTTATCATTTTAAGACTTCTCAATTTATGATGATGGAGCACTTCACTCTATTCTATGATACTATCATTACAAAAAGTTTTGTAATATTCTATATTTGTTAAAGTTTGTGTTGAATATGAACTTTTTATAATTGCATTTTTTTCTTCTTCTGCTTTTATAATACCATCTTTTATTAAATATTTAACTTTTTCACAATTTAATTCTTCTATTTTTTTATCTTTTATATATTTATTGTTTATTTTTTTCATTTCCTCAATAGATGAAATGGAAAAGATAATAATTATTGTTGATATTATTAATATAGTATATAATCCAAATTTTTGAATTTTATTCATTAAATATTCCTTTTAGTAGTTTAAATGATATATGTAATTTGCTAACATTACTATTTTTTTATCTGATAAATTTTTCACTTGGTTTTTCATAAGTTTTTTCATTCCTTTGCCATAGTTTCCATATTTATATCCAAACATAGCATTTGCTATTTCTTTTTCAGTCATCATATTTAATCTTTCTGATTTTCCTAATGCACTTTGTTCTCCAATCATTCCATGACAATAAGCACATTGCCTATATTCTAAAAAACCATCAAATTGATTTATATCTTCTTTTGTTAGATTTACTTCTTTTATATATTTAAAATTATTATCTATTGCATTTAAATTCAAGTTGAATAATGAAGATATTATCAGTAATTTAATTATTTTTTGTTTCATTTTTTTTCTCTTTTATTGTAATTTTAGCATATTTATTATTTACTTTTTCGATTTTTTTTCCTTTTTTTACATTTAATGTAAAATAAAATTCACTTCCCAAATTTTCTGTGCTATCTACATATATATTTCCACCCATTAATTTCACAAAAAATAGTGATATACTTAAACCAAGTCCTGTCCCCCCATATTTTTTTACTATTGTTTCATCTGCTTGTTGAAATTCATTAAATATTAGTGATTTTTGTTTTTCTGTCATTCCTATACCATTATCTTTTACTGAAAATTTAATTTGATATTCTTCTTCTGTTTCATTTTCTTTAAGTATATTTACAGTTATATTTCCTTCTTTACCTGTAAATTTAGATGCATTTGAAATGAAGTTATTTAATATTTGTATTAATCTTAATTTATCTACCAATACTTTATACTCAAATTCACTTATATTAATTTTATAATTTATTTTTTTTTCTTTCATTATTGAATTAAATGAATTTAAAAATGGTAATAATTCTTCTTTTAGATTTATTGAGATTAGATTAAGTTTAATTTCACCTGATGCGATTTTTGAATAGTCAATAATATCTCTAACTAAATCTAATAATAATCCTGATTGATTTTTAATTGTTTCAAAATACTCTTTTTGTTCTTCATCTAATTCTGTTGTTTCTAATAGTGAAAGATATGAATTAATATTATTTATTGGTGATTTAAGGTCATGTGAAACTTTTGCTATAAATAAATTTCGTTTTTTTTCATTTTCTTCTATATTCATTTGGGCTGTTTTATCTTCAAAAGTTAATACAAACATTTTGAATTTATCATTTTCAAACATTGGTGTTAGGTCTATTTTAAAAAATAATGTATTTCCATCACTATCTTTGTCTTGTATAATTCCAGAGTATTTTATTTTATGTTCAAATGCATTTTTAAGTTTTCTATATGTTTCTTTATCTACATATTGAAATGCTACATCAAATATATTTTCATATCTTATATCTTCAAATTCTAAATTTTTAATTTTTAAATATGCTCTATTACTAAATATTAATGTAAATGAAGAACTTACTTCTAATAGAATTGTTTTTTTTGTTAATAATGCTAAATATTTTTTATTAAATTCAGCACTATTTTGATACTCTTTCAATTTCTCTCCTTTTCCTATTTTGTGTCTTTAATATGCTATATTATAATTTAAATAAGTTGAATTATTAAAAAACTTTAATATTATTTTTAAGAATTTTTAAATTTAAGAAAAAATTCAGAAAAATTATGTTATAATTCTTTTATATAAAAATTTAAGGAATAAAACATGTGTATAAGGTATTGTAGAAAACGATAACCTATTTCCAAACATATTGACTTGTTGGATATAGGTGGTTTATAAATCAAAGTCTATATCTGAAGGTCTATATGTTGTTTTATTTCAACTTCAATTATATTCTTTCAACAAATAAATTTTCAAAATAATTAAAAATATCTCAATAGCTCAGTTGGATAGAGCAATGGTCTTCTAAACCATAGGTCGCAGGTTCGAATCCTGCTTGGGATACCAAATATGTCTCTTTAGCTCAGTTGGATTAGAGCAATGGATTTCGGCTCCATAGGTCGTAGGTTCGAGTCCTACAAGGGATACCATTTTTATTTTTGTCTCAGTAGTTCAGTTGGATAGAACAATGGTCTTCTAAACCATAGGTCACAGGTTCGAATCCTGTCTGGGACACCATTTCACTTGCACAAGTACCAGAGTGGTCTAATGGCTTGGATTGCAAATCCAAAGTTCGCAGGTTCGAATCCTGTCTTGTGCTCCACTTATTATAATTTTTCATCTTTCACATTTATTATTTAATCTAATTTTAATTTAATATATGTTATCATACTTTTTAAAAGGATTTTTATGAAAAAAGAATATTATACTTTTTATGATAATATAAGTGGATTAGAAGTTATTAAATTAAAAAAAGATTTTTTAAATTCAATAGCTAATAAAGAAAAATGTTCTATTGATAATGTTATATTGAATTTTGAAAATGAACTTAATAAAATTGGGGTAAAGTATTTTATTCATCTTAATTCTGATAAAATTATTGCTTTACCTAATGATGCTTTTTTAAAATCGCCAGGTAATTATTTTAATAATTTCGATGATGCTATTAATTTTTTAAATTGATTTTTGGTGGAATAGGTTGGATTTGAACCAACGAACCCAGAGGGAATGGTTTTACAGACCATCTGCTTTAGCCACTTGCATACTATTCCTATTATATGGTGCAGCAGGTTGGATTTGAACCAACGAACCCAGAGGGAGCGGTTTTACAGACCGATTGCTTTAACCACTTGCATACTGCTACTTTTTTTGGTGGAGATATAAGGAATTGAACCTTTTGTGTAACCACCCAATATATAAACACAACGGTTTTACAGACCGCCATTGGGAAATATCTCCTTTTTTGGTGGAATAGGTTGGATTTGAACCAACGAACCCAGAGGGAATGGTTTTACAGACCATCTGCTTTAGCCACTTGCATACTATTCCTATTATATGGTGTAGTAGGTTGGATTTGAACCAACGAACCCAGAGGGAGCGGTTTTACAGACCGATTGCTTTAACCACTTGCATACTACTACATACATAGATACTTAAATATATAAGTAAAATAATTTTAAAATTTGATTGTTTTTGAAGATTTTTTGTTAGAAGATTTTTAGATAAAATTTTTTAACAAAACTTCAAATTAGAAACAGTTGTTTTACCATCCTAATTTGAAGTTTCGCTCAAATTAGGAACATCAGTTATAATAAACTTTCATAGTTGATTTCCTTAATATTTTATAGATAAAAGAATTATAACATAATTTTTCTGAATTTTTTCTTAAATTTAAAAATTCTTTTAATTTTATTTATTTTTTTTATTTATATAATATATATTAATAAAAAAAAGGATTATTTTATGGAAAATTATGAGATAGATATTGATTTTGATTTTGTTTTTGATACCTTGAAGAGTGAATATAAAAATATTTCAAGAGAAAAAGCTATGAAAATATTTAAAAAATTAAATATTCAAGATATTCAACATATTGCTATTCAAAGTGGAAAAGAAGATGGTGCAGAAGGAATTCATCATGAAGCAACTGTTGCTATACTTGAGTTTACTGACGAATTATTAAATAATAATGAAAAAGAGGAACATCCTATTATTTCAAAATTTGTTAGAACTATGGAAGAAAGTATTTCAAGTTTAGAAGTTATATATTTTATAGAAGGTCTATTATATAAAACTTTTTTTAATAATGAAAAATCTGAAAATTTAAAATTTGTTGATGATTTTTCATTTAATGATTTATCTTCTTCTTTAAAAATTATTGATAAATTTCCTTCTGAATTTAATAATTTTAAACTATTTTTAAAAGAAACTGCTAAAAAAGAATTTATTGATAATCGTATTAAAAATATAAACGAAGAAGTTGAATTAGAATTAGATGATTTGAAAGATGAAGAATATTATAGAAATTTATTTGACGAAACTATTAAACCATTAATTGTTGAACAATATTCGGAAGATGATATTGTAGCTATAAATACTTCATTTAATGATTGGTTAGATGGTTTGGAAAAAGATGGTGAAATAGGCAGTATTGCAACAGAATATTATACATATGATGGTGAAGACAGTTCTGATTTAGTTAAAAAGAAATATAAAGAAATTTTGTTTATGGAAGCATTTGAAAGTTCTGAAATACCTCTTTCTTATCTTCCTGATATTTATAAAACTAAGAAAAATAAACAGAATATTGTTCGAAAGTCTTTTTAATTAATATTTTATCAAAAAAAATGAAGTGTTTTTTCTCAGGTTTAGCAAGAATACCTCTTTTATAATTCAAAAAATTTAAGAGAGGTGATTCATGAAGATGTGTATTTCATTAATCTTTATTAGAATAATTCTTTATACTTATATGATTTAATATTTATATTTTTTTTCTATAAATGTAGGTATGTTAAATATATCTCTTAAATCTTTTTTTTCTAAAACTTGAAATTTCATTTCTTTTTTTTCATATTCTTTTTCTATTATTTCTTCTATTTCTAATTCTTCATCTGTTGCAATTATATACCCCCAATAAGCGTAAAAATCTGGTATAAATTGTCCATATGTTTTAATATTTTTTGTTTCTTCTTTTATTGAATCTCTTATAAACTTATGAGCAGATGCTTTTGTTAAGTCACCTGCCTGTGTTGCTATAACATATTTTCCGTTTAAAATAGTTTTTAATTTTTTATAAAATTTACCATCATAAAATGATTTATAAATTTTATTTTCTTCATCATATGATAAATCTACTAAATCACCTATTACTACATCAAATTTTTCTTTGGTTTCATCAATATATTTATTTATATCTTCGTATAAAACTTCTGCTCTTTCGTCATTAAAAGAGTCTTCATGAAATGTTGGTAAATACATTTTACATACATTTACAAATTCTTCATCAATATCAACCATTACTACCTTTTTTACACTTTTGTATTTTAAAACTTCTCTTAATGTTGCTCCTTCTCCTCCTCCCATTATTAACACTGTTTCTGGATTTTTGTGTGCTAACATCGCTGGATGAACAAGTAATTCATGATATTGTTTTTCACTATTTTGAGTTGATTGAATATCTCCTTCTATTACTACTATTTGACCAAAAGTATCTGTTTGACATATCATATATTTTTGATAAATAGATTCTCCTTCAACTAATACATTTTTACATTCTCTTACAATACTTACTTCTTTATTCAATTTTTCTATATATTTCATAATTATCCTTATTTTATAATTTTTTAAAAATTTTTTTTATCTCTTTTTTAAGTTTTTTAAAAATTTTTTTATCTTGTTTTATTATTATTTTTTCAGGATGAAAAAAATCTTTTATTTTTGGTGTTTTAATTAACATTTTTGTTTGCCAAAATTTCTTTTTTTTGTTTTTATAGTCCTTTATTTTATAATTTTCTTTTATATTAGTTTTTATATATTGACTTATTTTTTTTAGATTGTAATCATTATATATTTTTTTGTTATCAATAGTAGTTATATAGCCTCTTTGTAAAAAATCTATCACTACTATATCTGTTTCAAAATAATCAAACAATATATTTAATGCTTTTAATGGAATTATATCTCCACAAGTCGAAATATCAATATCAACTCGGTAGCTTAATATTCCATCTTTATTTTCGAATTCAGGATATGTATGCACACTAATATGACTTTTATCTAAATGCATAGTATGATTTTCACTTAATAATGTTAAAGAACTTGCACCATAAGGTTCAAAATTTTGATTTGAAACATCTAAAATTTTAGCATTTATTGAATAAACTATTTCTTTTGTTATTTTTTCTATATTTTCTGCTGAATATCTTTGGTTTATATATTTTACATATTCCTCTTTTTCAAATTCAGAAGTTGCAATTGTATAATCAAATAAATTTATTGATAAAATTTTTTGTAAATTATTAAAACCTTTTAATTTGATTTTTTTCTTTTTAAGTTTTTTAAAATTTTTCAAATATTATTCCTTATCATATTTGTAATCTTCTTCTTCTTCTACTGTTTGCAATTCTTCTTTATTAATTTTTTTTATATGTGATTCACATACTGCTTTTGAACCATATATTGTATCATAATTATCTTCATAATCTTCAATTTTTTCTATTTCTATTTGTTTTTCTGTTTTGTTATCAAAAATTTGTTTTTTATTCATTATAATAATTCCTATATTAGTAAGTTTTAATTAAAATTATAATTATATTTTTCTTAAAATTCACTTAAATAAGGATTGTTTATGAAAAAAATAATATTAATATTTTTGTTATTAATTGGAAGTACATTATCAGCTAAAAAATTTCATCAATATTCATTAAATGAAATTAAAACTTTAACGAATTGTATTGGAACATTTTCTCCATTAGATAGGAAAATTAAAAAACAATTTAGGAAATTAAATAATTTTCCTTCTTTTAAAGATAATTTCAAAGAAGTTCCTGAATTAAATGAATTATATTTAGAAGCTGATTACTCTCGTAATAGGAATTTTAGAAAATTTAAAAGATTATATAAAAAAATGTCTAAGATATATAATAAAAATAATTTAAGTTCAAAATATAATATTCCTGATTATTATAGCAATGCTTTATTTTCACATTATAATATGTCTGCTACAAATCCTTCAATGTTTAGAGAATATGAATTAAAAAATAATTTAATAGAAATAATTATTAAACCTATTTATAAATCTAATAGACAAGTTATTGTTCATTGTGTCGAAAAATTAAAAAATAATAAAAGGTAATTATTAAAATGATAAATTTATTAAAAATACATTTTATTTTTTTCTTCGTAATATTGATTAATGTTAATTTAAAAGCATATTATATTGAAGATATGAATTATGGACAAATTAAAAAAGCATCTCAATGTGCTTTAGATTATGCACTTATTTATAAAGATATAGGCAAGGCTTTAGATAATTTAAATGAATATTTGAGATTTAAAATTGAGATTGAAAATAAAAAAGAATTGAAATTATTATTTCATAAAAATAATTTAAGTAAGAAAAAAAATTTTAAGTCTTTTATTAAAGGATATAAAAAAATTAAAGAATATTTTTATAAACAACATTTAGATGAAAAATATAATATTCCGAAATTATGGCAAGAAGTATTTTTTGATGATAGTCTTTTTGAGACACATAATGCTAAAGAATTCAAAATTCAACAAAAAAAGGTTGAATTATTAAAATTAGTTATACAACCTTTAATTGAACAAAATAGTAGTATTATGATAAATTGTATGCCTAAACATTTATAATTTATACAAAGAGTTTATTATTTTCTTTAAACTCTTTTAAATCTTCTTTTGTTAATTCAACATTTTGTTCATATAATTTTTCTGTTTCAGCATATGAATTAACCGTATATGATTTTAATATTCCTTTTTTTGGATTCATTGGATTTTGAATGAGTAATTGAAATTTTTGTGTTTTTACATCTAAATTTACTTCTTTTACATATGCCCCTATTTGTTTTTCAAGTTTTCTTTTTTCTTTTAAATTGAAATAGTTCATCATATTTTCATCTATTTTTATTTTAGGTCTTGGTGCAATATATACAATATCATCTAATAATAATAAATATTGACCTGTTTCATTAATTGATACCATATTTGTTTTTGAATGTTCTACTTCTACTTTTTCACCTGTTTTCGCTTTTTTAAATTGAACATACCCTTTTTCATCAATTGTATCTTTTTTATAAGCAGAAGTTTTTCTAAAATTTAATCCATCATGTTTCATATTAAAATCCTTAATTATTATTTATATTTAAAATTATATCTTATTAATTCTTATAACTTCCTTATATATCTATATTTATAATATTTATTTTGATTTTATTTTTATAACTTTTGAAAGTTATATAAATATTTTCTTCATCAAAACATTTTTTTATATCTTCTGAAATATTATTTTTATCAAATGTTATTTCATTTAGAAAACCATTTATTATTTCTATATTTATTTTTTTGATTTTATATTTAATTATTATATTTTCTATTAAATAGATATTTTTTAGATTGTAAAATATATAATTAAATAAATTTTCTGTTTCTGTTTTTTTAAATAATTCTTTTTTTAAAATCCAAATACCATTTCTATTTATATAGAAATTTTTTATTATATATTTTTCTATTTCTTTAGTTTCTATTTCTTTATAATATTTATTTTTAATTTTATATGATATATCTTTTATTGACAATATATTATAAGTTTTTGTTTCTGATGTTATATATTCTGATAATATATATTCTTCTTTAATTTTGTTCTTTATGAAATTAAAAAAGATTTTATATTCAAAATTTATATCTTTATATTGTTTTTCTATCTCTTTGAGATTTTTAACTTCTGTTTTTTCAAAATTATTATTAGATGTTTTAATTATAATAAATTTATAATCTGTATATTTCTTATATTTTACTATACTTTTTTTTTGCAAAAAATAATAATCATTTTTTATATATATTATGATATATTCTTCTATTATTATTTTATATATATCATTATACTTTCTTTTTACATATTTAATATTGTTGTTTTTTAGGAAGTTTATAAATAATTTTCTATTTATATTTATATTGTTTTTTAAAATATTTATCATTTTTATCTCTTTAAATAATATTCTTTTATTATAATAAAAGAATATTAACATAACTTTAAGGAATTTATATGAAAAAAATTATCTTAATATCATTTCTATTTTTTTCTGCTACGTTGTTTGCATTAGAAAATAAAATAAATGATGATTTAACTTCAAAAACATTAGATGAACAATGTAGTGCCGATTTATCAAGATTACATTATTTTGAAAAGAAACAATTTAAAAGTAAAAGAACTCAAAAAAATATTTTGAAAATTAAAAAAAGACTTAAAAAATGTTCTCAAAATAATAGTAATATTTAATATAATATTAAGTATTGCTATGTTATAATTTTATTACATTTATTAAATAAAAAAGGTAATAAAATATGAAAAAAATTATTTTAGTAATTTCTCTTGGTTTAGCTACTGTTGTAATGTCTGGATGTTCTGAAAAAGAAATGGTTATTTATAAAGGTATGAGCCAACAAGATTATCAAAGAGCACATACTTCTTCTGAAGAAGCATTTACACAACTTGATAAAGAATAATATTACTTCTTAAAATAATTTACCCATTTGTTTTTATAATATATAAAAATAATAAATGGGTAACATTATGACAATTTCTGAAAAACAATCTTCTTCTTATTTACAAAATACTTATAATGATTTTATCATTTCAATTAATAAACAAAAAATTTCTTCAAATGATAATTATAGTGTCTTTAAATATCTTTCATCTTTGAAAAAAATGCATTTTGAAAAATTATCTTTGTATTCTTCTAAGGAAGAAAAAAATGATTTAATTACATTACGAAATAAATATATATTTGATGGTAAAGAATTAGATGATGCGATTAATGGATTAAAAAAAATCACTTCTAAAGAATTCAATAATTTAAAAAATGATATTTCTAATTCATTAACATCTTTTATGGAAAAAGAAAAAGAAGAACTTAATAATATTTTGGATAAATTTAAAAATGATATTAAAGAAAAAAGTATTAAAGTGTTTTTAGAAGAAGATTTTGAACAATTACCTGAACAATTAAAAATTGAAATTCTAACTTCTGCACAAAACAATGGTATTGAACTTTATGAAATGTTAGATGATGATTTAGAAGTTCTTTTAGATAATAGTATTTCTAAATATTCTTTATTTGTTAATAAATATTTAAAAAAAGTTAAAAAATATTTAACAGGTATTGTTGATGAAAATATGTATAAAATTATTTCTTCGTTGAGTTCTGAATTAAATGATGAACAAAAAAAGGAAGATTTAGAAACAACTATTTATAATTTAAATTTAATTTCTTCTTTTGAAGAAAAAACAAATAGTTTTAATATTCCTGATGAAAAAATTTTAAAAGATTTAAAACCATTTGATGAAAATACTAATCCAGAGGATATATATTTAAAAACATTAGCTTATAAAGATAATTTTTTAGATATATTTCAAACATTTGAAAGTTTTAAAGATATTTCTCAGTCATTTTTAAATTCTAAAACTTTATCTAAGTTTGCCAATCCTACTCCTGGTGCTCGTATTCAAGCATTAAGTCAAATTTTAATAGATGTGGCTTCTAATATTACAAAAGATGTTTTGATTTCTAATAGATATGGTTTAGATACTTCTTCTTCTATTTTAATTGATAGAGTTTCTTCTAATAATAGTTATTCTTTTGAAGAAGAAGTTTTATTACTTATGGATAATATTAATGAATTAGATATTGAAAAAGCTAATGCAATTTCATTATTTATTAAGGAAAACGAACGTAAAATTACAAGTCGAGGTTTGAAATTTTCTCAAAGACAAAAACAAAATAAAGTATTTCAAAGAATTAAGAGGCAATTAAAAAAATTTTATGAAAATGTTTTGGAATTTTCAATTGATGATAATATTAATAATATAGAAAAATTTTTTGATACAAAAATTGAAAAATTCCAGATTTTAATAAATTCATCAATATCTGAATTTGATATTCAAACACGTATATCTGATAGATTAAATAATGATAGTAATAATATTGTTGAAAATTTCGATAACATCCACAATGAATTAGAAAAATATATTGAATTTATTGATAATAAAATTAATGAGTTTGTTAAAATATATTATGAAAGTGTAAAGTTATTAGAGGTAACAGACGCAAGTTATCAAAAATATCTACTTACTATGAAAGAAAATTTAGATATTTTAGATAATACAATTTCTGAGTTTGATGAATTAAATTTATCTGAAGATGAACAAAATAAAATTTTAAATACTGCTGATAATATTAGAAAAAATTTATTAGAAATAAATTCGAATATTAAAAGTATTCAATATGAATTAAATGATTTAAAAGTAAAATATAATGAAAAATTTACAGAACTTAATGAAATGAAAACTCAAATAGGTTTAAAAATAAATTCTTCTTCTGAGAATTTTGTTGAAAATATTGAAGATATTAAATATATTATTAATAGTTATTCTAATGATTTTGATGTTATTTCATCATTAGATATTAAAAGGATTTCTGATACTTATTTTTCTGATACTAAAGAATTAATTTTAGAAGGTGTTAAAGAATATAAAAGTTTATCTAATTTAAAAACGAAAGCTTTAAATGAATTTCAAAAACAAATTGGTTATGATATTTATAAAGAATTATTAAAATCTTTCAAAGAAGTTAGAAAAATTGATAAAGAATTTGAAACAGAAAAAGTTGTTAAAGAATATTATGAATTAATTAATGAAATTTCAAAAGATTATGGTTACAAAGAGGAATTTGCAGATTATGAAAATGAGTTATATTCTGTCGCTTTAATAAAGCAAGATATTTATATGAAAATTTTCTCAAAATTTAATAGTACCGATGAAACCTCTAATGTTATATTAAAACAAGATTTAAATGATTTAGTTTTTAAATTATTTTCTATGTTTCCAAATCGTAATATTGATGATATTTATATAGAAATTTTAACTGATTTAAATAAATCAAAAAAAGAATCAACTATTTTTACAAAAGAGGCTTTTTATTTAGAAAATCTTCAAAGTGATAATTCAAAAAAATTATTGAATAAATTAAATAATAATTCTAAATCCATAGGTATTGATAAGTCAAAATTTAAAAAATTTCATATTGATAATCTTTCTTTACCCAAATTATATACTGATGCTGTTGATGAAAATATTGAGCTTAATTTTTTTAAAAAAATTGGAAAAGCTTTTAATTCTTTTAAAAACAAATTTTCTAATGAAGATAGTGAAATTAATCCGTTAATAGTAATTAATGATAATGATGAAAATAAAAGTATTAATTTTAAAGAAACTTCTTCTAAAATATTAAATACATTATCTATTTATAGTTCAGGAACTACAAAATCTTCTTCAAGTGAAAGTGATATTAGAAATATTTATAAGACATTTATTGTTAATATTATCGAAGATGATAAAAATTTTTATCATTTTAAAGATATACAAAGTAATTTATCTTTATCTATTCAAAATTTTAATTTTAATGATATTGATGAAAACTTAGAAAGTGATTTAAGAGAACTTTTTTCTTTAATGTTAAATGGTAATTTTGATATTCCTCATAAGAAGAATATTTATGATTTTATTGTTAATAATATTGGCTTTGATGTTTTAAATAGGTATGATTTTGATGAAAACTTAAATAACTTTTTTTCTAATTTAGATGGAAATATTTCAAAAATTAATTTTGAAATAAAACAGCTTGTTAAAGTAATACAATCTAATATTGAGCAATTCAAATTAATACAAATTTCTTATATTAAACTTTTAGATGAAAAAAAGAAATTTCCAGAAAAAAGTTCTGAATATGATGTTTTAATTTCTAATTTACAGCAATTAGTAACTAATAATAAAATTTTATATATGGAACATATACAAATGTTACAAGATTTAAATAAACATATTGGTATTGATAATTTTGAATATGAATTAGAACAAGTTGTGCTTAATAATTATAATGATGAACATGTTGATATTAAAGATGCTTATAAAATAAGATTACATCGTGACCATATTGAAACTACTTATTTTAGTAATATTGCCATTAAGGATATGACGGATGCTTCTTTTTTTAAATTTTTTACTGATTTGAATAAATCATTTAAGTTTTCCCAATCATCTGTTCTTCTTGATAATGATAGGGAAGGAAAACATTACAAAAATATTTTATCTTCTTCTGTATTTCAAGAAAATATTTATTTATTGTTAGATAATGTTAATATATCTGATTTTGAAAGAGAACAAATTTTAAGTTTTGGATTATATATAAGTAAAGGTTTAGATATTCATACTTTAAATGGTTTGATTATTGAAGAATTAAGTAGTTTTAATGAGGAATTAAATTTGGAATTTCTAAAATTAATTGATGATGATTTAGATAAATATTCTGAAATACATTTATTTCATACTCTGACAGATAGTGATAAATATAATGTTCAAAGTTCAGATAATAAATTTGATTTAAAATTACTTAAACAAAATATTTCTGATTCTTTAAAAGCAATTAATAATATTGATGAGTTTGACAATGAAAAAAAAGAACAATTTAAAACTTGGTTTTTCTTAACAAAATTAAATTATATTTTTAATAATTTGAGTGATAGTGATGTTTTAAATGCTAACGAAATATCTGATTTAAAAGAATATTTAAGAGAATTATTATATTTAGATTATATTAATCTTGATGGTTTAATTGTTTCTGATTTTTTAAATGGAGAATATCTTCATAAAAACCAAGGGACTAATGGATTTATAATTAATAATTTTCAATCTTTCATATCATTATTTGATAAAAAAAATGTTTCCTCTATTGATTTGAATGATTTCCCTGTTGAAAACAGTTATAGATTATTATTTAATGAAATTTTATCTTCTTTATATGACGAAAGTTCTGTTAATAATGGTCTTAAAATTATTGGTAACAAATATAATGAAGATAGTAAAAAAATATATGATGATAAATCGATTAATAAAAAAAGAAATGATAAAAGTAATAATTTTGGAGGCGGTGGAAGGATTTGAACCTCCGACCTTCAGGTTATGAGCCTGACGAGCTACCAACTGCTCTACACCGCAGTGTTTAAATTTGTAAATGTATTATACAATATTTAAACTTAATTTTTCCTTAATTTTTATAAAAATCTGTTTTTAATAGAAATTATTATATTTTTTTACTGGTTTTGTATATCCATTAACTTGTCTATACATATATTTTTGTAATTTCACTGCATCACTTTTCCAATTTGGAGACATTTTATCAGTAGTCCATGTATATATAAAATTATCTACTGAACCCCATTCTTCTTTCCAACCTTCTTTATTATAATGTGCAATATCACCACATGAATTTATAAAAAAATGATATAAATCGTCTGATAAATTATCTATATTTTCTCTTGCTTCTTTAAAATCTTTTTTTAATTTTCTAATATTAATGACTTCGTTTCCATTTAATAATACTGTTGATGAAAATGATTTTTTAGAAATTAAATCTGCTATATCTAATCGAATATCTGTTTCTGATATTGTTTCTTTATCTTTATATTTATTTTTAATTAATTTTTCGATTTGTTCAATTTCTTTTTCACATTCTTCACTATTAATTAATCTAAAATTTAGTCCTTTTACTTGTTTTGTTGTTTCTATTTTCGCTTTTGGAAGACCATCAAAAAAAGCTTGTTTATTCATTTGAATTTTTTGTTCTATTCTTTCTTCTAATTCTTCTGGTAAAACTTCTTCGTCTTCATTAAGTTCTTGTTCAAATCTTAATTCTTCTTCTATTTCTTTTTTATATTCTTCGTTTATGTCATTATATCCAATTACATCTAAAATTATTTCCCATCCAGCATCATTATGATATAAATTAATATTGTCTTCTATTTTTCCTACATTTCCACTTGGAAATTCTACTTTGATATTTATAGGAATACTTTCATCTATAATTGCATATGCTGCCATTAAAAAATCATCTATTCTTTCTTGACTAATTCCATTTGACAAATAACTTTGTAAAAACATTTGTTTAAATTTTTTTTGTAATTCTCTTGTAGTTTCTTCTGTTGGTTTTGATTTTAATAATTCTTTAAGTTGTTTTATTTTTTTTGCCATTTCTAAGCCTTTATTTTTTTTTATAAATATATTATATCTATTTATTACTTAAAAAAAGATAAGAGTGTTTTGAAAAATGAATTATTTTTTTTCCACATTATACTCATATAATATATTACACATAAAGGTTGTATAATTGAAAGAAATTTTTAATAAAAATATTTTTTCTATTTTTGAAAATTTAAAACATGAAATATACATTGTTAATAGTAATTTAGAACTTTTATTTTTTAATCATGTTTGTTTAGAAAATTTGGGATACACTTCCGAAGAGTTACAAAAAATAACTTTCGATAAAGTATCTAAAAATGTAAATAGTATATCGTTATCTGACAACCATTCTTTTTTTGACACATATACTTGTAAAAATGGAGACTTTCATTATGTAAAATCTTCTATCTCTTCTTATCAATTAAATAATGAAAAAATATATATTATATCTTCTATTATTTCTAATGACGAATATCATTTAATACAGGAAGTTAGAGAAATGAATGAAATTATTATGGATTCTCAATCTATTGGTAATTTTGGTAGTTGGACTTGGGATTTAGCTACTAATGAAATAATATGGACTGATGAAGTTTATAATATATTTGGTGAAGATAAAGAAACTTTTACACCTGATTTTAATACTTTTTTAGAATATTTAACTCAAGAAGATATTGATAATGTTAATGAACAGGTTGATAGTATTTTTAATGATAATAAAAAATATTATCAAGTTAAATATGATATTCATTTAAAAGATGGAACTATTAAACATGTTCAAGAGACTGGTAAAATTTATACTGATGAATATGGTAATAAAAAGAAGATGGTTGGAACTGTTTTTGACATTACAAATTCTGTAAAAAATGAAAAAGAACTTGCTAAAATTAATAGTTTTTTAGAAAATATAATTAATACTATTAAGGAAGAAATAATTGTTTTCGATGAATATATGAATATAATTCTTTCAAATCAAATTTCTCAAAGCAATTTTGATGAAACAAGTGCCAAATATCAAAAAAGATTAGAAATTTGTAATAAAATTTTTGTTGAAAACGAAGAATTACAGGATAAATATATTATTAAAGAAGAAACTGATAGTGGATTTAAATATGTTTCTTTAACTTATCAAAAAATTTTAAATGAAAAAGGTAAAGTTACTTCTGTTGTTGAAATTTCTCATGACATTACTAATTTAATGAATACTCAAAAAGAATTAGAAAATAAAGCAAATTATGACAATTTAACTAAATTAGCTAATAGAAACTTATTTAATTTTACATTAACAGATTATATTAATAATAGTTCTATTGATGGTAGTAATGTTGTTTTATTTTTTATAGACCTTGATAATTTTAAAGCTATTAATGACACTTTAGGTCATGATATCGGTGATGATGTTTTAATTAAATTATCTAATATTTTGAAAGATGCTTTAAATGAATTTAATGTAAATGGAATTCCTGCTCGTTTAGGAGGTGATGAATTTACAATTATACTTAATAATGCAAGTTTAGATGATATTAAAAATGTTGCTTCTTATATAAATAAACACACTGATATTCCTATTGTTTCAAACAATATTACTATTAATATATCTACAAGTATAGGTATTTCTATTTTTCCTGATTTTGCTTCTAATCTTGATGAATTATTAAAACAAGCTGATATTGCTATGTATAAAGTTAAGAAAAATGGTAAAAATAATTTTGTTATTTTTGATAATACTATGAAAGAGGACATGTAATTATGACTATTGGTTGGCTTTATTTATTCATCGCTATATTTTTTGAAACAGCTATGATTTTAACTATGAAAACTACTGCTGGTTTTAAAGATGTTACTTCTGGTATTCTTATTATTACATTTATTTCTTTAACTTTATTTTTTGAGAGTTTAGCAATTAAATATATTGATTTAACTTTGTCTTATGCTGTTTGGGTTGGTTTTGGTTTAGTTGTTATTACTTTAATTGATTATTTATTTTTTTCAACAAAAATTAATTTGATTGGAGCAATATCTATTGTCGGTATTATCTTTTTTATGATGTTATTAAGTTTTAAAGGAATTGATAATGCATAAACTAAATAAAATTGATATCTTATTAGTTCGTTTAGATATTTTATTAATTGAAGATACTTCTGATGTTTTATGCTCAAAAGCTATGCAATTATATGATGAAACTTTTCCTGATTGGGAAAAAGAGCCTATTGATATTATTTTAGAAAAAATAAAAACTGGTAAAACTTTATTAGTTATTGCGACTACTGAAAATAAAAAAGAAGTTTTCTCAATGGCTTTATTAGAAAAACATACTTTTACTGATTCTATTTTATTTACTTATCTATCAGTAAAAGAAAATTTAAGAGGTCTTGGAATTGGAAGTAAAATGGTTTTAACCATTCAAAATATGATTAAAGAATTTTTTAATGTAAAATGGTTATTAATTGAGGCAGAACAAAGACAGGCTGAATTATATTCGAGATTAAATTTTTTGAAATTATCTTTTAATTATATATCTCCTTCCTTTGTAAATGATACTGATTATACTTTTATGCATTTAATGGTTTATGATATGCACCATGATAAGAAATTTTATATTAAAAGAAGTATTATTGAGAAATTTATTAAAGAAATTTTTATATATGGATATTTGTTAAAAAAAGATGATGAAAGAATAAAAATTCAATTTGATTTTTTGAAAAAAAATAAGATAAAAGCAAGAAAACTTAAATCTAAAGATAGAATAGATGATGACGAAGAATAAACTTCTTCAATTCTTTTAAATTAATGATGACACATTCTTAATGCTGTTTGTAAAGTAAAATATGCATCATTTCCAGCATTATGTAAGTTTTCAGGGTATAATAGGTAAGCAGATGCTATTTTATATAAACTTAATTGTCCTTTATATCCTAATTCTTCTGGTTTTACTACTTTTTGAGTATCAAAAACTTTTTTGTTTTTTATATTTGGTATTATTTTAAAATCATTTTGTATATCATGCCCTACTATTATTTCTGAATTTTCCATCAATTTATTTATTTCTTCTATCGCTTCTTTATAAGGTTTAATTTCTGTTTCTCCAAAATCAAAATTATATTTATTATTTGAAACAAATTCTCCATTTTCTAATTCTATATTCTCTTCAATTAATATATTTTTATTTATATATACATCTTCTTCTACAATGTAATAAGAATACCCTATCTCTAATACTTTTTTCCTATCTTTTTCATAATTTTCTATATCAAAACAAAATATATTTTTTTTATTTTTTAATACTTCTTTTAAATCATTTTTTGCTTTTTTTCTTTTAAGTTCTTCCTTTTCTTTTTTCTTTTTTATTGTTTCTATTTTTTTTCTTTTAAGTTCTTCTTTTTCTTCTTTTGTTAATATTGGTTTTTTATATTCTTCTTGATTTTTTTTCAAATCTCTTTCTTTTTTCTTTTCTGATAAATCATATTCTATCTCTTTTCCTTGTTCTATTACTTTTTTTACATAAAAATCCAATTGTGTTATTTCAAATTTTGGAAACCAATATTTTTTTGGATTTTCTTTCATTTTTTTTAAAGTATTTATTATTTTCCCTTTCATACTTGTTTGAATATATTTTATATTATGTTTATCTCTATAAAATATTTCTTTTTTATCATTTAATAATTCTTCTACTATTTTGATAATTCTTTTTTTCTTTTCTTTATCATAAATCTCTTTTTGGATTTGTTTTATAAAATTTTGATATTCTATTGCTTCTATCAAGATAAACCTTTTTTATAATAATTGTTATAAACAATAATATCTAAAAAAGTCTTATATTTAGTTTAAATTATTAATTTTTTATGAATTAAATTAGAAATTTTTTCATATTCATTTTGATATTTTTTTATTTTTTCTTTATTTTGATTTTTATTTCTCATCTCTAACCAATTTATTAACAACAAATCATTTGCAATCTCTTCTATTATAAATATTTCTTTTTTATTTATGTTTGATAATTCATAATAATTTTCTATTTTATTTTCTATTCCTTTTAAATAATTTTCAAAAATTTCTAAATTATATCCGTTATTAATATTTAATGGTGCAAATGCAAGTTGATATTTTTCTTTTAAATTTAATTTTGGATTTATTTCATCTATTATTATTGCATTTTTATAATATTGTTCAATATTAATTAATTCAAAAGTATCTGTACTCTCTATATAATATTTATTATATTCTAATATTATTTCATTTAACTTATTATTGAAATTTTTAATATTTTTAAACTCATATAAGTGTTCATATTCTGGAAAATAAAATGCTTTATTTATATTTTTATTTTCTTTTTTATTTATAAGACTTATATAATTATAAAAATCTTCTATTTTCCAAAGTTCATCACTATCTAAATATAATACTTCCCCAAAATCATTTATCTTATACCTACCTGCTCTTCCTGATATTTGTTTAAATTCACTTTTTGTTATTGTTTGCATTTCTATTCCATTCCATTTTGAAACTGTATAATAAATTATTCTTTTTATATTTAAATTTAATCCAAAACCTATCGCATTTGTTGCTATTAAAATATCAGTTTCTTCTTTATTAAATATTTCTGCTTGTTTTATTCTTGTTTCTGGCGGTAATGCCCCATATACTACTGAAACTTTCAATCCTAATTTTTCTACATTTTGTTTTAATTTATATATATCTTTTCTTGAAAATACAATTATTGCATCTCCTTTTTTTAATTCTCTTATGTTTATTTTTTTTTCTAATATTTTAAGTTCATTTAATCTTTCAAATGATTTTTCAGAATAAATATCATTACATTTTAATGATATTTCTTTTGTTAATTGTTTTATATTATTTGAACCTATTATTATTATTTTTTTTGCATTAATTCCTAATATTGCCCTTGACCAAGCATTTCCTCTCTGTTCATCATTTATCATTTGAAATTCATCTATTATTACTAAATCATATTCTTTGTTTATATCTATCATTTCTATTGTTGATGTTATATGTGTTTGATTTTTTATTATTATTTTTTCTTCACCTGTTATTAATGAGATTTTTAATTTATTTTTATATTTGTCAAAAATTTCTCTTGCTAATAATCTTAATGGTGCTAAATATACTGCTTTTTTTGAGTTTTCAAATTCTTTTAAAGCTTCAAATGTTTTTCCTGAATTTGTTGGTCCATAATATCCTATTATTTCTCTTTGTTTTTCTCTTGCTTTTTTATAGAAATTTTCTATTTTTTCTATTGATGCTTTTGATTTAAGTTGTGTTATTAACTCAAGTTCTTTTTTTCTTAAATTTTCATTTTTTAAAGTCGCTTCTTCTATTTTTTCTTTTATTATTTTATTTATTTTTTCATTTGTTTTATTATTTAAACTATTTATCTTTTTTTTTATTTCTTTTTTTATTTCATCTTTATCTAAAAAATTTAAATGACTTATATTTTTATTTATAATTTCATATATATATTCTTCTCTTTTTAAAATTTTTTTAATTTTAATAATAAATTTTTGATTTAAGTTTTCATCTGTTATTATTTTATTTTCTATTTTACTTATATCTATATTACTATAGAATATATTGTATTCTTTATCTATATTTTCAATAAATTCTTTTGATATATTTTGTGGTTTAAGTTTTTTTAATATTAATTCTTCATTATATATATAATCTAAGTATTGAAAATTTTTTTTATTTTCTGTTATTAATATTTTTAATAAAATATTTGATATTTGTTTTTTTCTTTTATTTAATTGTTTCTGATTTCTTTTTTCGTTTTCTTGGGTTAATTTTGTTTTAATATATTCTTTAAAGAACTTTTCTTTTTCATAAAAATAAAGTAAAAAATTTAAATTTGGTTTTTGTGACCACTTTTTATTTTCATATTGCTTGATAATTCTAATAATTTTTGAATAATGAATATTATTTTGTTTTGCATATTCATAAAAGTCTTTTTTTAAAAGTTCTTCTTTATTAATTTTTTTACCATTTTTAATTTGTTCTTCTATTTTTTTTAAAGTGTTCATTTACTTTCTCATTTTGATTTTGTGTATATTATCAAAAAAATATTTTTTTTCCAATATTTTTTGTAAAAAAAAGTTTAGTTGACAAATTTAAAGAAACTTGATATTATATATATCAAGTTTAAAAATTAATCAGATAATTTTATTTAATAAAAAGAAATAGGAGACTATATACATGACATATAAATTATATAATATTTTAGGCATTAATAAAAATGCTTCACAATCAGAAATCAAGAAAGCATATAGAAAGTTAGCAAAAAAATATCATCCTGATGTAAATAAGACAAAAGAGGCAGAAGATAAATTCAAAGAAATTAATATGGCTTATGAAGTTTTAAGTGATGAAAATAGAAGAAAGCAATATGACCAATATGGTGATGATATTTTTTCACAAGGAACATCTAATAGTTCTCAACAGCAACATTCCCAAAATTCAAATTTCCAACAAGCAGATTTTGGTGATATTGATTTAGATGAAATTTTTTCTCAAATGTTTGGTGGTGGATTTAATGGTGGTGGATTTAAACAAAGACCTATTAATCCAGATATTGAGGCAGAAGTTGAAATACCTTTATCTATTGCATTAAAAGGTGGTAAATTACCTTTACAAACTTCTTCTGGAAGTTTTACAGTAAATATTCCAAAAGATATTACACATAATGATAAAATTAGAATTAAAGGTAAAGGTAAAAATATAAATGGAGCAAAAGGTGATTTATATTTATATGCAAAAATAATAGGTGATAATGGCTATGATGTAAAAGGTTATGATATTCATAAAGTCATTGATGTTCCTTTATCAACTGCTATTTTTGGAGGAAAAAAAGAATTTGATTTTTTTGGTGAAAAAATTACTGTAAAAATCCCAAAAGACACTTCTTTTGGACAGAAATTAAAAGTCAAAGGTAAAGGTTTGAAAATTAAAAAAAGTCAGAATAGAGGAGATTTAATATTAATTATTAATATTTTGATTCCAAAAGCTTCTACTTTTAACAAAGAAGATGAAAAGGTATTAAAAAAAGATTTAAATACTAATTCATTTTCTAATAAATTTAAAAATTTTTTTAAATAATTTTATAAAATTTTAAATCATTTTTAAGTGTAGATTTTGATTTATTTAAATAATATTCAAAATCTACATTATTATTTTTGTATTCTTTTTTTTCTATATATATTTTATATAGGATAAATCCTTTCCATAAAAAATAATTTATTAAATTTAATATTTTTGAGTCATTTGATATTTTTGATTTGAAAAATATGTTTATATTTTTAAAATTCAATCTTTGATATATTTCTTTATAATTTGAAAAGCTTTTATTTATATATAAATCCATATATTTTTCTAATAAAAAATGATTATTTTGTTCATCGTTATCATATTTATTTAATTCTTTTATTACCATCTCTTCATGTGCTATTTTATCTACTATTAAATGTGATAACATTCCAATTAATAAACTATATTCTTTTTCTTCTTTATTTGTATTTTTAAGAAGTTTTAATATTTCTTTTTTAGAATGATTTTTATTTTTATTTTCTTTTTCTATTTTTTTTAAATTTAAATTAAATTTAAGATTAATTAAATTTATTAATCTGTTAATATCAAATAGATAAAAATCAGGTAATATACTTCCAAGTAAATATATTTCTTTATCTATATATTCTGGTAAATTAATTGTTTTTGATATTTCTGTATGTGTCATAGGGTGCATTATCTTATCTTCTTTTAAGTTTTAATATGTTATTATTATAATAGTTTAATTATTTAATTTTTAAGGAAAGTAAAATGAATTGTAAATATTGTAATTGTAATTTAAAACTTGATATAGATGGTCATTATTATTGTAATTGTTGTGGATGTCAAAACTAATGAAGAATCTTTCTGATTTAAAAATTATTTTTTTAGATATAGATGGTGTATTAAATATATATTCAGGTATTAATAATACTTATATCAAATATGGTTCTCATTTTGGTAAAGAACATATTAATTTATTAAATGATTTATTTAATAAAAATTCTGATATTTACATTGTAATTTCTTCATCTTGGAGAGATGATATGGAAGATTTGATTTATTTACTTAATGAAGCTAATTTTAAATATACTAATCGGATTATTGGTAATACTGCTTTAAATAACAAATTCAGAGGAGAACAAATACAAGATTATATAAATGAGCATAATATAAAATTATTTTGTATCTTGGATGATGATATGACTTTTTTATCTGATAAATATTCAGGATGTATTCCAAATTCCAAATGTGTTGAAGTTAATTCTAAATTAGGTATTACATCTTCAGATATTCAAAAAGTTATTTCTATATTATCTATTTAATTCCATAATTTAGGTAATATTTTCCCAAAATCTTTAAGTGCTTTTTTTACTTCTTTGGCTTCTTTTTCTGTGTAATTACGACTCCCATTTTCTTTTATAAAAAGTTCTAATCCATTTTTAATTCTTTTAAGTTTCTTTATAAATTTTGTTTCTTGTTGCTGTTGTTCTTCTTCTATTTTTATAAAATATTTTAATCTGGGTATTGTGAATAATATTATAGTATCCCCCAATGACCATGTTTCTGTTTCATCAAAACCTTGTTTTTTTCTTTCTTTTTCCCATTGTTTACTTCTTTCGTCTTTATTATTTAAATTATCGAAGCCATAATATCCAGTTTTTGTTATTTTTATTTTTTTCATTTTATTCTTCTTTATATATTTTGTATGATTATATCATATTTTTTAATCATTCTAACTTATCACACTTTTTAAGTTCTTGAAATATTTTTGAGATTTCTTTTTCTTTTTTGTTCTCTTCTTCTTTATTTTTATATTCTCTTATTATCTTTCTTAATTTATTTTGTAAAGTCAGTGCTTCTATTATATATATTTTTTTATCTTCTATAATATTACAGATTTGTTTTTTTATTTTTTCTTTTTTTTTCTTTTTAAGTTTTTTAAGAATATTTATATCATTTTTATCAAAAACCAAAATATAACCTTCGTCAATATTTTGATTTATAGCATGTATTTTTATATTTTCATTTGTTATTACTTTATTTATATAATTAATTGATTTCACTGTATTTAAATTATTATTAAATATATTTATTATTAATAACCATATTATTATTATCATTGATATTATAGTTAGTGATATTTCTATTAACATTATATTTTCTATTTTTTCTTGGTCTTTATTTTTTTGTTTATTAAGTATTTTTAATATTATAAATAATATACTTACAAATAATAAAATAGTTATCATTACTGTATCATTTGCTATGAAATTCAAATTCCTTTCTATAAAATTCAATTTTTTTCCTTCTTTTTTAATTATATATTAAGTAATTTTATCATATAATTTTATATATTCAAAACAAAAGAGGAATTATTTATGTTTAATGAATTATCAAACAAACAATTAAAAAATATAATGTTAAATGGCGGTGTTCTCTAAGCGTAATGATATAGCTTATTATTCAAAAATTGATGATAAATTTTTATTAAGATTTTATAATTTTGGAAATTATGATGAAAATCCTGTTTTATTTGACTTTAAATATATTCATACTTTTAAGGAGCTTAATATTACTCATGATGAAATTTTAAAAGCAAAACTTCCTTATAAAACATATATTGGTGAAAGTAATTTTATTGAAGACCCTGATAATTTAGTTTTTGATAATTTAGAATTAAGAAAATTAGATGAAGAAATAAAAAATATTGAAAAGAAGAAAGAGCAGATACTTTCTTCTATTTAATTTTAATTTAAGGTGTATTTGTTTTTTTCTTTTCTTCTTTATTTTGTTTAGTTATAGATTGTTCTCCTGATAACATCTCTCCATATTGTTCTATAAATTTATCAGATGTTAAAATTGGAATATTTAATTCTAATGCTTTTGCAAATTTTCCTGTTGTTGATACTGTATCTGAAACTAAACAAGTTGTATTTTTTGATACTGAACCTGGACATTTATGCCCTTTTGATTTTAAATAATTTTTCAATTTATCTCTATTTGATTTACCTTTTGCCTCTTCCATATATTCTGGTATCTTATCTACTGAGCCTGTTATTACTACACTTAACTCTTCTTCTAATACTTCTACTTTTTCTGTTGGAATTAATTTAATTATTGATAATAATTCGTCTAAATCTTCTCTTTCTTCCACCCATAGATTTATTAATCTAACTATTCCTATTGCTCCCCAACCTTCTACTTCTGCTATTTTTTTTATTATTTCTATATTTGGATAATTTATTTTTTCTAATTCTGATATAAATTTTTCTGTTGTTGAAATTTCATTGAATTCTTCTGGTATTTTTTTTTCGATTTTTTCTAATTCTGGTTTCATTTCTTCAAAGGAAACTTTTTGAAATAATTTTAAAAATTTATCTTCTCCTATGTTTTCAAAAAATAAAGATGAAAAAAATTCATTGTCTTTTGATTCTTTTATTCCTTCTACTGCTTTTAAAAATTTATTTATTGATGATTCTTGCCATCCTTCAAAGTATTCTCCATTTTCATCTTTAAAATTATTTTTTGTTATTTTAAAAAAATCAGCATAAGTTTTAAGCAATCCTTTGTCATATAATTGTTTTATTTTTCCTTCGCCTATTTCTTTTGTTAATTTTTGCGCAAAAAAAGTTAATTGTGCAATGTGTTTCCCTCTACAATTTTTGCTTGTACATTTTACTAAAACTTTACCTTTTTCCAATTCTGTTCCACAAGAAGGACAAGATTTTGGATATTCAATTTTATTATCTAAATTTTCTTTAATAATTTTATCTCCAAAATCTTTATTTTCTTCAATAAATATATTTATTATATTTTCTAAATTTTTCTTTTCTACTAATTTAATATATTCTTCATCTCCTATTAATTCTTTTACAAAATTAACAAATGAAGTTTTAAAATCTTTATCTATATTTTTATTAAAAATTTTATGTAGTTTCCCATCTTGTAATTTTTTATTTATTTCTTTTGTTAATTTAACTGTTGCTAAATTACCTTCTATAAATTTTGATATAATAAACTCTTCTATTTTAGAATTTATTGGTTCTAAATTTATGTTTTTTTCTATTTTAGGAATTATTTCTCCTCTTTTCACTACTTCTACCAAAGTACCTTTTGCTGGTGCTATTTCTTTCATTATATCTTCATTTGCTAAACTTACAAATTCTATATCTGAACCTGATATTGGAACTGGTTCTTTAAATTTTGCCACTGGTGTTATATTACCTGTTTTTCCTACTGTGAATTCTATTTCTTCTATTTGACCTATTGCTCTTTCTGGGTCTGGTTTAAATGCAAATTCGCCTTTAGGCTTTTTACCTACCATTCCTAATTTTTCTCTTTCTTCTACATCATCTATTGATAAAATCAATCCATCAATCCAATAATTTATTTTATCATTTGCTCTATCTTTTAGTCTTTTTTCTATTGCTTCTTCCATTTCATCAACATTTGTGAAAGTTTCATAATAAGGAGTTTTAAAACCTTGTTCATTAAACCATTTAAACATTTCTGCTCTATTTGGATATTCTAATTCTTCTGTTTTTATATTATGTTTTATTTTTTCAAAAGGTATAAATGTTATTTTATCTCTATGTCTTCCATTTTGTTTTCTAATAGTTGCAACGCCATTTCTTGGATTTTTATAAGGTAGTCCTTCAAAGTCATCTAACATTATTAGTGCTTCACCTCTAATTATTAATTCAATATTTTCTTCGTTTGTTATTTTTTCTTTTTTTATTGTTTTTACCAATCCTTGAACATCAAATGCATTTAATGTTATATCTTCACCTATAATACCATCTCCTCTTGTTACTATTTTGTAAGGAAAATAATCTTCTTCTTTTACTTCTTTTATAAATTCTGTTATTTTTTGTTTTTGAGACAAAATATATTCTCTTATTTCTTTTTTTTCTTTAGCACTTTTATTTGAGTTTTCAATATATGATAAATGGTATTCAAAGATTTCATCTATATGCTCATATGCTTTTTCTTTATCATTTGTATATGTTATTACTAATGTAATACCATCCATTTTATCAGAAATTGTTATTGCTGAATTAAAATCTTCTATTTTTTCTTGGAATTTTTCTCTCTCACTATATTTTACTTTACTTTGACTTCCTGCTATTATTTCATGTTGACTTTTTTGGAAAAAATCATTTTTTTCTTCTATATCTTCACCTACTTTTTGAAGCAACTGATTTTCAGGGTCTAATTCTTCTAAAAAATCTTCCCTTAAAGTATCGTATATATCATCTTCTACTAATGGTTTATCATGTTTATAATAAAATTCATTCAAAAGAATTATTGTTTTTTCAATTGAAGAAATTATTTCATCTTCATTCTTATTAAATAAATCTGTTTCAATATCTTTTATATCTGGTAATCCTTGTTTTAATTCTTCTTCTTGTGCTTCATATATTTTTAATACACTTTTTATGATTGTTTCTGCCTGTATTGTATCTATTGTCATTGATTTTACCTTTTAAAAGTTTTATATTATTATAACATATTTTGTTTTTTTATTTTTAAGTGCTATTTAAGCTATTTAAATGTAAAATATTTAATTCAATTTATAAAAGAAAGGTTATTTATGAAAAAGAAAATAAGTTTAAGAAAATTCAGAAAATTGATTTATATAGTGATTGGTGTTTTAATAAGTATTTTAATTTATACTTCTGTATTTCCTATTCACATAAGTATTGAAAAAAATACTATTCAATCTGCTATTGATAAAAAATTGCCTATTATTAAGGAAAAAAATATTACTTTACCTTTAATTAAAAAGAAAATATCCTATATTGTAAAATCTGATAAAGTTAAAGTAGAATTTATAAATAATTCTATTAAAATCGTAGGCAATGGAATTATTTCTTCCGTTAAAAACCCTACTAAATTTTCTCATTTTAATTTTAATATTTTTGGTGTGCCATCTTATGATAATAAAAAGCAACAATTTTATTTTAAACCTGATTTATCAAAATCTTCTATTAATTTTAATAAAAAAGAAGTATTAAATTTGGTCATTCCATCTTTCATTAGTAAAAAATTACTTTCAAATAAAGTAAAAGATAAGATTTTTGATTTAATTGTTAAAAATTCTTTAAAATTAGCAAATGTATTTTTTAAACATTTTCCTATTTATGATTTAAAAAAATCAAAACATGATACTATTGGTTTATTTTTAAAAGATATAAAAATAGAAAATAATAAAATTATTCTTTCTTTAACTTCTATTGAATTACTTAAACATTCTATTGGTATTGTCTTATTGATAATTTTATTAATTGGATTTATCATTATTGTTACATATAAAGTTGAAAAAAAGGAAAAATTTTGTTTTTTTGATATTTTCGAAGTTGTCTTAGAAGTCGGAATTGATGGATTAAGTGCTACTGGTGAAGCTGTTGGAACTGCTTTAGAAGGAACTGGTGAAATATTAGGTGGATTAAGTTAATATTTAAGTTTATTTTAAGTTTTTAATGTTATAATTTTCTTGTTCAATTAAAATAGTCTGTTTTATTTTAATTACATTCTCATTTGAATGGCAGAAAGTATAAATCGGTTACTTCTTTATAATTTAAGGTGATGATAAACCGATTTTCTTTTTTTGCCATTTTTCTTTTTCTTGATGAGTTAAATGAGAGAAAAGTATAGTTCAGTTACTTCTTTTATAATTCAAAAAAGGCGAAATCACTGTTCTTCTTTTTTTCTCTCATTTAACTTATTTTATTTTTAACTTTCAAAAGGACTTTTATGACTTCTACTTTACAATCTTTAATATATGATTATAACAATACTATTGTTGTTGAAAGTACATCTGTTGATGGTATTTTTAGGGAAATAGAGGCAGTTAGAAATAATAGTTCTATTGATGGTTATATTTTTAGACCTGATTTTGCTTCTAATGTTGAATTTAAAGAATATACAGATTCTGATTATATGGCTATTTATGCTCAATGGTCTTTATCTTTTGGTTGGGATGATATTTTTGAATTTTATACTGGTAATAATCCTAAAAATATTTTAGATGATTATTTAAAAGTTTCTCCTCTTGATAGTATTTCTCCTTTAATATTTGAAGATAAAGCACCTGTTGTTAAACAATTATGTTATTTAGAAGAATTAACTTCTTTATTTTTATCAAGTAAAACTGTTTTAAATTCTTTACAAAAAAGTATTTTAGAAAATATGGATATTGATATTTTAAAAAAAGTTTTTGATACTATTGATAATATTCCTATTCATGACAATAAATATTTTGTTTTATCTCTTCTAATGGATGTATATGATGACATTAATCCTTTTCAAGAAATTAAAGATATCATTCCTGTTATTATCAAAAAATATCCTAAAAAAGGTTATTATCCACATCCTGACAATGAAATGATAACTTCTTCATCTTTAAAAAAGATTAAAATTAAATTACCTACTCGTATTAAAAGAATGATTATTGAAAAATTAATTTCAGAATTAGATGATTTAAAATCTGAAGTTCCTTCTGCTAATAAAGATAATATTAAAAAATATAATACTTTTTGGAAAAATTTATTAAGAGAAATTTCTATTCGTAATTCTTTTAAAAAAACAATTCAGCAATATCCTGAATTTATTGAAATTTATCATATTATTTCTTCTAAAAAAATTAGAACATTTAAAAGTCCTGTTGAAATTTATAGAAAAAATGGTGATTTAAAAAATGCTTTTTTATCTGACATGAAAAATCCAGGTGCTTTATTTAGAAATATTTTATTTTATTTAAGAAATAAAAAAGGTGATTTATATCCTGTAAAAGTAGGTTCTGAACCTACTCAAACACCTATAAAAACTGATGTTACTGATGTTTTAAATAGTAAAGAATTTAAGAAATTTTTGTTAAAAGTTAATCCTAAATTACTTTTACAAGTAGAAGGGTTATTAAAAGACAAGAAGTATTCTGAATATCAAACTTTTAAAATTATTGATGGTTATAAAGTTAATTATGAAAAAGGAATTCCTCCTATTTATAAAGATTTCAAAAAACAATTTTTGAAATTAATTTCTAAAACTTACAAAAAAATCAAGAGAAAAGAAAATAAAAAATTTGGTAAAGTTTTTATTTCTGATGATTTAAAAGATTTAAAATTAAGTTATAGTGGTCGTTTAGATACATCTAATAACAAATCTGGAAATTTTTTACCTATTGGTTCTAAAATTAAGATTGATAAAATTATTGGTGAAGATATGTTATTGAGATATGGTGTATCTTGGAAATCTCCTGATGACAATCCTTCTTTAAGTATTTGTATTGACCCAAGTATTCAAATTTTAAATGGTAGATTTGCTAATAGAATTATTAATTGGGAAGGGGAAAATCATACTTTAACTGATAATGGTGAAATTATTATTAGTAGTTCAGGGGATATTACTAATTGTAATAATAATATTTGGTCAACTGAATTTGTTGATATTAATATAGAAGCTTTAAGAAAAGCTGGAAGCACTAAATTTTTTACTGCTATTTTAAATTATGATAATAATTCTCGAAGAGGTGGTTCTTTGGGTGAAGTTAATACTCATGTATTTTTTAATATATTAAAAAAAGATGATAGGGTCTTGGATAATAGAACTGTCTCTATTCCATTAGACCAGATGGATTATTCTTATCAAGTTGTTGATAATAAGGCACAGGCACAAATTGGGCTTTTATTTGATTTAGAAGATAAATCTGTTGAAATTTTAAAAATTTCAATAGATGAAATTCCTACTTCAACTACTGCAACAGTTTTATCTTCAAAATTTTTGGAATTAATAAATGATAGACCTAAGTTGCCTTTATTAATTAAAAAATTAAATAAATCTTTTTATAAAAAACAAATTGTTAATAATAAAGATGAGGCTGATTTAATTTTAGATAAAAACACTGATATTATCATTTTACAAGATATTCTTTATTAAAAAGAATATCTTTATCTAATTTTATCAGATTTATTCATTATTTATATAATATAAAATCTTCTTTTTCTTGTTTTTCAAGTGTTGTTTTAATTTCTTGTTCTATAATTGAAAATTCTTTTAGAAGTTCTTCTTTATGGTCTAAATTTATTTCTATTTTTTTCCATTTTGTCATCATTTTAAATATATCTTCTAATACTTCATCTAATAATTCTTTATTTTGTTCTATTTTTTCTTTTTTTATTAAATTCTTTTTTTTCAAATATTCATATAATTTTGCATCTTCTTTTAATAAGTGCTCTGATAATTTAAATTGTAATTTTTTAAGTTTTTCTACAACTCCACCTACCAATCCATTTTTTATATCTTTTTTTATTTGATTAGATATTTCACATATTTCTTTATGTTCTTCATGTAATATTGGTATTAACTTTCTGTTATATGATATCCCTTCTTCTTTTTTAAAAAATGAAAACATTATTTTTCCTTTATATTTGTTTAGATATAATTATAATAGAATATTATAAAATAAAGTGAGTTTTGAAAATATGAAAAAGAAAATTTTAAAAATTATGGGTGATTATTCATCGACTGGTTTATGGGATGGAAAATATGGTTCAATGGTAGATTTAGATGAATTAAATATTCCATTAAGTTTAAAAAATCGCATTTTAAAATGGAGTAAAAATTGGGATAAAATGTTTTTTAATATTGATGTTAATGAAAATGAAACATTTGACAATTTTAGAAATGAAAAATATAAATTTTTTCATTCAAAAAAATTTAGAGATAATTATTTTGAACAGAAAATTATTTCTAAATTACTTAAAAAATATTTATCTGATAAATATGATATTTATTTTTTTGATGAATATAAATTATTTATTGGTAATGGTAAGATAAAATATCTTTATAAAATTTAAGTATTCTAACAGTTTTATTATTATATAATAATGTATATTAATTAATTTAAGGATAAAAATGACTGAAGCAGATATTAATCTTTTTAATTGTTTTGAAAATTTTAAAAAGAGTAATTATTCACCTACTGTTGCATTAGCAGAATTACAATATAATATTGCTTTATCTTGTGATAGGACTTCTTCTGAATATTTACTTGTTTTAAAAGACACTTTTGAAATGTTGCTTGAAATTGAACGACCTATTATAGATTTAAATAAAATACCTAACAAACAGTTTTTTTTAAATTTTAAAAGTAAAGAATTACCTTCTATAATTTCTATTTTTGAACAAAATTGTTTTGATATAGATAGTTCTATCTTACCTACATTAAAAAAAGATAAAATCTTAATGAGTGATTTTGGTATTATTTCTCCTTTTTCTCATTCTAAATCATATTTCAAAGAAATATTTTTTGTTGATGGTATTTTCACAGATAAAAGACCTTATAAGAAAAGATGAGATATGCAGAAAAAAAATTTATTAAATACCAGTAAATATATGAGTTATATATTAAGACATAATCCTAATCTAATTACTGAAAAACTTGGTATTAAAAACCCTATTGACAATGAAGGATATGTATTTGTCGATGATTTATTAAAAGTTTTAAATATTGATTTTAATTTATTAAAAAATATTGTTGATACTGATAATAAACAACGATATTCTTTTAATAATGATTTAAGTAAAATCAGAGCTAACCAAGGACATTCAATTAATGAAATTTCTATATCTTTTAATGAAATTGAGCCTTATACTGATTTATATCATGGAACATCCTCTCATTTTTTATCAGAAGGTTGAGTTGCTAAATCATCGCCATTTATGGCGGTGATACAGCAACATTATCTCCCTTTGCTTTATTTTTGATTTTTTGATATAATTATTTTATGTTAAAAAATAAGTTAAAAAGTAATCAAGTTAGAATCTCTTTTAAATCTCAAATTAAATTATCTTCTGATAATAAGGATTTTATTGATTATAATATTTTTATTCTTAATTAATTATATAATTTTATGATTGAAACTTTAAATGATAAAACTATTCAATCTGAATTAGTTGATTTACAATTTGCTAAATTTCAGGATTTTAATTCTAATGATAATATCATTCAACAATTTATTATCTTAAAAAATTCAAAAGTTAGAAATTATTTACTTCCTTTATTTCAAAAATATATGATGGATAGAAAATTAGATATTAAAGGTTTAAGCAAACCTATTCAATTAAAAATGGAGAAATTTTTATCTACATTCAATTCTATTTATCTTTCTTCAAAAAAATCTCATAATTATAAAATTACTAATAAAAATACATCTGGTTCGTATGAAACTGATTCTTCTATTAAAATAATTAAAAAGAAATTAAGAAAAAAATAATGGAAAAAGATTTACTAAATATTTTGTTAAAATTGGTAAGAATACTTTTGAATTTAAAAATAAAAAACTTAATATCAAACATTTTGAATTAAAAATAGTTAATATTAGCAGAAAAAATAATAAATATTATATAAGTTTATCTGGTATTAAAAATATAACTAAACCAAAGATAAATAGTTTAAATCAAATTGGGATTGATGTTAATTTTGAATCAATAAATTTATCAAATGGAATTGAATATAAAACTACTTAAAAAATAAAATACATACAAAAGGAAAAATCTATCAGGAAATTGAGAGTTATAATACAAGTAAGAGATGTTATAAATGCAAGAAAATTAATAAAGATATTACATATAAAGATAAAGAATGGAAATGTATATATTGTGGAAATATAATTAATAATAGAGATTATAATGCAGCATTAAACATCAGAGAACTTGGTTATAACAAATTTATTCAGGAAGCTGAATTCAAACTATCTAATAATTATTAATTAAAAATATTTACTTAAAATATTGAAGATTAAAAAATATTAGAAGCTTCGTCATTCAGGGCGGAGAGCTTCACATTCTATTTTAAAAGATGGTTTAAAATCAATGTCAAGACAATATATTCATTTATCTAATAATATTGATACTGCTATTGAAGTTGGGAAACGACATGGTGATGAATTAATTATATTTAAAATTGATGTTAAAAAATGTTAGAAGATGGTTATAAATTTTATTTATCTGATAATGGGGTTTATTTAAGTAATGATATATCACCTATATATATCAATAAGATATAAAGGCTTTTTTATCATTAAAATTTTGTTTTTTATTTTTAATCTCAGAATGACAAATTGAACATTCATTAGTATTTAATTTATTTACAAATAATGTATTACATTTATCACATATTTTAAATTCTGTTTGTTTATATTTCATTTTTTCTCCTTTTTTTGAATTATATCATATTCATTTTATTTAATCTATATAATATATTATATATGGAGAAAATTTTTAAAATAGATACTATTGAGTTTCTATTTATTTTTTAAGTTCTTGTTTTTCCCAATTTTTTGACCAATGTTTATCAGTTTGGACATGTCCTTTTCTTACTAATTTTATAAAATTGTCACTAAATTCATTAACTTTAATTCTATTTTTATTTCTTATTACAAAACCTTCTGGATATGCTCCAAAAAATTTTTTATTTTTTAATATATCTAACAAAAAAATTTTAAATTCTTTTTTTGTTTTTCCCCATTTTCCATTAAATATTATTGGAGCTATTTTAAAATTACATCTTTTTGCTTCTTTTATAACTTCTTCTGTTGACAACCATTCATTATTTTTTATATCTAATATATTAAATATATAAAAATAATCATCTAATTCTGTATATTCAATTGAATGTTTCCCATACATATTTTCACCAAAATAATAATAATTTTCATTTAATAGCCCTATTTTTGAATAGAAATGAATGTTTTTAATATAATCAAAAGTTGGATGAATAGTCTGCTCTGTATGACTTCTTGCAAATACTCCTTCTTTTGGTTTTATACAAGTATTTCCTCCATCCATTTTTATTGATATTGATATTTCTTTATTTAAAATTAATTCATTTTCTATTTCTTCTGATATTGTTTTATCGTCTGAATGAACTTCTGGTGAAAATGAACAATGATATGTTCTTGGATATTTTTTCATTGTATTAATCCTTTTTTTCTTAATTCTTCTTCATCTTTTTTTGATGGTATAACATACATGAAGTCTACTACTTCACCATTTTTATCTTTCGTTATTTTTCCTAAAAATTTTTGTCCATAATTTTTATGTTTTTTATTATATTTATTATATATTCCATAATTTTTATTTTCTGTTATAAATTTTTTCGCGTCTTTTTCAAATATAAAGTCTAATTCATAACCACTTTCTTGATTTATAGTTGTTGATATTTTTATATCTGTATTTCCTATTTTAATTGTTTTTTGTTTTAATTCAAGCATAATTTCCCTTTGTTAAAATATATATTTTATTTCATGAAATTCATCTAATCCAGGTAGTTCAAAATTTTCTATTTGTTTATTTAAAACTTCTTCTGATAATGATTTTCCTTTTCTGTTTTTTAAATTCTTTTTAATTTCTTCTATATCTTTAAGTATTAAAATTCCTATTTTTTTATATTTTGTATCAGGGAATAAACTTAATTTCTTTCTTCTTTGTTCTTGTGATAAATTTGTCATATCTATTACAACATTATCTTCCTTTTTTATACATTCATTAATTTCTTTTAGAACTTCTATATGAGCTTTTTTACTTTGCTTTTTATAATTTATACTATCATAATCTAATTTTTGTTTTTCAAAATATTTATCTAATGAAATAATTTTGTATTTATTATTTATATAATTTTTTATATATGTACTCTTTCCACTACCACTTAATCCAACCATCATAATTACTTCTTTTGTTGGTTTGAAATTTGTATATTTGTTTAAATTAAATGGTATATAATTTTCTAAAAATATAAAATCTTCATCTATTCTATGTTTTTCATTGTCTGGTTCTATTATTCTTCCATAAGCATCTGCTTTTACTAATTGTAAAAAATTTTCATAAAACTTATCATGTGAAAATTTTTGGTTAATAAGCTTGGTTCTTTGGTCACTATTTTTTTTTCTCCAAAGTTGCCCATGCCATGCAATCATTTCTAATATTAACTTTTTTTCTATTTTTGGAAATACTTTTTCCATTTTATTTAAAATCCCTATTGCATATACCATTGATACATTTTCATGTCCAAAAAAAGAAACTCTTCCACTTTCTTTTTCTACTCTTGTATAAATTTTCCCAACATCATGTAAAATAGCAGCAATTAAAACATTGACATTTTCAGTTTTTACTTTTTCATATACCATTTTTGTATGTGTAAGACAATCATTTTCTAAGTGAAATGGATTAGGTCTTCCATTTGAATGTTGGTGATATGTTTTTTTTAATTGTTCTAATATATGATTATGGTATTTTTCAAAATATTTCCAAATTTCTTTTTTCATAATATTCTCTTTTATTTTATATTTGATATTATATAATAATATACTTTAAAGAAATATTAATTTAAGTCTTTATAATATTTATTATTTTATATATTAAAGGTTTTTAAATTATTTAAATATCAAATTGTTTCTTTCTCAAATTCAAAATTATAGTATTATTAATGAGTATATAGAAAAAAGAAAAAAATTCTTCAAAAAGTAGATTTTAAAAAACTACATTATTGTTAATATTTTTTTTAAAATATTTTTTTGATATTCTTCTGCCTCTTTATTATTTCCAAAATTTAAAAAATAATCTTCATTAACCATTTCTATAATATTTTTTATAAATATTTTTTTATGTTTATTAATAATAATATGTTCTTGGATTTCATTTATGTTTTTTTCGTCTGTATAAATACTTCCTGTTTTTATATCTATTAACGGATATTCTTCTTCATTCATTCCTTCAAAAGCCAATTTTTTATATAATTTTTTATCTATTATTTTCAATAGTTTATATTGTTTTATATTTTCAAATCCATTTTTATATTTTGATTGACCTACCCAATAAATTTCTCCTATTTTTATTATTTCTTCATTTTTTTGACAATGAATCTTTATACTATTTTCATCTTTTATATTTTTATATATATTAAATGAAAAAAAAGTACCTGTATCATTTTTATTTATTATAATTTCGTTTATATTTTTATATTTATTTAAGATATTAAGTAATTCTTCTTTTTTATTTAATATTTCATATTCTTCATAATAATATATTGAATAATCATCTTTTAATTTATAAGATTGTCTATTACCAATTCCATCATTGAAATATATAGCTACTGTTATAATTTCAGCTTCAGAAAATTTTTGGATTTTTTCTCCATTTTCTTGATTATATAATTTTAAAATATATTTTTTATCATGTATTTTTTGTATTTCTTTTTCTATTTGTTTTAATTGATTTATCATAATCCATCTCTTTTTAAAAATTTTAAGTGTAATATATTATCACAAATAATATTAATTCTATATTAAAATTTTTTAAAATTTTTTTATATATAATTATCATATACAATTTTTATATGGAATTCAAAATGAAAAAACTTACTAATTTTATTAAAAATGTTAGAAAAAATGATATTATCCCTCCTTATTACGAAGATATTTATGATAAATTTTTAAATGGTGAATGTGAAACATTAGTTGGTTGGTTATATAAATATAATAATAATCAAGGTATGAATTTAACTATATATTTAGTTCCTGTTGATGAGTTTGGTGATGAGGATTGGGATGAAAAAATTTTTCATTCTGTATATAAATATCAAGATAAATTTTATGATATAAATGGTTGTTTTGATAATATTGATGATATAGTATCAAAATTACCTTATTATGATAAAACAACTCACAAGATTGTTTTGGAGGAAAATCAAATAGGAGAAGATAATTTTTATAGTGAAATTCCAGAACATTTAATTAAAAAAAATAATAAAAATAAAAAGAAATATTCAAAAAATATTTCTTAAATTTTTATATTATTTTTTTTTGTTTTTTCTTCTTCTTTTTCTAATAAATAGTCTTCGATGGTTTCTTCTATTTCTTCTTTCTTCATTATTGATGATAATTTAATATATATTATTTCTAATGGTTCATTTTTATATTCTTCAAAATTTAAATATCGTTCACATAAATAGTTAATTTCATCTTTATCAGCTTCATATAAAAAATCTTCAAAAGTTTCATTTAATTTTTGTATTTCTCTTCTTTCTTTATTTTCTGCTATTTCTAATTTTTTCTCTAATTCATCAAGAAAAATTTCTTTTTGTTTTTCTGTTAAATTTAATTTGAATTGTATATCTCCCATTTGATTTATTTCGATAGGTAATTTCATGCTTTTTAATACTTTTTTAATTATTTCTTTTTTATTTTCGTTAAAGTTAATTGTAATTAAAGAAGAATCTGAAATTGAAATCACTATTCCTTCTATTAATTTTAAATCATTTACATACATTTGTTGTCCTTTTTTTTTATTTATTAAATCATTTCTTTCTTTATTTAAAATAAAGAGTTTAAAATTATTTTTTTAATTATTTTTATAATATGTTTTAGTTAAAAGAAAGGATTTATATGAATTATTTTTCAAATGAAACATCTATTCCGTTATTTGATTCTTTAATTAATGACAAATCACGTCGAGAATATGAAAGGGATGAAAAAAATAGAGAAATTTTTAAAATTAAAATGTCACCATATAAATATTTAGAATTATGTGAAAAAGGTTTTAAAAATTCATCTCCTGATACTTCTTTTATACCAGAACAAAGAAAACTTAATTCATTACGCAAAGCATTTAGTGATATAAAATATAAACTTTCTGATAAATTAATTCCTCTACCTAATTTAGAAGAAACATATATTCGTTCTTTTGATGGAGATAGTCAAGAATATAATTTTTCGCAGGAAGGAAGACATCGAGCTTTAGTTGCTATTGAAAATGGTATTGAGGAAATTGATGTAATATACTTTCGTTCTTGTGACATGAAATCAAAAATTGGTATGGATGAATTTGTTAAAGAAAAATTCTATGAATTTAATTTAGATTCAATTAAAACTGTTGTTATTGAATTATTAAAAAATAATAATATTGATTTTATTAATTTTAATATTGATATAAAGCGATATCTTGATAATAGGCTTGGAGGGTTTTCTAAATATGAATTTGAAGAAAATTTTATCCCTACTTTTTATTTGAATTATTTTATAGATGATATTATTGAAAATTTTGATAATTTAATTGTTTCTAATGATTTTATTTATCATGATACTATTTTACATGAATATGGACATTTTATTTATAGTGTTTTAGAAATGTCTGAAACTGATTTGATTAAAGATTATTATTCTGATTTCAATACAATTGAATTTAAAGAATTTGTATATTCATATGAAGGTATTGTTATTGATGATGATGAAATTGATTATTACATTGATGAATATTTAGATTTATTTATTGAGGAACATTTTGCAGAGGATTTTGTTAAGTTTATCAGAAATGATTTAAATAATATTGATTTCAAAAATATTATTTCTTTATTTAATAATGAAATTAAAGAATTTGATTTAACTACTTCAATTAAAAATAATTGTGAAACTTTGTCTATTTAAGATTTTTTTAAATATTTTATGATATAATTGTTTTGTTAATATATATATGTATATTTATTAAATTTAAAATAATAATAAAGGTATTTAAATATGACAATTATTGATGATGTAAAAGAAGTTGTAGTAGAACAATTAAGTATTAGTGCTGATGATTTAAAAGATGATGCAAAATTTGTTGAAGATTTAGGTGCAGATAGTCTTGATGTTCTTGTATTAGTTATGGGTTTAGTTGTGGATATTGAAGAAAAATTTGATATTGAAATTCCTGATGAAGAGGCAGAAAAAATTCAAACTGTTAAAGATATTGTAACTTTTATTGAAGAACATTCAAAATAATTTTTATCGAGTTTAGCAAGAATACCTTTTCTATAACTCGAAGAGTTTATGAGAGGTGATTTTAATGTTATTTAATCTTCAAAATATAGAGACAAACTTTTATTTTTAAGCCTGTTTCTCTTTATATTTTTTTCTTTCTCTCGTTTCTTTTATTATTTCTTTAATTTCTTTTCTTATTTGTTCTTGTTCTGATAATGCTTTTTTATTTTCTGTTTTAAACTTTAACTTATCTATTTGTTCTTTTGTTATATTTGGATGTTTAGATAAAAAATCTTTTATATTAAATAATTCTATTCTTGTTTTTTTTGCATCTGAATATTCTGATGTTGAAATATTTTGATATTCTTTTAATTGTTTTATATCTTTATTTATTTCTTCTGCATATAATTTTGAATAATTATTTGATATTGTTATTTTATCTACTGTTAGTTTTTTCCCTTCTTTGAATAATTTAAGTTGAGATTTTATAATTTCTTTAATAAATTCTTGATATGCTTTTATTCCTTTTGCTTTATATTCTTTATTTCCTTCTATATTGTCAATTAATAATTCTTTATCTTTATTTTCTTCACTTTTTAATAATTTTATATATGATGAAAATACAGTTTTTTCTTCTTTTTTATCTTTTATTTCTAACATCCCATTTATTTCTGGTCTTAATAAAATTGTCCATATTACATTCTCCCCTATATCTGAAAATGCTGCACAATTTAACATTCCTTTTGTTCTATTAATATGTAAAAAATCATTATCTTTAATATTTTTAATTTTTAATATAAAATCTTGTGTTTCTATTTCTAATTTTTCTAACAATGTTTTTTCTGGAACTTTATAAGTTTTCATTTTTTTTGCTATTGAGTTTTTTATATCTATTTGTTTATAACCTTTTATAAACTCATTATTTTCATATTTTTCTTTTAATTCAAAATATTCTTTTTCTATTTCAGAAGGGATTTGTTTTTCTTTTAATATTTTATCTAATAATTGTAATTCTAATTTATTTTCAATTAATAATTTTATAATTCCTGCTAAATAAAAATATTCATTTTTAGCATAATAATATAAGTATTTTATTAATTCTTCATCTGTTAATTCTTTTATTTCTTTATATTCAATTTTTTCTATTTCTTCTTCTTTTTGTTCTAATTCTTTTATTTTATCTTTCATTTCTAATTTAAATTCTATTTCTTTTAATTTATTTTCTCCTTCTTGTTTATAACATTCATCTGTTTCATCTGTTAGTTTCTTTTTTACTACTTCTTTATGTTGTAATAGTTTTTTCTTTTTTAATCTTTTTAATGTTTCTTTTGAAAACCAATCATCAACTATTCTTTCTTTTTTTGCTTTTTGCATTTTTTCTTCTATTTCTTCTTTTAATTCTTCTATTTCTTCTTTTTTCTTTTTGAATTTTAAATATTGTTCATTGTTTTCTTCTTTTATATCCAATATATCTGGTGATTTTAAAATTTCTCCTACTTTTGTTTTAATTAAATAATCTGTTCCATGCTTAATATCTAAGTTTTCATTTTTAAATATTTTTTGAGTTTCTTTTGTTAAATAATAATTCTCTAATATTTTATTTAATTTATTACTTTTTAAAAAAGTTTTGTTTTTTTCAAATATTTTATCTCCAAATATTTCTGCCATTTCAGTATAATCAACATAATTTCTTTTTTTAATTATATCTTTTATATTTAGGATTCCTTCTTCTATTTGCATTATTACATTTTCATCATCACTTATTGTTTTTAAATATTCTTGAAATTCTTCAATGGTATATAAATTATCATTTTCTAAGATTTTCAACCAACCTTTTAAAAGCTCAATATATTTTTCTTTTCCTTTTGGCAATTTTTTAATTTTGTCTAACATTGGTTTCATATCAATATAATTTTTAAGTTGTTTTAAATCTATTTCATTTGAATAATTTAATTCAAAATTTTTATAATTAGCATATTTGTTTTGATTTTCTGGTTTTTTTATAAATGATGTTACTATTTCTGGCGATGTTTTATCTTTTAATGTTTTTTTAATTATTTGAAAAGCATATATTCCGTATTCTTTAAATAAGTTCATTTTATTATATTTTTCTTCTATCATTTGTTTTATTATATGGTTTGTTTTTTGGTCATTTTCTGATAGTTTTTCTTCTAAATTTTGTTTAAAATTTTCTAAATAGTGATTTTTTTCTTCTTTTGATAATTTTGATATTATTTTATCTTTATATTTTTTATCTAATTTTATATGTATTTCATTCATTAATTTTAAAAATTTTGAATATTCTTTTAAATTAAATGTAGATACTTCTTCTATATTATCAAATAATTTTTCATCTTTAGGCAATCTTTTATTTAAAATAATCCAACTAAATAATTTATTAAACTCTTTTTCTTCATCATAAGTATGTCTTGTTTCCTTTTCTTTTTGTTCAAATTTTTTTATAAATTGAATTTGTTCTTCTTTTGACATTTCTTTTAATTTATAATAATTATCTATCATCAATTCATTTAAATCAAACCTTTCAGATTTAATTCCTGATTTTTTTATATATTCTATTATTTCATAAAAAAATTTTATTCCTTTTTCATCAAAAATATCATCTGGATTTGTTTTTTGTGTTTTAGGGTCATATCTTTCTTCATAATCAGTTTGTATCATATTATCCCATCTGTTTGATGATAAATAATTTGCCATCCATATTTGTGTTTCTTCATAAGGATATAATGCAGATACAAACATTTCAAATGTTTTTATATCTATATTTTCATTAATGTCATTATTTGACATCTTTATTTTTTCTATTTTTATATATGCTTTTTTTAATAATTCTATTTTTTCTTTTACATTTTCTGTTTTATGAATTTTTAATAATATTTTTAACAAATTTTTATCATAGTAATGTTCTTCTTTGTATGTATATGGATGATAATCAGTTGTTTTTTTTCCTTCTTCATCTACTGGTATTTTCTTTGTATAAATAGCTTCATTTATTATTTTTATAATATTTGATACAAATATTTTATCTTCTTCTTTATTTTTTATTAATTTTTCAAAATCTTCAAAAATTTCTTTAAAAAATTGAGGATTTGTTTTATATATATTTTTTGTTCTCCAATCATATTTAATTAGTTGCTTTCTTTCATTAGTATTAGCACTATCTTTTTCATTATCAATTTCATATATTTTTTTTGTAATATCTTTATTGTCTTTATATTTTTCTCTAATTTTTTCTAATAATTCTTTATTATTTTCAAATTTATTTATATTTTCTAAAATATATTTTGCTATTGTTTCTGTTTCTTCTATATTTTCTATAAAAAAGTCTATTATTTCTTTTTCTTTTATTCCTTTTTCATCAAAGTATTTTATCCATTCGGATATTATTTCGTTTTCATTTTTTGATGAAAACCCATAATTTCTATTGTGCATAATTGCTTTAATAAAATATTCAAATAATTCTTCTATTGGATATAATTCGCTTTTTTTAAGTAATATTTCTAAATTTGAGAAAGCATTTAGATTTAAATCAATAATATTTTTTAATATTTCTTTTTCTTGTTCACTTAATTCTTTTTCTTGTAATAATTTAATTATATATTTTGGTTTTTTTAACAATGCTTCTTTTGATAACTCTCCTATTTTATTCCAACTACTATTATTATTTGTAACTATCATATTTTTTTCAAAATTTATCAAATTAATAAAATCTTCAAATGTTTTTATATATATTTCTATATCTTCTATATTATTAAATGAGTAGAAATTTAAAAACATTTTTTTTGTTTCTGACATTTCTTCATAATTTATATTTTCTAATAGATTTATATCAAACCCATTCCCACTTATATAAAAATCTTCATCTGTTAATAATTTTTGTAATTCTTCATCTGAATAATTTTTAATTATTTCTATAAATACATAATCTAATTCTTCTGGCTTAATTGCTTTAAAATTGCTATGTTCTTCTTCTCTATCAAGTAAAAATTTTAAATGATTTTTATATCTATCTCTTATACCTATCTCATTTTTCAAATTAATAAAATCTTTATATAACTTTATTAATTCTTGTCCTTTTTTCTTTTCTATTTTAATTTTCATTAATGATATATTTGCATAAAACAAATATTTAATTAGTGGAACATATTCCAAGTGTTGATTATTTTCATCTGCTACTTCTTTAATTGTTTTTGTTATTTCTGGTATATATTCTATTATATTTTCTAATTCTTCTTCTGATGCATTAATAATTTTATTTTGTAAAACTTCAAATACACGTGTTTGTTCTGATGATAATAATTTTTTATCCATTTCTTTTACTTCATCAGAAACTAACCATTCAAAAATTTCTTTTAAATTAAATTCATCTTTAAAATATTTATTAATTCCAAAGAAAGATATTTCTTTAAAAGATAATTTTTTAAATATTTCAGTATATTTTTTTTCTATATATAATTTTAGAATTTCTTCACCTTCTTGATTTAAAGTTTCATAAGATATTATTTCACCTGTTTTTTTATCTATTTCAGATAAAAAATTTCCTTCTTTGTAATCTAATATATTTTTATTAATATATTCTGTTTCTAATTCATAATCTTGTGATTTTGAATATTTTTCTTGATTTAAAATTATTAATTTTGAAAAATTAGGTTCTTTTATTAATTGGAGATATATTTGATTAATATCTAATAATTCTTTTTTATCTATGTTATCTATTATTTCTTTCAATTTTTTACCTTTTTTTATATATATATATTTATTATATTACTTTATAAATAAGTTCAAATAAGAAATAAAAAAATTAAGTGTAAATTAAGTATTTAAATGATATTATTTTAAATAAAATATTTAAGGATAATATAATGAATGTTATTGAAAAATTAAAACAAGACCAATTACAAGCACGAAAAGAAAAAAATAAATTTTTGTCTGGTATTTTAACTACTTTAATCGGTGAAATAATTAGCGTAGGTAAGAACAATGGTAATAGAGAAACTACTAATGACGAGGCAGTTAAAGTTATTGAAAAATTTAAAAAAAATGCGGAACAAACTTGTACTTTAATGTCTGATAGTGGTGCTGATTCAAAAGAAATGGAAAGTTATATTGAAGAAATCTCTATTTATAATAGTTATTTACCTAAACAAATGAATACTGAAGAATTAACTTCTTTAATTAAAGATATTATTGACCATGATAGTCAAATTAATATGGGTAAAATTATGAAATTTTTAAAATCTCAATATGCTGGTCAATATGATGGTAAAGAAGCAAGTCAAATTGCTAAAAAACTTTTGCCATAATTAAAAAATAAAGGATATTATTTATGGAGTGTTCAGAAATTAATAATAATATTAAAGATAATTTAAAGGATGGTGATTTTCTTTCAATAGAATTATCACCTTCTCTTAATCAACATTTAGATTTTTATTTAAAAAATAATTTTTTTATTAAAATATTATCATTTATTTCTAATATTATTGTAACTGATAGTCCTTTAGGAAAATATACACATAACCCTATTTTAACTGCTTCTTATATTCAATCACAAACAAACATTCAAGTAATTTCTACTTTTGCAATGCGAGACAAAAACACTCCTTATTCATTATCTGAAATTAGAACAGCAGAAGAATTAAATTTATGTTCTTATATGTTTGTAACTGGTGACAAAACAAAAGATGGAAAAAATGTTTATGAAAAAAGTTCAACATCTTTTTTAAAAGATGTTTGTATTCAAAAGAAAACACATCATTTAAATACTTTAATGTTTTCTACTTGTTCTAATGTTTTAACATCTAATGTAAAAAAGAGAATTAGACAAAAAATTTTAAATGGTGCAGATGTTATTGTATCACAACCCATCACATCCATTAATGAGGCTTATGAATTAAAAAAATATATTGATTATTTAAATAACAATCTAAATATTGATAGAGAGATTTATCTTGTTATTGGTGTATTTCCTGTTATCTCTTTAAAAACTGCAATGTTTATTAAAAATAATGTTCCAGGTGCTGATGTTAATGATATTTTAATTAAGTTATTAAAAAACGATGATTTAAATGGGGCTTTTAATTTTAATAAAAAAATTATAGATACTTTAATTCAAGATAATTTTAACATTCATTTGATGACTTCTAATAACTTTGAATTAATGTATAATTTAATTAAGGAATAAATTATGAGTATTTTTATTTCAAGAGAAATTTTTTTATCTCTTAGTGATAATTTGCAAAAAAAATATATTGAAGATAAATTATTTGATTTATATTTTGATGATTTTGATGAAGACGAATTATCTTATATTGTTAATGGTATTTTATCTATTATAAGAACTAATGAGAAATTTCATGAAACTTATGGAAAATTACAACCTAATGGAAGAAAACAAGTTGATGAAACTTGTATGATACCTGCATATACTGAACCTTGTGGTTATTTTTATAGTTGTGGGACTCTTGTTATTTGCCCTGATGATTGGTCTTGGGACGAAAATGGGGATTTTGATTATGCTTTTTCGTTAGCAAGAAAATTTAAATAAGGATTTTATAAAATGGATAAAAAAATTATAGAAATTATGGATATTTTTAAAATAAATGGATTTTATAATGGTAAAATTATATCTTCTTCAAAAAGTTTATATTTAAAAAAACATCCTTATCATAAAGTTTTTTTTAATGCTAATTTTTATATTATTATAAATAATATATATATTAAAATACTTTATTGTGATATTGATATTTCAGTAGATGGTCAAAAGATTAAAAATATTGCAAAAGAGATTTCTTCTACTATATTTATAACACCTGAATATATTGATATTTCTGATATGACTGTTTCAGAAGTTTCTTCTAATGAAATTTATACATCTTATATGTGGGATTCTACTTGTGATATTGTTGAAATAACAGATTCTTATATAGCACAATGTAAAGAACAGGAAGAAAAAGAGAAGTTAAAATTAAGAATTGATAATATTTCATATTTAAAAAGAGAAATTAAAATTAATTCAAAATTACCTATTAAAAAATTTGATGAATTAGAATTAGGATTTGTAGGACAACAGACTTTTTCTTTTGAATATTTTTTTAAAGAATTAAATGAATTTAAAAGATTGATTACTGAACATTTTTCTAATTCTAAACCAATTAGAGACAATGGTATATTATATGAAAAATATTTTAAAGAATATGGTTATTTTTCAGCATATGTTTTTGAGAAATATTTAAAAGAAATTTATTCTATTAATGATGATAATATTATTGTAAATCCTTCTTCTATTTGGATAAGTAGAAAATTAAATAAAATTTTAAGATATTTTGATTTATATATTGAACGATATTTTGATTTTAATTTTAAATATTCTGATTTTAAAAGATATATTACTTGTAATTATTGTGTTGATAATATTCATAGATTAAATAAAATTGGGGCTAATATTGATAGTTATTTTGATAATGTATTTTATATTAGAGAAAATATTTTTATGGAGAAGTTGATTTGAAAAAAATAGAAAAGTTATTAAATATTATTTTTGATACTCTTGAATATAATTATAAAATAAATAAAGAATATAGCAAAGAAATTACTACTATTTTTTCAGAAGATAGTCTAATTATGGGATTAAAATTTTTAGATATTCCTTTTAATAATTTAATAAATGAAATTGATAAGTTTTTTGATATTTACATTGATTTTGAAAAATATCCATATGCTGGTAAAAATTTAGATTATATTGTTTTTGAAAAAAATATATTTGATGATTCTAAACAAAACATTAAAGAAACTAATTTTGATATTTGTTTTGATGAAAATCAATATATTATAAATACAAAACAAGATGCTGTTTATTTTTTGATGGATGCCATTATTCCTTCTTATATTCTTGACACTTTAGAGAAAAATAACAAGATTAATAGAGATGAATTGATTCAAAAAATTAATATTTTTCTTTTCAAGTCTCTTTTAAATTTTCATAGAGATACATCTATTTTTATTGATAACTTTAAGAAACAAATAGGAAAATTTATATCTTTTGACAATGATGATAAATTATTTTATTTTGAAAGTTTGGATTTTGTATTATGTTTAAAATTATTAGATTTAAATGATAAGATTCCAGAAGATGCTTTATATAATTTAATATATAAATATAATTATGGAAATAATTTTCCCTCTGATTTAAAATTACCTTCTTCTATTAAGGAATATGAAAATAATACTTATATCATTAATAATGTAGATGATTATATAAAATGGTTTATTTATGATTTTAAATAAAGTTTAGAAACTTTATTTAATATTATTATTTTTTTTAATATCTTTTAATACATATTCTAATGAATCTGTTAGTTTAACCATTGTTTCATCTTCATCACTTATAACTCCTTTTCTTAATAAAGATTTGTATATAAAATCCATTAGTGGAGCATAAAATTTTATACCTACCAGATATACTGTGCTTCTTGGTATTTTTCCTGTTTGCATTAGTGTCAATGTTTCAAATAATTCATCCATTGTTCCATAACCACCTGGAAATACTATATATGCCTTTGAATATTTAACCAGCATTACTTTTCGAGAGAAGAAAAAATCAAATTTTTGTTGTCTATCTACATATTTATTTTCTTGTTGTTCAAATGGTAATTCTATTGATAATCCAATAGATTCAGCGTTATTACTTTTATAAGCACCTTTATTTCCTGCTTCCATTATCCCTTTCCCACCACCTGTTGCTACATTAATTCCTGACTCTGCCAACATAAATGCCATTTTTGCTGCTTGTTTATATTCTTTTTGCCATTCTTTTATTCTTGCACTTCCAAATATTGTTACTGTGATACCTACATTTTTCATTAGTTTATCACCTTTTTTAAAGTCTTTAATTACTTTTTTCATATTTTGTTTTTTTGGTGCATCTATTTCTACATTTTTATCTTTATTTTTCATTTTTATTTCCTTTATTTTATTTCTTTTAATATTTCTTTTTCTAAGTCGACTTCTAATTTTTTATTTTCACATTTATGTTTTTTATTTAAATCACTTATTGCTTTTTCTAATTTTTTATTATTTGGATGATATTCCGCTTTTTCTTTTAAAAAATTATATCCATCACAATTTTTCATATTTTTTGCAAGATTTATCTCAAAACCTATTGTCATTGGTAATTTCATTATTGTATCTTTATACTCTTTAAGTATTTTTTTGTAATTACATTTATCATACTCTGACAATTCTGTATCAAAAAATTTATATTTTGTTTTTTTATTTGGACACATTTTTTTATATAAAACTTTTATAAAAAATCTATCTTTTAATTCCAAAGCTCCTATTTTTATAAATTCGAAATTTTTTGTTTCTATAAACTTTTCTTTTAAATATTTTTCAATATTAAAATTTTTATACATATCTGTTTTTTCAAAAAAATTAATTAAATAAGCTTTAGGTGTTTTATATTTTATGTTTAATTTTTTTAATAGTTCGTCTTTTTGTAAGTAAATCATAAAATTTATAAATTCTATATTATCTTCTACTTTTTTTGATTTTTCTAAAGTTACTAATTCTTTTGTAAATTGATTATTAAATTTAGAAATTACTTCTTTTGATGTTGGGTTTATTATATATTTATATGATGCCCATATAATTAACCCTGTTACTATTATTCCTAAAGTTGTCCCACCTGATGTAGTTGTTCCATCTATTAAATATTCATCTTCTTTTGTTTCATTTCTTGTAAAGAAATTAGTTATTACTATAAATAATATAAAGAAAAATGGAATTAGTAATGGATAGTGCCATCCATCATAATCTATTTCCATTATCCAATTTATATTATTATCATTTACAAATTTTGTTAAAAATTCATTTATCATTTTAATTATTTCCTTTATGATTTTTAAATATTAATTTTAGAATTTTTATAAATATTTTTTTTCTTTTTTTAAGTTTCTTTTTATTTGAGTTAATAGTGTATTTTATATCTTTATTTAAAGTGTGAAATTTAAATAAAAGTTTGAATAATTTTTTTATTTCTTTTTTTGAAAAATTATATTCAAGTGAAATTTCTTTTTTTATCTCTTTTTTAATTTTTTTTATCAAATCTTTATATTTATTTTTTTCTTCTTTTTGTAATTCAAATAAATATGACAAATCCTCATTTAATTCATCTATTTGATTTTGTTCTTTTTTTGATAAATTTATTAAATTTCTAATAAATTTAGAATCATAAGTATTAAATAATAATTGATTTATCAATTTATTCTCTTTATAATTTTCATTTATCAATAAATCAATAGTATTTTCTTTCCATATAAAGCCTGTTTTTGGATAATATATAGGATTTGAATAATCATTATTAATAGTTCCTCTAAAAGAACCATTTTCATATACTGTATCTATTTTTATCATTTTGTTATGTTCTAACGAAAAAAAAGTTTCTCCTCTTGTTTTTCTTATACTTTTTTGTAAAAACATTATTTCAATACATGGTAATTCTCTTCCTTTTTTATCTAAATCTATTATTTTTAAAACATTTTTTTTATTGTTTATAAATTTATTTATAAATTTACTGTTTTTAAGCTTAGATACTTCTATTTCTTTAAAATTTGTTTGATTTAAGATTAGGATATATTTATTTTCTTTTTCATTATATGAAACACCTGTTTTTGAAAACATTACTTTTATTTTGTATTTTCTTTTTTTGATTTCTATTGATTTAAGTATTTTTTTAAAGTTATTTTCTAATTGTTCTTTATTTGTTTCATAGAATATATATTCTTCATTACAAGAACATCCTCTTGGAACACATTTATCACACCAATTGAAATCTGTTTCTCCATCTGCCCATTTAATTTCTCTTTTAAAACATTTTTTACAAACTAACATTTTTTACCTTTCTTATACTTTTTTATTTATATAGTTTAGCATATTTTTTGAAAAATATAAATAGTTTAACATATTATTAAATTCAAATTTTTATATAAAATCTCTTTTATTTTTTTTTAATTTTTTGTAGATATAATATATATCACAGATTTATATTTATTAATTAACTCCGAAACTTTTTTAATTAATATTTCTACTGATGATTTGTTTTTTAATAATAATGAAAAAGATGTTAAAATAAAAGGACTATAATATGAATAAAAAATACACAGAATATATGAATAAAATCTTAAATTCCTATGCCGAAGATGATGAATTTTATGACGGAGAACTTAAGCAAACTTTATTTAATAAAGAATTTTGGAATGATGATGAACTTAAAAATGATGATAGATATGGAATTATTAATGATTGTTTTACATTTGTAATGGAAACTCCAAATGGAAAAGAGAGTAAAAAATCTATTTCTTGGAAATATAAAATTGATACTATTCCTGTTTCTCCTTCTGATATTGATGATTCTAAATTTAAACATCAATTACAAACGAGAGATACTAATTCAGTTATAGTTTCTTATAATGTTTTAAGTAATATTTCTATATATAGACTTAAAATGGAAAAAAAAATTAATGATTTCATACATCAGTTATCTATTTATTTAGAAAAATGTTCTTCATCTGAAAAAAAATATTTTTATGAATATTTTTCTGGTTTTAAAATAACTTCTTTTGATAATTCACCTTCACAAGAACTTCTTGCTAATTTAGAACATCATAATTTTGAAAAACTTTTAAAAATGATTGAGAATTCTAATAATAATTTTAGAAGATTATTACAAAAAAAATATAAAGAAAATGATGTTTCTGATAAAGATGATTATTTTAAAAGTGTAGATGCTGTTTTGAAAACAGAACAGGTTGAAAAAAGTGTATATGATTTAATTAAAGAGTTAGATGAAGCAGAAGATGATATTATTAAAAAAACACTTATATCACAACTGAAAACTACTTATAATTTAGATGAGGAAGTCATTTCTGATTTATTAGAAAATTATAAAAGTTATAATTTAGGTTTAAATAATTATGCTAAATATTTAACATCTCAAAGAATGAAAAAAATAGTTGTTAAAGAACATTTAGAATTAGCTCATTCTAAGATAAGACATTTGTTTGATGATGATTTAGAATTAGATAATAATATGGAAATAGAATATGTTATAAAAAAAATTGCTAAAACAATAAATTACACATATAAAATAATTGGAAAAGATAATATAATTGATATTATTTCTGGTCTTGAACCTTTTATGATAGAAGTATTAAATAATAATATGGAATTATTTGAATTATTGTTGGATGATATTATTTCTGATGATATAAAAATAAAAGTGAATGAAAGACTTGTATATTTTGAAAAATTGTTAAGCAAAAAAAATAATAAGAAAACTAATAATTTAAATTAGTTTTCCTTTTGTTTTCTTATCTTTTTTGTCTTTTAACAAATAATTAATTTCTTTTTTAAATATATCTAATTCTTTTTTAGTAGTTATTAATGCTATATTTTTTATAGATTCTACTACTTTTTCATTATCTTCTTCTATAGTTGTTCCTAATAACATTGCTAATTTTTGAATTATTTCATTTTTTTCTTTTTCTACTTGTTGTTTTTCTTCTTGATTTATATTTTGATTTTCATTAATAAATAACATTTGTTTTTTTAATTTTTGAATAGAAGGTGTAGTTTCTATAAATAAATTATGTATATTTTGTATAAATTTGTGGTTTTTCTCTAATTTTTTAAAATATTTAGGATTTGTTTTTCTTAATTTATTTATATATTCGATTATCAAGGATAATAAAATTTTTTGTTTCCCTTGTGTTAAAATTGTTTTTATAAATTTATCTGATATAAACATATTTAAGTTTTCATTATTTTCTAAATTATTTATTATTTTGTCTATTAGTTGAGATTTTTCTACTCCTTCTGATAAGGAATTTTCAAAATTTTCAGTATTTAATAAATTAACAATAAATTTAATAAATTCTTCTGCTTTGTTATTTTCATACATTACTTTTAAATCTATTTTAATTAATGGATTTCTTAATTTAATATTTTCAAACATTACTTTTGTTATATCTGTTTCATCTGATACAAATTTTTCATAAAATAAAAATTCTTTTTTTAACCACATTTCTATTAATAATTCATTTTCTTCTTGATTTAATGTTGCTAATGTCAAACTTTGAAAATCAAAAGTATGATTTCCTAAAACTTCTATACATTCTTTTTCTGTTAATTTATTGTTTTCTAAATTTTTATTAGAAACATATTTTTTTATTGTTTCCATATTATTTAGACTACTTATTTCTATTATATTTTTTCTGTATTCCATTAAACGATTTTGTTTTTCTTTATTTTCTTTTTTTACTCTAAATTTTCCTGATTCTAATATTATTTTATTTATTAACAATAATGAATTCATATTTTTTATTTGATTTTCTAATAGATTATCATCATATTCATCCTTTAAAAGTTCTCTCCAAAATTGTTTATTTTCTTTTTCTAATATTTCTTTATTTGCTATTTTTATATACAAATTTCCTTCTTTTGTTCTTTTCAAAGATAATCCATAAAATATAGAATCTTTATTAAATTCAACCCAATTTTCCAAATCTTCTATTTTTATATCATTATTTCCTATTTTTATTTCTTTTGTTAATATATTCTTTGCTTCTTTTGATATTAAATTTTCTTTTATAGGATGTATTAATAATTGACTTCCTTCAAATCCATTATCATCATTTGTAGTTGTTGATGCTGTTATTATCTTTTTATTATAAGAAGCATATAAATCCAGCTTTCCTGATGTGCTTAAAGCGTAATACCATTTTCCATTTGATTTCTTTTTAAATACTGGTTGTGGTTTATTATAGCTCTTTTCTGAAATCATTGATTTATTAGGTATTGTTAATGTTGAGTTATTTATTTTATTTAAAATAACATCTAAAAATTCTTCTTCTGATTTTCCTAACAATTCTTTTTTTAATTCTTTAAAATCATTTTCATTAAAATTTTCAAAAAAAGTAATGATATGATTTTTTACTTCTGCTATAACACTTGGAACTGCTTCACTTAATGATTTCGTATCTTTACCATTTTTTATTAATATATTTGTTAAAAATATGTTGAAACCACCTATTATTTCTTTTCTTTTTTCTTTACTTTCAAAATTTAAAAAATCTATAATATTTTTTAATCTATATAAATCTTCTTCTTCTTCTTCTTTTGTATATTCTATATTTTGTTCTGCTGGATTAATATATAAATCTTTATTTAATTGCCAAGCTAAATATTTCCCATTTTTTTCTGGATTATCTTTTATCTCATCTATTATTTTTTTGCTTATATTTAATAAAACTGTATTTGTTATTTTTGAATATTCTTTTTTTTCTATATGCTCACATAATTCATTTATATTTTTGTTATATTTTTTTAATGATACTTTCTCATTTTTTTCAAAAGAACTATATAATTCTTCTATTTCTGAAAAAGATGGAATTAAGTCTTTAATATTATTATTTTCCACAATCGAACTTATTAATGATTGTAAAATTAATTCTATTTCTTTTATTTTTTGTTCTATTGGTTTACTATATTTTTTCCATATTTCTTCTATTTTTTCTTGAAATTCTTTTGATTTATTTTTTCTTTTTGCATAAGTATTGTATAGTTGTAGATGTGTTTTGTATGAAGGATTTTCTCCATTTTTTTCTTGATAATCAATAATATCTTGTAATAATTCATCTTCTGTTTTAGCTCTTTGGCTATATTTTTTCCATATTTCTTCTATTTTTTCTTGAAATTCTTTTGATTTATTTTTTCTATTTGCATAAGTATTGTATAGTTGTAGATGTGTTTCTTGTGAAGGATTTTCTCCATTTTTTTCTTGATAATTAATAATATCTTGTAATAATTCATCTTCTGTTTTAGCTCTTTGACTATATTTTTTCCATATTTCTTCTATTTTTTCTTGAAATTCTTTTGATTTATTTTTTCTTGTCACATAAGTATTGTATAGTTGTAGATTTGTTTCTTTTGAAGGATTTTTTTCATTTTTTTCTTGATAATTAATAATATCTTGTAATAATTCATCTTCTGTTTTAGCGTTTTGGCTATATTTTTTCCATATTTCTTCTATTTTTTCTTGAAATTCTTTTGATTTATTTTTTCTTTTTGCATAAGTATTGTATAGTTGTAGATTTGTTTCTTTTGAAGGATTTTTTTCATTTTCTTTTTGATATTGTAATATATATAATAATTGTAATATATTTTTAATTTTTCTTTTATCTCTTTTATGAAAAATAATATAATTTATTCTTTCATTCTCTATACTTCCGTTTAATATATCATTCAAATATGTTTTTTTAAGTATTTCACTACTTTCTAATTCTTTAAATTTATCTACTGTTTTTTCGAAATCTTTTTCTTTTTCACTTAAATAATTTATTAAATTTTCTATATTTGATATTGAAAAATTTCCAAATGTCTCATACTCTTCTTCCAATATTTGAATTATATTTTTCATTTAACATAAAGTCCTTTTTTAATTTATTAAAATAAGTATAAATGAAAAACACAAATATTTATTAAAGTCTTTTTTTTATTCATCATTTTTTAAGTTTATCTATGTTATAATTTTTTATTAAAAAAATAAGGAAATTAAATGGCTTTTGATATTATTAAAAAAATGAAACAATTTATAGAAGATAGCAATGAAAATCTTTTGTTTTCTATTTTCTTTGAAACAAATTATCCTCATTTTAGCACTGGTCTTGCTATTTTAAATACTGATGCTTCTTTTACTTGGATTGAAAATAGTGATTTTTATATCAATGGTTTAAAAGAACAATATGATTTTGATTCTCAGGGATATGGTGATATGATTTCCATTGCTGCAATCCGTGATGATATTCCATTAAAAAATTTGGTTTTGGTTTCTGAAGATGGTAAATTATTTGCTAAAATTTCAACTCGTACCTATAATAAAAATGATGCTTTATTTTTATTGGATACTTTTACTTCTGATGAAGATTTGATTGATTTTATTAAAATGAAATTTCTTGATAATATTGATTTTAACAAAAGTGTAAAAAAGGAAATATTATAAATTAATATTTCTCTTTATATGTTAATACTTTTGTTATATATTTTTTTGTTTCATCTGAATTATGTTTTAAAAGAATTGTTTCATATAACTTATAAAAAGACATTTTATTTATTTTGTTAATTGCTTTCTTTTTATCTTTATCAAATGTTCTTAATAATGCACCTGCCCCACCATTATATGAAGCAATCATACATAATTCTTTCTTTCTTTTATTTTTTATACCTTTTAAATATTTATTTTTAAGTATATATAAATATGCTACTCCATATTTTATATTTTTATATGGGTTTAAAAGTTCTTCTTTTGTTGGTTTTGTATTTATTTTAAATATTTTTTGATTTACATCTATTCCTGCTGTATTTCTTCTTATTTGCATTAAACCTAATGCACCTGTTCTACTTATTGCTTTTGGATTATAATTACTTTCCGTTTTTATTATTGCTTTCACTAATTTTGTATCTATATTATACTTTTTACATTCTTTTGAAATTTTCTGATTTATATCTTTTACATCATACTTTATTTTTTGATTTTTTTCATAAGACCAAGTTCCTGGTCCTCTTGTACTACATCCTAATATTATTATTGATAGTATTAATGTTGATAGTATTAATAATTTTTTATTCATTTTTTCTCTTAGTTTTAATTTTTATTTAAGTTGTTTTCTGGTATAATTATAATATTAAAAAAGAGAGTTTGTTAATTCTTCTTAAAAATTAACTGGTGGCGTTTATATATTACGATGAGTAGAATTTTTAATTAAATTTTTTCATTTTATAAATTCAAAATAATTTTATTTTGATACTAAGCTTGATTAATACTCGAAAATATAAATTCTTTAAATATGGATTTATAATGCAAAACACAAAAACTTTTACACTTGGTAATAAAAAATTACATTTGGTTTTCTTAACAACTGTAGGTAGCACTTTACATCAACTTAATCTTTCTAATAGTGACTTAGATTTAAAAGGTGTTTTTGTTTGGGATAAAACAGCCACTTCTGGATTAGAAACTATGCCAGATAGTTTAGATTTTAAAAGAACTTTAAAAGATGAATGGGCTGACTTAATGTCTCAATTAAATGACGAATTTAATTTAAATTTATCTCCTGATGATGATGTTGAACTTTTTGAGGCTCGAAAATTCTTTTTAACTGCTCTTAAAAATGATTTTAACATGCTTGATATGTTATTTTCATCTTTAACACCTGTTTTTCTTGCTGATGTTTTTCAAGAAACTTTAGAAAAAAAAGAAGATTTCCTTGATATGAAAAGTGCTGAAGTTCGTTTTTCTGGTATGGCAAAAAGTGCCTTACATGAAGCCAAAAAACTTTCAAAAAAAGAAGAAAAAACTCCCAAAATGCAAAATGATTTAAAAAAGAGTTTAGCTAAATCATTACAATTCGTTTTTTCTTTAAATAATTTATTTTTAAATCAGGTTCATTCTCCTGTGTTACCTGATGACGAAAGAAAATTTGTTTTAAATGTAAAAAAAGGAAATGTTTCATTGGAAGATGTTGCAAAAAAACAAGTTGAATTATTTGAAGAACTTGAAAAAACAAAATTAAATAAAAATTTATTATTAAAAACATCTAACAGAGATAGTTTAAATACTGTTTTACAAAATTTAAATTTATCTGTTAATTAACTCTCTGCTAACTTTTATTTATTAAAATATATTTGAAACAAATATTTAAAGTAAATATATATTATGAAAAAAAATAAAATTTTAGCATATTCATTAATTATATTATCATTATTAACTACTTTTACAGGCTGTAGTCCAGATGATACTTCATCTGTTACTTCTACGACCTCAAATGTTACTGTAGGAAGAATAATATATTCTTTTTCTTTTTTTTGATGTATAATTAAACTTAAAAAAAAGGATTCTATTTGATACCTAATTTAACTGATACTAATTATAATGATATTATTTTAAATACATCTACTCCTATTTTTGTAGATTTTTATAGTCCTTATTGTGGTCCTTGTCAAACTTTATTATCTTTTTTAGAACATTTAGATATTCAAGGTAAAAAAAATAATGTATTAATCTTAAAATGTGATGTTTCTCAAAATCCAAAAATTGCAAATAAATATCAAATTGAAAGTGTCCCTTTTACTTGTATTATTGATATTGACAAATCAATAAAATATCCAAATTTTGGACTTCAGGATATTGGATATTATGTTTCTATTATTGAAAAATCTAATCCTGAAAGAAAGGGATTTTTTAAAAAAATATTTTCTTTTTTTAATTAAATTTTAAATATATTATGAAGTTTCGTCATTTTGACGAATTAACTTCATATTGTTATTGTTAATTTTATTGCTCTTAAACCAAAAAAATCTTTTATTTCTTTTATTTCTGGTATATCATTAAGTAATTCTTCATACTTTCCTTTACTAACACATCTTGTATATAATTTATATATTAATTCTTTTTCATTTTCTTCTACTTTCACCATTTGATATTTATCTATTAATTCTTTTGTTGGCTTGTATTTTATTGGAATAAATTTCATGTATTTCCTTTTTATATTTTTCTAACTTTTATTAGTTAGATATCAATTATATATAAAATAATTCTTAAATGAAAAATTATAAAATTTTTTATAATTAATATTATATATATATTTAAAAGGTGTATTTATGAAACTTAGTACGTTAATTAATAAAAAGAAAGTATCTGCTTTAAAAAATGGATTTAATAAAATATTTAAAACCAAAGAAATTACTTTGTCTTTATTAGCGACATTAGTTTTAACTTCTCCATTACATTCATTTGATAATGTAGAAGTTCCATTAACAACTCATAATGCTAATATAATAGAGCAATTAACTGATGTGATTGGCATTGGTTCTTCTCAACATATTGTTGAACAGTTATCTTTATTATCTGAAGATAATAAAATAGTTGTTATTGTATTAGACAATGATGACGAACAATATAATTTAATAGATAAATATAATACACCTCGTCAATTATCTAAATTTTCTCATATGGAAATGGTTGATAAAGTTTTAACTACTGATTTGAGTTATTTTGGTGATAGAGACATCGCAGTTATTAATGCTAATGTTTTTGACCAAAATCACAATCATGTTTTAGATATAGCTTTTGATAATATTGAGGAAGCATTAGAACAATATCCTGAAAAAGAATTTATTATTAATTTAAGTCTTGGTGGTGGTAAAAATTTAATTGGTAATGTTCCTTATCATGATTATATTATTAATTTAGTTAAAAAATACCCTAATTTAAAAGTAGTTAAAAGTGCTGGTAATGCAACTCCTCAGACATCTCAACTTCATTTTACTTTATTTAAGATGATAAAACCTGATATGTATCATGAATTTATTGAGAAAGGTTTTTTAGATATGAAAGAAAAACCTTCCATTGAAGAGCTTAAACCCTTTTTTGCTGATGATATCATGCCAAAGGTATTTTTATATAATTTTGATATGTATAAAGAATTATACCAAATTGAAAAAAATAATTTTGAAGAAATTTTTATTTTTCAAGAAAAGTTGGGAGAACAATACAACTCACCTGATATTTCTCTTGAGGAAAAACAACGATTGGCTGATAATATTATTATTTCAAAAGGATATTCTTTTTCTGATTTTGTTGAAAATTTTAATATGTTGGAAAGTATGCAAAATAATCCTGATGCTATTGAATTATATAATTTGCTTAAAAATAAAAATTTTATTGAAAGCAAAACTTTTAATACTTATAAATATAAACTTTTTTATAATTCAGAAACTTCTTCTGAATATTTAGAACTTGAAAAGAAATTAGAAAGTTTTATTAATAAATATCAAGATTCTCATAAAGAATTTTTTTATATAACATCTATAAATTCAGTGGCTACTCCTGTTGAAGGTATTAATGTTAGATATGGTATTACTGATTTAGTAAGAACAAAAACTGTTCAAGGTGAAGAATTAAAATTATTATGTACTGGCACTTCTACTGCTTCTCCTTCTATTACAAAACAACTTATTGAAGAAACACAAAATGCGATTTTTTTAAAAGAACATTCGGAAAAGGTTTCAAAAGTTAAAAAAGTGAGAACTAAATCTTCGAAATTAAGTTCTTTTTAATTTTAGATGATATAATATTAAAAAAATTAAATGGATTTTTAATGATATTAAAAAAAATATATCCTACTGTTTTTAAAGATATTAATACTTTAGAAAAAAAATTATTAAAAGATATTAATCTTTTAGAAAAAATAATAATAGTTGTTATACACGACAATTTAGATATAACTGCTCATAGATTAGAAATAAATAAATTATTATCTGGTTTTAATTCTGATGATATCATTTTATATGATATAAACTTATCAAAAAGCCCTTTAGAAATAATAGAATATCTTTCAAAGGAACTTTTTGATAATATTATCTCTATTCCAGCTTTTCATTTATTTAAAAATGGACAGTTAGAATTATTATTTTATGGGTCTATTTCTTCTTAGATTGTGTTTTAATATATTTTTTACAATATTTTAAATTTTCTTCAAATGATTGTAAATTATTAAATTCATGTTCATCTAACCATATACATACATCTGATGAAATATTTAATTTTGAAATTTCAAATATCCATTTATCATTTTCATCAAAATATATGTTTATTTTATATGAATTATTTACATCTGAAATTATTGATATTACATATTTGTCATATTTGTTATTTTTATTTTTTATATTAAATGAAATTATTGATTTTTCAAAAAAGTCAATATTTGTTATTTTATCTATGTAATTAATTAATAATCTTTTTACTTTGTTTTTCAAATTAAACCTTTCATTTTCTTTGAATTTTTATAATTATACCTTAAATCAACTTATATTCAGATTAAATATTTGTTATAATTTTTTTAAGTATTTTATAAGTATATATATTCTATAATCTTGATAATTTTAAATTAAAAGGTTTTTTATGAATATTCATTTCAATGAAATTGAATTATTTAATAATTTACATTCTTTAAGTGTTTTCAAATCAGAAGTAGGTTCTTATCTTTATGGTCTTAAAAATAAGTCTTCTGATATTGATTTTTTATCTATATATATAGAACCTAATTTGAATCTTTATACATTTTTGTGGGAGCATCATCAATTACAATATAAAACTAATAGTATTGATTACAATTTTACTACTTTGACTTCTTTTATTCGTAATATTTTAACTGGTGATTCAACTATTAATTTTGAAATGTTATTTAGTGATAATTTGAAAAATAGTGAATTAAATTTTTTATATGAAAATAGACAATATTTTATTAATTATAATATAATAAAATCTTATTTAGGATTAGCTAAAAGAGATTTAAAATATTGGAAAAAAGATACAAATAATTGTTTAAAGCATTCTATTGAAACTAATAAAAAACTTTCTCATTTTGTTAGGGGGGTTTTATTTGCTGAAATGTTATTGAATAATAAATTTACCTTAAAATTAAATAAAAGTTTTATATTAAATTATGAAAAATCAGATTTGGATATTTTAATTGATATTAAAAATAGTGATTTTCAAGTTGATTTAGATTTTATAAATTTTATTGAAGAAAAAATGTATGATTTAAGAAAACTTTTGAACCATAAATTTGAACAAGGTTATATATATAAATATATGAATCCTATTAAGATGAAAGAAATTGATAGTTTTATTAAAGATTTCATATCATCTAAACAAAATGAAATAAATATATCTCATATTGATTATCATAATTTATTTTATGAATCATTAGAGAATGGAATTAAATATTAGGAGATAATAGTTATGAAAAAAGAAGTTAGTATAAGTTTAGAATTTATTGGTGATAAAAATTCATTAATTGATTTTTATTCAAAATCTGATATCAGTATAAAAAATGAATTATTTGATTATTTTTTATCAACTGAAACAATTAATAGTTTTGGGAGTATAATTGATGAATTTTTAATTGAATTAAAATTAAATTTAAATAAAAATAAATCTATTTTATTATTTAAAAGTTTAATTTCTTTGATTGATTATCTGAGTAAGAACTTTCCTGAAAATTATATGATTTTAACAGTTTCTTATCCTATTTTTAGAACTGTTCCTAATATGACTATTAAGAAAAAATATAGAAAAGAAAACATGGAACATCCTATTGATTTTGTTGATGAAAAATTTATTTTTAAAAATGGTTATTTAAAAAATAATTTAAAAAATAATAGTTCTGCTCTTATACCTAATAAAAATTTTTTCTTTACTTTATTTAAAAATACTATTAATTATTTAAATAGTTTAGATGGTGAAGTATTTTATTCAATTAGTTACCCTGAAAAAATAGAAGGTTTTGATATTATTGAAATATCTGATGATATTTATAAATATAAGAAAATAATAGTTTAATTATTATATTTATATTTTGTTTTATAATCTAATAAAAATAGAAGGAATTAAAAATATGGCTTTAAAAATTGTAAAATATAATGTTGATACAGAAGAATATGATGGTTTTACTGAAACTGTTAGAACTGTCTGGGTTGATTTAACTGACATTCCAAAAGAACAATTAAGTTTATTAAATAATGAATCAGATGATTTCGAAAATGAAATTTGGTATAATGAATTATATTCATCTTTAGAAAAGGTTTTTAAGGAATACAACCCTAATATTGTAAGCGGTATTGAAGGTGAAAGTGATTTCTTAACTCTTCATTTTGATGTTGAAAGTGATGATGAAGGTGAAAAAATCAAGAAATATCTTACGAGTTATTTGGGTCGTATTACTGACAAAAATATTTTAAAGGAGTTTTCACGTTTATCAGAAATAGAAAAATTCAAAGGTCCAAATTCTGAATTTTATCAAAATTTTTTTAAAAAACTACATAAAAATTTAATTATTGGACAAAAAAAGAAAAAAAGTAAAACAATATCAATATAATTTATTTTGATTTTCAAATAACCATTTGTAATAATCGTTACTTTGGAAATCATTAAATTTTTTATAAAAATTTATCTCTCTTTCCAACATATTTTTTAATATATTTCTCATTGATTTATCTGAATTTTTATCCAATTTTTTTTCTTTTATTCCAAAATAAATTTTTTTTAAATTTTTTAAATCTTCTTCTTTTTCTTTTAATAGTTCATTTATATATTCTGTATCCCCAGTCATTTTTTTTATGACTTTATTTAATATAAAGTCCATTTTTGTTATATCCCCACCTATATTAATTAAACCTGCTTTTGTCATTGAAATTTCTTTATTTTCAAAGTAAAAAAAATTATTCATTTTTTTTATTCCTTTTTATTTTTATTATATTTAAAAGTTTTTAATTTCTTATTCTTTTTTTATAATATATTTTAATATTATATTTTAAGGAATTTTATGAATAAATTAAAACCATTAATAAAATGGACTGGTGGAAAAACACAGGAGCTTTCTATAATACATTCTTTTTTACCTACTACTTTTAATAATTTTTATGAGCCTTTTTTAGGTGGTGGTGCTGTTTGGTTGAGTTTATATAATAAACCTCATCATTTCTTTGTTAATGATTTTTCTTATGAATTAATTTCTTTTTATAAGTTAATTCAACTTAATAATTCTTCTTTTTATAAAATTATTGAAAAATTTAATACTCAATGGGAAGAAATTAATAAATATTTATATGATAAAAATCAAATATCAAATATATATGAACTTTATTTAGAATATAAAAATAATAATAATATTGATATTCAGTTAATATTAAATAAATTAATATCTCTTGAAAATAATTTATATATTTTTGATTCAATTGATAATCTTTTACCTTTTTATCTGAAATATATAAGTGATAAATTAAAAAGAATTTATAAAAATGAAATTAAAAAAGGTAGTATGACTAAATCTGAAATTTTTAAAAATATAGAAACTGGTTTTAAATCTGCTTTATATATGTTCATTCGTTCAGAATATAATATATATCGAAAAAAATTTATTAATAAAGATAATATATCTAATCAAGAACATATATATTGGATTTCTTTATATTTTATATTAAGAAATTATTCTTATAGTGGTATGTTTAGATATAACAAAAATAATGAATTCAATGTTCCTTATGGTGGGATTTCTTATAATTCGAAAAATTTAAAAGGAAAATTAGATTATTTTAAATCTAATGAAATTTATCAACATTTTTCTAAGACTTCTTTTTATAATTTAGATTTTGAGGAATTTTTGGAACAAGAAAACATTTCTCCGAAATCAGATGATTTTATATTTTTAGACCCTCCTTATGATAGTGAATTTAGTTCTTATGAAGGAAATCTTTTTGAAAAAAAAGAGCAAGAACGATTAGCCTACTATTTAATATTCAAATGTAAAGCAAAATGGATGATGGTAATCAAATATACTGATTTTATTTTTGATTTATATAATAATAAAGAAAATATTAATATTATTTCTTTTGATAAAAAATATCAAGTAAGTTTTATGGGTAGAAATAATCAAGAAGTTTCACATATTTTAATTAAGAATTATTAAATGTTATCAAATTTTTATAATTTTTTTGAATTTCTTGGATATTTGTCTTTAGTATTTCATTTTTATGGATTTTATACACATAATCGTCAAAAAATGTTGATTTCTGGTTTTATTTCTGCTTTATTATTAGGATTTACTTATTTAAATCATTTTGCTTTAATGGGACTAAGTTTAACCATCTTATCATTACTTTCTAAATCCTTAAATTTATTTTTAAAAAGAGAAATTTTAGAAATTTATGAAAAATATTTGCATTATTTTATTTTTATTTTATCTTTTATTTTTTTAATATTATTTATACCTATTGAAGGATATAGAGCAATTTTACCTATCTTTGGATTGATTTTTGTTTTAATAAGTGATAATCAAAAAGATATTTTATATATGAAATATTTTTATATAGGTAGTGCTTTATCTTGGCTTTCATATGCTTATTTAATTCATAGTATCCCTGCTATTTTGTATGATGTAATTGGTATTATTATATTGATATATACTATTCATAAAATTAAAAATAAATAATATTTTATCTCTTTTTAAGATATATTATGTTAAAATATATAGATAATATAGAAAAGGAAATGTTATGAATGTTCAACTTGATAAAATCAAAAATATCCAAGATTTATTTGATTTAAATTTAAAAAATTCAAATGAGTTATTTATTTTAATTAAAATGGTCCAACAAAATATTAAAAAATTTGAGTATCTTGAAGAGAAAAAATTAATTGAAAAAGCAAATCAGGGGATTAATGTTAAAAAAGATTTTATTATTTTAAATGATAGAATTCGTTTTTTATTAAAAACTACTATTGGATTAGAAAAAAATGTTTTTGATTTTGCTTCTCCTGATTTTATAAATGCTAAAGAAGTTTTTTTAAGAATATATAAAATGTATGAAACTTCTTATTTAAATAATTCAGTTTCGGAAATTGAATATTTTGAATGGTTAAAAGATATGGCATCTTAAAATTAAGATGCTTTATTTTCATAATGTTAAATATTCATTATATAATTAAATTGTTATACCTTTAAATGGTGTTTTTCCATCCCTTCCATCTTTACTTGTAATTTCTAATATTGCTTGTTGTTTTCTGTTTTCAAATAACTCATAAAGTTCTTTCATTCTTTGTGTATCTTCTTCTGTTATTTTTTCTTCTCCATTAATTTTTTCTTCATATTCTCTAAAAAATTTTGGTAAAGCTGTTACTTTTTTATCTCTTCTTGAAATTTTTCCACCTATTGCTTGATAACTTGTTAAAATCACATATATTTCATCTTCTGATAAATTATCTTCATTTAAATTATCTACAAATTTTGTTATTTGCTGATAATATATTCCAAATTGAGTATTTGTCACTTCTTGATTAAGTTCAGTAAAATTAGCTTCATTAATTTGTGTATTCATAAATTTAATTGCTGCTTGTTCTTTTTTATCTTCTTTTCTTATATCATCTTTTTGTTCTCTTCTTTTTTTCCCTATTAATTGTATCAAATCTGTTTTATACATAGGTGGAAAATCTGGATTCTTTTCAAGAACAAAACCAACTTGGTCATCTAAATGTATTTCTTTTGTTAATTTTCCCATCGCATAAAATAAATCAATTTGTGCTGATATTTTTTTTAAGTATTCTTTTCTTTCCTTTTTTGACCTTTTTTTCTTTCTTTTAATTATAATTAAAAAAAAGCTTTATAATTTTTAAATTAAATTCAGTAATTTATAGTTGGTGTATATTTATGAAAAAAATAATTTTATTATTATTAATGTCTAATTTCTTATTAGGTAAAAATTTTGATTTTACTCAAATTTTTGGAACTTGGTCATTAGAGGCAAATAATTTGAGCAAATCAGTATTCATTAAATCATATAGTGATAGAGGAGAACAATTAAAATTATTTTTTGATATGGATGGCACTGTTACTTCTATTAATGATAATAAAAAATATTTTTTTGATATTAAAAATGATTTGTTATATATTTCTGATAAAAAAAGATATTTAAGAAATGCTTTAAATTTTAATAAAAAATATCATGTTGATATTATTAAGATACAAAAATCTAAAAATCATATGTGTTTTGATTTTTATTATAAATCTAAAAATATTACTGGATATTATTCGAAAAAAGGTTATAAATTTTGTAAAATACTTAATTGTCCAATAATTGTAGATAGATATTAATTTATTTTTTTTGCTATTATTAAAATTTCTTTTGTTTCTTTTTGTTTTGAAAAAACATATTTATAATCTATTTCTTTTATTTTGATTTTATATTTATATTTAGTTAATATATCTTTAATTTCTTCTATTGTTGGTATTCCATCTTTTCTATAAGAAATAACTATATTTTTAATCTTTTGACTTTTTTTTATCATTGTTTCAAATGCTTTTATAATTTCTTTTTTATCTTCCCATATATTATATATTGATTTGAATTTTTTATTTTTTGAATTATAATCAATTTTATTTTTCCAATTATAATAATTAACAATTCCTTCTAAAAAATGATAGAAATCATTATATTTTGTTATTGAACCTTTTTGTGGAATATAGGGTGTATCAAAATATATTAAATCCACATCTTGTGGTATATCTAATTCGAAAAAATCAGAATTAAAAGCTTTATTTCCTTTGTCATTATTAAAAATTGCATTATTAATTTCTATTTGAAATTTTTTAAAATGTTCTTTAAATGGTTTATCCCAAGTTTTTTTATTTCCAAAGCTTCGTTTTACATCTGCTGTTCTAACATATAGATTTTTTCTATGAAATAAATTATAAGGTCTTTTTGATATACAGGCTTGGAATAAAATCCAATATAATATTGCTTGTTTATATTCATTGTCTATTGTCATTATGTTTTGAATAATTATATCAAGTTCTTTATTTTCTTTTTTGGTATAATATATATCTTTAAAAGTTCTTTCTATAAAGTTATCATAACAAATATATTTATGTTCTTTTAATACAAATTCTAATTCTTTATCTGATATAGTCTCTTTATTATTTTCAATCAATGCTTTTGCAATTATTGTATTGAATTTCATTTTATCATTTGTATATACCTTTTTATTTAATGCTTTCATAATATATGATACAGTTCCTGTTCCAGAAAAAGCATCTAATCCAACATCAAATTTTATTTCTTTTAATTCTTCATATATCCAATCTTTAAGTTTATATTTGCTTCCTTGATATCTTGTTTTTGGAATTTTTTTTAATTGTTCTTTCATTTTTTTTAATTCTTTTTTATTTGTTTTTATAATTTAAGAGTTTTTTTATTTTTATTTATTATAATCTAAAATTATAGGTAATTATAGCCTTGGACTTACTGCCAATTAATTTGATTGGTAATCTAAATTATAATATGTTTAACACTTTTTTGTATTAATTTTCTAATTTAATTTATAAGAAAATTGCTATGTTGTGTTTAATGTAAGTCGGCACTTTTGATATTTTAATTCAAATATATATAGTAATTTTCTTAATTAAAAAATTAAAGGAAAATTTTATGCAAATTGAAACTTTCAAAAAAGATATAATCTCTTTTATTGATATATCTCCACTTTTAAATCATTCTGAACTTATTTCTATTCTTAAATTAGATTTAAATAAATATAATTTTATTATAGATTTATTTATTAATCCAATTGAACAAATTAGTTTATCAAATTTTAAATATATGGCTAAATTATTAATTTCTATGTCTAATGAAAAAGTTAAATTAAGTTATTTTTTAAATAATATTTCTTCTGCACTTGGTTTTAAAAATTTTCATCATTTATCCAATGTTTTAAAAAATGATAATTTTAAATTCAAAAAGATTAATTCAAAATTTATTAGTCAAGATATAAATAGGTTAGAAATAAATGATAAAAATATTTCTAATAATGCAATATATAATACTATTTGTTATTTAGATGATTATAAAAAATCTATTCAATCCTTATTAAAAACCAAATTATATAAATCTAAACCTTTTATTTATATATATAATAGTTATTCTCTTGAAAAATTAAAACAAAAACAATCTATTCAAAAAATTATAGGTGGTGTTGATTTTAAAGTTGGAAAAGAAATTTTAACTAATTTTAAATATATTGACTTAAATCATTTAATATCTAATAAAAAATTAATTGAGGTATTTAATAATGGTGAAAATATTTTTATTGATATTAATTTAGAATTTGATTTATGGGATTTAAATATAGATAATAGATATATTGATTTAAATAACCTTATTACTTATTTAAAAGAAATAGTATATAAAAAAGAAATAGAAAAACCTATATTATATTTTAATATTTGTGAAGAAATTATATATTTTGATAATCATTGTCTTGATAATTTAAATAAATTTGGTAAAGAGTTAAATATAAATATTATTACTGTTTTAAATAGTGAAACTATTTATTATTATTTGAAACCTTTATATCAAGATGATATTAGTTTTAAAAATTTATTTATTAAAAATCCTTCTTTTAATATTTTGTCTTATCATAATGAGATTAATGATAGGATTATTTATAATCATATTAATCATATTTTTAATATAACTGATACTGATTTGATTTTTCAAGAATTTTTAAATTATTTAATGAAAATAGAAGAAATAAATTTTTCATTAAAGTTTGAATTTTTATTGGCTATTATTTTTTATTTCAAAAAATATAAAAAAAGAGATATTTTGAATCTTAATCTTGATTTTAAATATCAGTTGTTTGAAGAATATTATGACAATCTTACTTTTTTATTTGAAAATAATATGGATTCTGAAACCTGTTATTTTTTTAATTTTAATTTATTTAATGATTTTTCTTCATTTAAAAATGATTTACAAAAAATATATCGTGGCAATATATATATATTAGATGATTTATTTCAATCTTATAAAGATTATTTAAAAGAAATACAAACAATTGATGTAATTATTAATAATAATAATTATTTATCTATATAAAAATTTATTAAAAAAAAAGGACTTACAAATGCAAAAACTTATATTAAACCCTTGGAACTTAAAAACAAATAACACTCTCGAAAAAATACATGCTGATACTCAATCATTTATGCAAAGTATTTTATGCTATGAAGATTTAGGTATATTTTCTTCTTTAAATAGAAGTTATAATGCTAATCTTTATTTTTTTAATGGTCAAGAGGATAGAGTTAATAAACAAATTATTTATATTTTTGATAGACTTAATTTATTATTGCAACATTCAAAATCTTATATGGAATTAAATAGAATTGCTGCAATTAATAAGAATAGTGAATATGAAGGGAAAAGATTAACTACTTTCCCAAGAATGGAACTTATGATTGGATTAACTAAATTTGAAGAAATTTTTAATAATCATTTTAAAATTGATAATGATTTTAAATATGTTCTTAAAAGCTTTGATTCTAAATTTGACTTTGAAAATAAAAGTAAAAATTATGGATTATTACTTGCAGCTTACAAATATTCCACAAATGAAATTATTTTTAATGAATTTTCTAATCTCGAAGAAAATGAAATTTTAATAAAATATTCTAAAGAAGAATTATATGAATTATTAATAATTATTTTACTTGATTTAAGTAAAATTGTTTTTTGGAAATGGTCAAATAAAATAAGCTTTGTTGATTATAAAAGTATTGAGAAAAGTAGTCAAACTGATTATAATTTCGTTATTGACAAATGTGCTGAAATGATTTCAAATTCATATAAGATATTTGAATTAATTCTAAAAAAGAAAGAAATTTAGGAGAATTTAAGTAATAATATGTTATTATATACCTATAAAAATTAAAGGTATATAATATGATAATGTATAGAAAAAATAGTCAATGGGGCATTGAAATTGTTGATTTCGGATTAACTAATTCTAAACTTAAAGGATTGGAAGATAGAATTAAAATTGATATGGAAGCTTGTTTTAAGAGATTAAAAAAATCAAATCCTAAAATCAAAGCTCTTGATATTGTAGATATTAAAAAAAATGGTAATCAAGCAGAAGTTTATTATGCTATTATTACTCATAATATTTAAAGGAATATGATTATGGATATTTATCTTGATAATACAGTTTATGGAAGTAAAATTTATAAAAAGAAATTAAAAAAAATGAAATCTATTATTAAAAATAAAAATGCTTATAAAAAAATTAATTCAATAGATTATGGTATTAATAATTTATTTATTGAAAAAAGTGATTTTTTAAAAGATAAAATTAATTTCATAAAAAGAGAATTAGATAATAATTTTGATTCTTGTAATTTTTTATGGAAACTTTCTTTGAAATTTGATAAAAAGTTATATAAGTCATTAAAAAATGAATTTAAAACTTTAGAAAATTTTGAAAAAAATAAAAAAGAAATTGATGAACAATTTAATAGATTTATTATTGCTAATAGAATAATGACTCCTGATGGTACTATTATTGAATCTAAACACACTCATGATTTTGTTTCACATACTGATGCGAATGGGAAGACTTATTCAGTTGATGGTGGAACTGATTATTTAAAAAGAATTGGTGATATTGAAGATTGTTTTGAACTTTCTGTTTTTTCTGATGATTCTATTTTTAAAATTAGAAATTTTTTTAAATGGGGAACTTATGGAATTAATGGTGACGAGTCTTTAAAATATATCTTACTTAAAGATATGGATTATAATCATATAGTTACCACTCTTCAAACTCAAACTCATTTAAAAAATTATATTATTGATATTTTTAAAAGAGAAATAGAGGTTAGAGATATTTTAAATACAATGCCTAAAGGAGATATTTAAATGCAACAATATTATAAAACTGTTCATATTCGTGTTGGTAGCCCAACAGTAATTAGAGAAAAAGAAACTGGATTTTTTGGCAATAGAATAGAGGAAAAAGAGGAATTAGCTTGGAAACATTGCGATATTGATAAACTTAGTATTTCTATTGAAAAAGAAACTAATAAACTATATGAAGCTGGTTATAAAGTTATTTCAATTCTTCCTATTTTAAGAGGAGATTTACATTTTTATTCTGATGCTGGTGGTGGATTTTCTATAACAGAAGGTGTTATAATTACTGCTGAATTAATAGATGGTTAAATAATTAAATTTCACCATTTAGGTGAAATTATTTTTTAATTTTATAATTATCTTTTGGATATTCTCTATATTCTAATCTATCTCTAAATAATTGTTTTGCTTTATATAATGCTTCATCTGTTGTTATAAAAATTTCATGATAATCTTTTTTGAAATATGAATTATCTATAACTGTTAATCCAATACTACATGTTAATATAGGCATATGATTTATTTCTACTTTATTTTTTATTTTTTCAAATAATTTTTTATTTTCTTCTTGTAAAATTGTATTTATTTTATTTTTAAAATTTTCAAAACTTTTTAGATTAAAAAAAGATAAATTTTTTATAAAAATTGCTACATCTCCTCCCCCTACTCTACTTAAATATACATTTTTTTCAAAATAATCATTAGAAAAAAAGTTACTAATTTCTTCAAAATATCTTTTAAGTATTTTGTCTCCTTTATCATGACCATATTCGCAATTAATTGTTTGAAACCTATCTATATCTATTAATAGAAAATAAGAATTTTTTAAATTATGATTTTCAAATTTTTCAAGTTCTTTTTGAGATAATGTTTGTTTAAGACTTTTTTCTACTTCTTCTTTAAATTTTTCTCTACTTATGAAATTTGTATTATCTATCAAATTTAACATTTATCAACCTTTTTATATTTTTTTAATGTTATCTTTGTTAAAATTTTAATACTTTAACAAAGGTTACTTAATGTATTATATTAAAACTATTTATTTTGAATTTTATTTTTTATTTTTAAATCTTATCAATTTTTCTTCTTTTACTTTGTTTTTATTTTCTTTTTATTTATTTTTTGTAGCTTATATTTCTTTTTTTTTATATTTTTCTTATGATTTTTTATTTTATCTATTTTCTAAAAAAAAATTTAATTTTTTAAATGAACCTATTTATTGTTATAGAATAGAAAATAAAAATGGTATAGGTCCTTACCATCATTATCCTTCTCTTATAGAAAATTCTTCTTCTGTTTATAAACCAACCCCTTATCATGATTTTAAAAAGGAATGGTTATATATTGAATTTCAGGATTTAAAAAATAGTTTTTATTTTGGTTTTCCAGAATTTGAAGATATTTTTAATTGGTTTACAAAAAATGAATTAAATATTTTATACTCTAATGGATTTATTATTAATAAATATTTAATTAATGAATATATTAAATCTAAAAAGCAAATAGTTTTTAACAAATCTAAATCTATTTTAATTGAAACTATATCTATAATGGAGTAATTTTGAACCGTTTTATTTCTTTTTTTTCTTCTATTGTTAAAATTTTCTTTTATTTTACCATTTTAACTTTTTCTATTATTATTTTATCTCAAAAAATTTCTTTTTTTTCTCCATTGTCATTAAGTATTCAAATAATGGATAAATTTTTTATATATATGTTATTAAATTTTTTGTTTTTTTTGATTTATGTACAAAAAAATATTTTTTCTAAGATTTTTTTTATTTTTACTGGTATTTTATTTGGTATTGATAGATATTTTGCTGTTCTTTTTAAAGATAGTATTTTTTTTAATGGCTTATCTATCAATCAAATAGATTTAATTTTTTCACCTTTTGAAGCATTAAGATATTCTATTCCTTATTTTAATTTAAATAGTTTTTTTATTATATCTATTTTTACTTTTACTTTTATTTTAATTTATTGGAACCTTTTTGAATTCATTATTGATGAAATTAAAAAATATAATTTAAAAATTCCATTTAATTCTTGGTTTTTTATTATTTTTTCTTATATAAGTTTTTTCCTTTGTATTTTTAATCATACAAAACATCAAGAAGATGCTTTTTTTTCATTTAAAATATATTATTTGACTTATAGTGATTTATATAATAAATTTAATTTTCATCCACGAAATGATATTATTAATTTAGAATCTTATAATTTAAATCAAAATGTTATTTTTATAATTGATGAATCAATTTCTTTTCGAGATTTTAATTTTAAGAAATTAAATTTTGATTTTATTAATTTATCTCCTACTATTGTAACTTATAATTGTTCTTATGCTTCTAATTTTGATATGTATACAGGTCTTAAAAACAGAGAATATATATATTCTCCAACTATTTTTCAATACTCTTTAAAACAAGGTTATACAAATTATTATATTAATGCTCAAACTACTTCTTTTCCTAATGGTTTAAATTTTGGTGATAAAGAATTTATTCATAAACATTTATATATTGATGGTGATATTTATTCAAAGGATAATAAAGTATTAAAATATATTTCTTCTATTTTATCTAATAATTTAAATGAAAAAAAATTTATATTAATAAATAAATATGGAGCACACTATCCTTATTCAAATATAATTAATCCTTCTAATAAATATATTGATTATGGCTTAAATAAACTTTATAATGATTATAAGAATATAATCCATTATAATTCTATACTGTTTTTAAATACTTTGAATGAAATTATTTCTGGTACTAATACTATTGTTATTTATGTTTCTGACCATGGTCAAAATATTAATTTTTTAAATAAAGTAGATGAGACTACTCTATCTCATTGTGATGGTAATTTAGATTCATATTTTGTTCCGTCTCTTATTTTTGGAAATACTTCTTTTATCAAAAAATATGTTGATATTAATAAAAAAATATATAGCACTATTGATTTATTTGCTTTAAATCTTTTATCATTTGGATATTCTTTTGATGATATTAAAAAAAATTTTTATATAAATTCGTCTTTTAATAAAATGTTTTATTTCAATAAGTCATTTAAAAAAACTTTATTTTCTAATGATGTTGATTTGGCTAAATATAATAATTAATTTGTTTTTATATTTATTTACAAAATGTCTCCGAAATGTCTTTATATTGCGACATTTGATTATATTAAAATTAAATTTTTATAAATAATGATTTTTCTTTTTTAATTTTTAAAATATATATTATATTCTATTTATGATATTGTTTATTTTTAAACATCAAACTTTAACTTAGAGGGTAATATAATGGTTAAAAACTTTAGTTTTTTTATGATAATGATAATTGTTATTATTTTCAGTTTTTCAGGTTGTGCTCCTGATGACACACCTGTTTTATTAGATGCTAATGATACTAATTCTAATAATGAATTAACTTTTGAAGAGCCAACAGGAGATATTGAATTGAATTATTCTTCTCCTGATAGAATCAAAAGTAGCATTACTTCTGATTTTGTTCCATTAACTAATGAACAATGGACTGATAAAGAAGTCAGAAAAGTATTAAATACTTTTACATATGGTGCAACTGCAACAGAAGCTCAAATAAAACTTTGGGCTGATATGAAACCTATTGATGCTATAAATGAAATTATGGATTTAAATACTACTAATTTAAAGGTTAAAAATATAGGACCTTCTTTTATTTCTGATAGGAGAAATTTGGAAGATTTAATTGAAGATATATATAGAAAATATGATGATTTAGATATGTCTATAAAAGGTGTTTATGATATTGGTGCTCATTTTGCTTCTGGATATGTCATTAGTGATTTAATTGTTGATAATACAAACTATAATCCGTTTAGAATTAGATTAGGTTTATGGGAAACTAATTATCATCAAGTTATTAATAGTAAAATTGATAATATTTTATCAATTAATGTATATCATTATTTTGATGATATAGTTAATGGTATTCAAGAAGGTATGTCTTATCAAGATATTTTATCAAGAAGTGCTTCTTCTACTCCTATTATGTATATGTATAAACAATTTGATAATAAATATATCAATGGAGAATTAACTACTAATGATGATTTTGCAAGAGAATATAATCAATTATTTTTTGGTATTTTAGGAAAAGATAATTTATCTTATTATGAGAATGTTACTGTTGAAAATACTGCAAATGTTTTAACTGGGATGACGGATGATTATCAACATACTACTAATGAGTTTGGAACTTCCTGGGGACCTGCTTATTATGTAACTCCTACTTCTTATCATTATAATCAAAGTGTTGAATTACTTTTTAATACTATTGCAAATGAAGATGTCATTAAAGGTCTTCAAGAAATTGCTGATATTGCTATAAATAATGATGAAAGTGAAAGAACTTTACCTTTAATTATTATTGGTGGGTTAGCAGATGATAATTTAGATGAAAATATAAATAAAAAAGAGACTATTATTAATGCTTGGAAATTAATGGATAAAAAAGATTTATTATATTTCTTAAAAAAATATGCAATTTCAAGATGTTTTCATTCAAGTGATAGAATTAGATATTTATCAAGCCCTGATAGAGTTATTAAAATTTTTAATTTACTTAATTTTGAAGGTAAAACACCTAATAATCCTATTAAAATTAAAACTGAATTAGATTTTGATAATTTTACTATTTTTGAACCTGCAAAAGGTGTTTTTGGTAACTATACTGGATTAGATATAAAAGACAATTCTAATACTATTACAAATACATATAATAAAGCAATTCATAATGATTATAATTTTTTATATCCTTCAACAGATTATAGAAATATTATTGACTTTGATATTTCTGATAAAATTAAAGAGATTGCAGAATATTTATGGAATAAAATGATTGGTGACAATTTAAAGCATTTTGGTATTTTAGAAAGAGCAGAAGTTTATTCTTTATTGTTATATGGTAAAGATTTAAATACTTATTTTAATATTGATACTGAATTGACTGATGAGAATTTTAAAAATGATTCCGAACTTAATAAAATTTATCTTGATATGGAAAATTCGACAATTGATTTAACTGATGATAAATATAATAATAATATCCGTGATGCTATTAATTTTATTTTGGGAACACCTTATATTTTATTTGAAGAAGGAGTATAAAATATGAAAAGAAGAACATTTATTAAAGCAATAGGTTTGAGTCTTATTGCTTCTGAAGTATTATTTACTAAAAAATTAAATGCAGCAACCAATTCCGATAATATCGTAATACATTTATTTTGTTCTGGTGGAGCTGATTTTAGATATTTATTTGCTCCACCTTCTACTCAAACTGAGTATAGAGATTTGTATTTTGGAAAACAACCTAATATTTGTATAGAAAGTGATTATTCTCCTATTACTATTTCTAATAAAAATGTTGAAATTAGAGATGATGCTGTTGGTTTAAAAAATTTAATTACAAGTAATGAAGTCGCAATAATTCCTAATGTTTGGTTTTCTGATAATAGAGACCATAATCATTCTATTTTAAGAAATTTAATAGGTGATAATGATACTGTCAAAGTTACTGATTATAATAAAGATGCATTTTTAGGAAAATTAGCTGGTTTTCAGGGGACTAATCCTATTACTGTTACAAATCGTTATCCTTTTGCTATTAATTGTAAAGAATTTATAGATTCAGAAGGTTTAAATTTTTCGAAGAGTCGTCCTTATGGTATTCAAAGCAGTGATACAAATGTTGATAGGGCTTTAAAACGATTTTATAATATTGATAAAAATAATCCTATTGTTCAACATTTTATTGAAATGCAACGAACAGTTAAAAGTTTTTCAGACCAAGTAAATGAAAGACTTAGTTCTATATCTGGAACAGATTTAACTTCTTTAATTGGTAGAGAGGGATATTTTAATTATCAACTTCAATCTTTATTTGATGCAATTGATACTCGTGATATTACTAATAGTAATACTTTTTTTATGAATTATAATGGTTGGGATTTTCATGTTAATTTTAAAGAAATAGCTGATTATAGATTTGTAAATTTATATGGTGAAAATGGTGTTTTAGAATTAATGAAAAATGAATTACAAAAGAGAGGTATTTGGAATAATACTACTATTATTATATCTGCTGAATTTGGAAGACAATTAAGAGAAAATGGGAGTAAAGGGAAAGACCATGGACATGGTAATCTATTATTTGTTCTTGGTGGTAATATTAATGGTGGTTTATATGGAAATATGTTTCCAGATAGTGAAATTGAAAAATGGGAAAGTACGTATGGTTATGATATTGCTGGTGAAACAATAGGTTATGCTATTTATAAAAAAATAGCTAAAAATATAGATGAAAATATGGCTGATATTATTTTCCCTTCTATTGATTCAGAAAATATTGAAGAAAATTTTGATTTATACAAATAAAAAGGAAAAAACAATGAAAAAAATTTATTTATTTACATTTATTATTTTAATATTAAATAATTCTTTATTTGCTATTGATAATTATAATGGTCCGATATGTGGTATTAAAGTTGATTCTTTAAATAAAAAAAATACTTCTAAATATATGATTGGAAAACCTACATTTAAAACTTTTTATGATTATGAAAATATGAAATTAGAAGGTTATAAATTAGTTTATAAAAAGGAATGTAAACAGGATAGCGTTGATTAATTCAGTATCTTTTAAGAAAATTTTATATATAATAATTTAAAATTTATATATAAAGTTTTAAATATGCAAAATTTATTTGATATTAATGAAAATGATAATACATATAGTAAAAAAATTACTAATTTAATAAAATTTAAGAATTTTGGTTTTAATGTTCCTGATGGAATTGTTTTATCTCAATCTGATTTTGATACTATTTCTCTTGATGATATTCCTTTTGATATTTTTTCAATTCGTTCTGCCACTTTTGGTGAAGATAACCCAGACTCTTCTTTTGCTGGTGTTTTTAAAACTATTTTAAATTCTACAAAAGATACTTTTTTTGATGATTTAAAAATTGTTATTAATTCTTTTTATAGTAAAAAATCAATTATTTATCAAAACCTTAAAAACATTACTGTTGTCCCTCAAATCTTAATTCAACCTATGATAACTTCTTTATTATCTTCTGTTATTTTTATTGATAATAATCATATTAAAATATCATTGAATAATGGTTCTTGCAATGATATTGTTTCTGGGACAAAAAATTGTTTTACATATGAATTTTTAATTGATGATTTTAAACATTCTGATATTAAATTTCCTGATGAATTGGTTAATAATAATTTTATTTTATTTATTAAAAAAATTTTAATAAATATTAATATAAATTCTAATATGTTGATTGATATAGAAACTACTTTTGATGGAAACAAATGGTGGGTTTTACAATATAGAGAATTAAATTTCATAAGGATATAACAATGGATAGAATTTTTAATGTAAATAATTTTTCTTTTTCTAATACTCTAACTTCTTCTGGTCGTAAATATTATTTTATGTATAAAGATGACAATGATGATGATTATTGTATTGAAGGAAATATTATATTTGGATATGAACAAAAAGACTTTGATGTTTTCCCATACATTTCTCATATTGAAATTGTTGAAAATGGTTTTGATAATTATGTATCTGATACTGATATTGAACATATTGAAGAAGTTTTGGAAAATATTGATTTAAAATTAATTTTTAATTCTGAAACTTTTTAAGAAAAGGATTATTTTTAATGTTATTTTATAATGATAAACCAAATTTAAGTGTTATTAATTTATCAGATTTTCATCTGAGTAAGAATGAAATTTATTATGTTGGTTTTTTTTATCAAGGAAACTTTCATACTCGAAAAGTTGAACTGATTGGTTCAGCTGTTTCTGTTTATAATCATAATTTTTCTATTTGTCTTAGAAAAGAAACTGATTGGAAATATATATATAAGTCTAAAGATGGTTTTGGTAAATTAATTGAGAAAGAAATTAAATATCTTGATGATAGTGGTTATAGCTTTGATAGATTAAATCTTTTGTTTATTGGAAAATCTCCAATTGATGCTTTAATTAGACTTTGTATTCTTAATTCTAAAGCATCTAATATTGATGATTATATACTTCATATATATTTAGGTCAATTAGATTTTTATAAAAAAAATTATTATTCATTATATAAATATTTGGAAGAAAAACTTTATGGTGAAAGTTTATTTTCAGAAATTAATTATTCTGAATATTTTATTAAAAATACTTCTGATATTGATAATGATATTTTCTTCTCTTAATTTATATATTTAGTATTAATTTTATACTGTTATTATTAATATAATAATATAATTGGTGGTTTTTATATATGAAATATATTTTATTTACGGATTCTGATAATAATAAATATTTAAAAGATAATGATACTTTTTATTTAATTAAAGATAATAATTTAAAAAGAAATCTTTTAGTTGATGATTATCATTCAAAATTATTAATTAAAGATAATGATATTTTTAAAGGTATTAGTTTTAAAGATATTCAATATGGTATTAAAAAAGTAAATTATGATTTTTTTGATAATGATGAATCAATTTTATTTATTAATGGAATTAAAATAAATTTAGATATTAATGTAGTTATTGATAAATCTATGTTTAATTCTGGCTATTGTGTTGAATATGCTATTGCTTTAAGAGAAAGTTTAGAAAAAAAATATCCAAATAAAAATTTTAGATTAGCTAAAATCGAAGGGTATGTTAAAAATTTTGATTTTGATGACCATTTTGATGACCCTGATGATAAATTTATTTGGGAAGCTTGTCATGGTGTCGTCATTGAAGAAAATAATCCTACTATTTATTATGATGTAAATGGTTTAAATAAATTTGATGATAATAATTTTGATGAATATGGTTTTACATCTCCTGCAAAAAAAATAAGACTAACTATACAAGATGATAAATTTATTGATGATTTTTTACATTTATTTGCCGAATTTGAACCTATTGCTAAAGAGAAAGCTGAAATGTATATTAAAAAACATTTTTCTCAGTATAAAAAATATTTTTCTAATAAAAAAAATAATAATAAAATAATAAAATAATTATTATTTTCTATTTATTAGAAATAATTTATCTGTATTGCATATTTTACATTTAAGTTTTTTTTCTTCTATATATATTCCATTATTTATTATTTTATAATTTTTTGTTTTAATAATTATTTTGCAATTTGCACATATTATAATTTTTGACATTTTATTTCCTTTAAATTATTTTTTCTTTTTTCAAATCTATGGTGATTTCTTCTCCTTCTTTAAATAGTTCCATAGCATTCTCTATCAATATTAAATTCATGTTAAACTCTTTACTATTAATAACAAGATGAGCCGTTTTACTACCCTTTTCAGTTATTATACACCCTGCTTTATTCATTTGACTTATTGCTGGTATAAAATATTCTTCACTTGCTGTTGGTATTACTAATATTTTCCCTTTTTCTATATTTTCTTCATCTTTTTTTGGAAAATATATTTCTCCTTTTATTATACCATCCCCATTTAGAGTTATAAAAGTTTTATCTTTTATACTATCATTTGTTTCAAAATTTATATTTTCTTTTTTTAATTTTTCTTCTAATTCTTTTATTTCTTTATTTTTTATTCTATAAGTTAAAATTTTAGGAGCTTCATCATTAATCATAGATGTAAATATTTGAACAGTATTCGTATGTTTATGAAAAAACATTTCTTCATCTTTATTTTTTTCTTTTAATAACTCTTCATATTCATGATATGAAATTGGATTAATATTATTAAATTCTTTTTGCTTCCAATTTTCAAATTCTTTTTCTGTTAGATTTTCTTTTAAATTAAAATCTTTTTTAAGCTGTTTTAAATATTCTTTTTTATCTTGTTCTTTTTTATCATAAAATTCTTCAAAAGTTTTAATTAATATTTCTTTATTATTTTTATAATATTTTTCCCATTCTTCTTTGGTTGTTTCTTTAAATAAGTTTTTATATTCTTCATATGATATTTTATCTGGTTTTTCAATTAAAATATATTTTGAATATTTATTTAAAATTAAATTATTTAAAAAATTAATCAAAGTTTTATGAGAAATATGCATAAATACTATTTTATTATCAAAATCAATTAAAGAAGGAATACTTACATTACTTTTAATATTTTTATAAAATTCTTTTAATGAAATAATAAATGGTGTTGTTTGCATAAATGACGATATTGGTTTATATTCTTTTATTTCTTTTAATAATTCTTTTATGTTAAGACCATATGTTGTTTCTTTATTATAAAAATCATTAAATCTTGAAGTGATTTCTTCTTTTTTATCTTGTTCTCTTTTTTCTTCTTTTTTATTGATTAATTTTTTGTCGTTATTTTGTTTTTTTTCTTCTTCTTTTTGATATTTTAATTGAATATTATATTTATAACTTAATAATTCTTTCATTCTTGTGAAATCATCCTCTTTCATACCTGCCATTAATGTATTTAAATGATTTTTATTATATATATCATAAATTATATTTTTATCTTCTTTTGACATTTCTATAACTGTTATTAATACATATAATAAATTATTAAAATTATATTCGTTTGGTTCATTTAAAAATTTTTTAATAATATCTTGATAATAATCTTCTTCTTGATGTTGTTCTTCTAATGCTTTATTTTGAAAAAATTTAATTCTCTTTTTTTCTAAATTATTTGGAACATCTTTATCAAAAGACAATGTTCTATCTATTAAAGTATTATTTAAGTCTGAATATTTTAAAATCCTGTTATATCTATTTTTATCTTCATAGTAAATTTCTTCTAAATCTTCTTCAAATAATACAATTTTAGATTCATGCCCTAATATTTCATTCTCTATATATGGATGTTTTTGATTAAAGGTTTCTGGGTCTGGTTCAATTAACATATACCATTTGTATCCACAATCATATTTACAATGACCTACTTCTCCATATCTTATATCATTTTCTACAACTGCCACATTTGAACCACAAGATGGGCAATAACAATAATCTTCATATTCTTCCATATATGATACCTTTTCTATTATTTATATAAATATATCATATTTTCTCTTAACATTCTCTTAATTTTTTAAATCTATTGATAATATTTTTTCAGAATCTATTATTTCACTTATTCTTATTCCAAAATTCTTTTCAAAAACCATTATTTCTCCTGTTGCTAATAACATATTATTTACTTTTATTTTTGCAAAATCTCCTGCTGGTATTTGTAAATCTATAATAGTTCCTTTTTCAAATTTTTTTATTTCTTTTATTGGTATTTTTATTTCATTTAAAATTACTTCTAATTCTAATTCCATATCCAATAATTTTTCATAATTATTCATTTAGCAACCTTGTTATTTGTATTCCAAAATTACCATCTACTATTACTGTTTCACCATATCCAATTATTTTATCTTCTATTAATATTTCTAAAGGTTCATTAGCTATATTATCTAATTCTATACTACTCCCTATATCCATTTTAATAATTTCACTTAATAACATTTTTTTTGTTCCTATTCTTACTTTAAGTTTAACTTTAACATCTTCTAAATCTTCTATTTTCATTTTATTTTCCTTTTATTTTTTTTAATAATTTTACTGTTTCTTCTTTTACATCTTTCATATTTTCTATATTTATTTTAATATCTTTTAATACTTGTTTAAGTATTATATATTCATATTTCTTATTTATTTCATTT
>Ga0256828_1000025_pt1 | contig 106141 bp, 100 predicted proteins | sample CV88metaG_FD_185993 | JGI IMG/M metagenome (GOLD analysis project Ga0256828, IMG submission 185993) | Hydrothermal vent microbial communities from East Pacific Rise, Pacific Ocean - CV88 | ecosystem: Environmental > Aquatic > Marine > Hydrothermal vents | place: Pacific Ocean: East Pacific...
TCGTTGAACTCACACACTCCATATAGGATGTATCTCTACGTTTAAGGTGCTTCGCTGCGTCGGTTGCCCAATCCTATAGAGTTTTTACTATGCCACACACTTCCATTACTGGGTGTGGTATTATACTATGTTTCCATGTATAAGTAGTATCTATAGGCTCTAAGGGGTTCCCCGCAATTAACTGAATTTTTTACTTAGTTTTAAAACTAAGGAGGACCAAAATCAATCCTCCAGTATACTAGTGATTTTAAAATATAGACTGTCAGTGGTACTATCCACTGGACTAACTGCTATATTAGTACCACCATTACCACCTTTAATAAGTGAGTAAATCTTCTTAGAACTTAGATGTCTATTAAACAATCTAGATATCTCTTTCTCAGTCATTATCTTTCTAGATGATGTCCTCTTAAATTCTAAAAAGGCCTTATTAATACCTACTATAAGATCAAATAGGATATAATACAAAATCTCTATATATCTATTATCTAGATTACTAGAGTACTTTTCATGGTTAACGACTAACTCATGAAAGTTTTCTATAACCCATGCTATAAGATCATAGAAATCTTCTATATCTATACCTGCCTCTTTAAGCTTATGCAATATGATAGTATCCATATAGCCGTTAAGTATGTCTATATGCTCGAACATATCTGCCTGAACCCTATCCATAGAGAACTTATTCTTGAAGACTATCTTACCTAACATAGATACCCAGAATAATGATTCATCATCTATATCACCTTGTCCGAAGTAAGTATTTGGTTCTGTCTTCTTACCAGCTACTTTCTTTATGTTCATAGCAAATTGTGGAGTCATATCGAAACTATATATAAGACTAGATACGACTATTTCTAGAAATGGCGTTATATCCTCTTTCTTAATAAGTATCTTGATACTATGTGGTGCGTATGTATTGTTACTATTCTTGGAGAATAGATTTTTAGGACGCATACCTGTAGTTGTATATTCAACATACTCATCTCTATATTTATCTGTTTTGATATTTGGATCTGTGAATATGATAGGTGTTGTATTAAAATACTTTTTAAACACACCAAAGAACCCATGTTTTATGAACATATACAATGCTATAGGTATAACATCATTAACATTCTTTAATAGTTTATAAGATTTACTATGTATGATCTGTTTAGGCGTCTTAACGCCATTAACTAAGATGTTACGTTCCATTTTCTTCATATTTAGCTTATCTCTTAATAAACGTATAAATAACTCTCCTGGTGCTGGAGATATAGGATACTCACTTAACACAGGCACTATCGTGTAGTATGCGTCTGTTAAGCGTAATACACCACCTCTTTCTACGTACGGTAATGCTATGATTCTATTAACAGGTATGCCATTATATTCAAAACCAAACTCTACCTTAGTAATATAGTTAGTAGATATATCAACTATATTTTTACTCATAGAGCTATTTATGTTATTGAAATAGTCTTCTTTAGGAGTTATCCTCCTAAAACCTTTATATGTTAATAAAGTATCTGATGGTAAAGTACTTATAGCGGACTTTATGATCGCATCTAGATGACTAGATATCTTACTAACATATTTGATCGACAACCCTTTCATTATGTCTGGATCAAATTTAACGCCTTCTTTTTCTATAAACTTTTTAGTAACTATATTCATTCTTCCTCCTAATATGGATTACATATTATATAAACTATCGAAAATAATTATTTAAAACTACCTAATAATTTAATAAACTCCTTAGCTGTACTTATCTCCTCTTTCTCTAGAGCTAGTAATGCAGCTTCCTCCCTGACAACGTAACTAAGTAACTTATGTAAAGATACATTATGTTCATAGATAAATTTCTCCATAACCATATTATTATCGAATTTCTCATTAAGAGAATTTATAAGTTCCTTTCTTTGCGCCTTAGCTTCTTCTTGAAATTCCTCGGTCTTCTCATCAACGCTGTTAACTAAGTAACCTTGTTCGGCTAAAACATTCCTCTTATACATACCTAACTGTTCACATTTACCCTCCTTATGTTTGTTAACTACCAATGAGTCTTCACTCATTAACTCGGTATCTATCTCTTCTGCATCACTATCATTCTTTAAAACAATTTCATTACCAAAAACATTTATAGTTAAACTTTTACCGCTATAAGATGTAAAGTTAAATTCTATAGTCTCATTAGCTGTAAATATTTTACTCCTATTTAAGTCACTACCTACTTCCTCTCTTGTTATTGGTTTATCCATACTAAACAACATACTATCCACATTAACAACCTTATTATCTTTAAGATCATCCTCATATATGATATATGTTAACCTTATCCTTTCCTGTACACCGTATGACACATCACCTTCTTTAAAAGCTAATAGTTGATCTAATACTTTTTGTTTAACATCCCCGTGGTCAGTTGTATCTGAAAATAAATGTTTTATAACAAATGAATAATCTCCTTTATTCCTGAACTTAAAATCTAATGTTTTTATAACTATAACACACTTATTAAACTCTCTAAGTTTAACTGGTATGTCTTTATTAATCGGTACCTGCATAGGTACAAAACTATCTGTCGTCCATATTTGTCTATTCTCTATATTAGTATACATCCACGTCTTAACAGACGGTCGTCTGTATTCAATATCATTCTCTATAGAATTAGCTGTACCATAATCTAATGTATTAAAAATGGTATCTGATATTTTTCTTTCTTGGTCTAGTTTTACATTATCACTACGGTTTAAAACTTTAGTAACCATGGTACTCCTTTATATATTATAAATACTACATTAATAATATATAGGTTAAAAAAGTTATAACACAATAGAGCTTACGCCCTATTGTGTTAGATTTTATAATATGTTTCTAATTTACCAACAATACCTTGTGGTAAGAAAGATCCCATTTTAGAAGCGATATGTGTTTTAGCAACTTCCTTTCTTGTGTTGGGATTAGCCATAGCTGAGATGAATTTAACTAACATAGTATAACCCATCTTAGTACTTGCACCAAATTTCCAGAAATGATCATATCTACTTAGAGCGATAGGGCTAAAGTATCTATCCTTTTCTACTAAGAACACCTTGTTGATAAGGTTCATTTGTTTTGTAGATGCTTTTCTATCTGGGTTGTTAAGAGCATTGATGATGATGTTATATAAGTTATAATTAGCGTTAGCGATTGTTTCGCCATTACCGCTAGTCTTAGTATAACATACCTCTACATAATGCTGTAGGCCTTTTGCAGTAGGAACAACTAAAGGATCTTTCATAGCGTCAGCGATAACATCGTCAAATGTTTTCTTAACTTGTTTAGGTTCCTCTTTTTTAGGTTCAGTCTTAGAAGCTTCTTTTGGTTCTACCTTAGGCTCTTCTTTAACTTCTTCCTCTTTTTGCTCTACAACTGGTTCTTGTTGCGGTTGCTCGACCTCTACCTGTTGATCTTCTACGATAGGATCTTTTACTTCAGTAGCTTGCTGATCTACAACCGGTTCTTCTACTTTAGTTTGTTTTTTTCTTTGTTTAGCCATAATGGACTCCTTCTTTTAAAATTTTAAAAAATAGATAGTATAGTAAGGAACTTAATCCTTACTATATATCATTATGCATCAGCAATAAGTTGCGTAATTTTACCACTTACTTCTTCAACACCAGTGATCTCTAATAGACCTAAGATAGGCATAAGAGTTTGATGTTTGTAACGAGGCATAGAGATAGTTTCTTGTACTACCGTACCGTTCTCTTGTCTTTGGATAGAAATAACAGTTTCAGGAGACCAGAAACATACACCAAAACTTAATGGATCGCCCATTTTGTTTCTACTTGCACCCATGTTACCGAATGAGATAAACGTTTTACCAGCCATAAGAACATCGTTACTTGTAGCTACTTCATAGTTAAAGATCTCATCTGAGAATGAACTTAAGTATAGACCGATGTCTGTATCAGTACCAATGATAACTGTTGGTTTAACACCAGGACGCACAGCTTCAAATGTTTTGTTATAACCAGACTCTGTATAAAGTTTAAGAGCTGTGTTACGGATTTTAAGTTTAAGTGCAGCACGGATATCTGCTTCACGGTCACTTGAAGTTTCGCTATCTACGATAGTAGCTAAATCTACAGTTTCTCTGTAAGATGCTTTTGATACAAGTCTGCTAGAGATACCGAAATCTTCTGTATCAATGCTTAAGTTTTCAAGTACTGTTAATGTACTGTTAAGTTCTAAAAGACCAGCTTTTGTAAGAGCTTGCTTGTTGAATTGGATTTGACCAAGTAAACCAGCAGTATCACCATCTTCGCCATCGTTGAATACAGCGGTAACTTCTCTAAGTTTGGCACGAACTGGTACAGTATAAACAGATGTATATGTATCAGTAGTTAACATACGACCACGGAATCTTGCATTTGTATTTGTAGCATAAGCTTCAACATCAACACCTTCGATATCAGATGCAGCAAATAGCGTAGTTAAATCAGTTACAGTAGAGCTATCAGACGCTAATGCGTTTCCAGATGCATCAAGAACTTCAGCTAACTCAGTTTTAACAGGGAATACCTCGATAGAACCTTTTTGAGTATTAGCATCACCTTTAAGGTTAATTCTAACTTTAACTGTATAACCTTCAGTTAGATCTTTAAGAACTTTGATCTCTGTTGGTGTACCATCAGCTTTAACAATTTTACCACCAGTCCATGTAATAGAATCAGTTTTGTAATCAAGTTGTAGATCTTTGTTATGTCCAGTTGGAGTCATTGTGAATAACGCTGGAAGACCATTGATCTCACGTTTATGATACTCAGTGATTTCATTGTCATCAGAGTCTTTACCTGTGATTTTGAAATATAAGCTTTCCACTGTTAAATGTGCAGTAAGTGCATCAGTATGATCCATAACACCACGATTGATAAGTTCAGCAGTTTGAGCAGCACCAAGAAGATCTACTTCCATACGAGTTTTAATAGGAGCAGTTACAACTTCCACGCCTTCGAAAACTTCAACTGTTCTAGTAAGACCATTTACATCATCAGGGTTTAAAAGACGGTCTTCTGCATTTTCAAGTACTGGGTAAAGTCTATTTGAATCAAGAGTAAACAGTTTAGTGTTGTTAAGGTTCTTGATGATAGAATCTTTTTTAAGCTCGATTGGCTTACCAGATGGATCTCTTTTAACAGTTGACATAATACTTGCAACTTTTGCAGTAACAGTAGCACCAGTTAAGTTACTATCAATAACAACGATAGGATAGAAAAGGTTATTAACAGCATCTTGCTCGATAGTTAACGCATTGAAAACAATAGATGAGAATAGTGATGCAGATACATCTTGACCATCGAAAGCTTCATTACCAACTGTAAGTTTGTTATCAGGAATGAAATCACCGATATATTTGCTAGTATCAACAATGATTGATTCACCAGCAGCTTCAACATCTTGTCTACCTTTAGTAGCAATCTTGTTAAGTGTTCCAATAGGATCAACTGCATGTTTAGCAACAGCAGCAGCAGCAGCGATTTGATGTGGCGCGAATTCAACTGGAGTATCAGCGTCTAATGCGATTGCTTCAAAAGCAGCTTGTACGTCAGAAGCTAAAGCAGCAGCTTCACTCTCGATAACAGGTTTAACTGCTGCATCGATACTTTCATTTCCTGCGATAAGTTTTGCGTGGTCAGCATTCACAGATACAGAATTCTTAAGACCACTCATTAATTTTTGTAAAACATTCATATTTTATCTCCTAAAATTTATATAACATCAAGTCATGAACCCAGTTAAGGGTTCCTAGATGTAATGCATGGGTTATATAACCACTATCAGCGTTAGTTACGCTGGACTATGCATAGTTTTTATATAGGGCATCATATAACCCAAAAACTCTTTATCAATTTTCTTATTAAAATCAATATTGCTAGCAATACCATTTATGTTTAAATACATACCATATAGGAGATTAAACATAGACTCTCCCTGACTACTACTAGTAATGACTTGTAGCGTCTCATTGTCTACCTTACAGACTAGGAATCCACCTAAGTCTAGTACATCATCTTTTGTTAAATCAGAATACCTATTTTTGAGGTCTAGCATGGTATTCTTTTTAACTTCAGTTAATATACTTTCATTTTTTCTCTTTTTACCTGTAACAGCACCATACACCTGCTCTATTTTTTTAGCTTTTTGTAAAATTGGATTATGATGTTGTTTCAATCTAGGAGAAATTAGTGAACTTTTATTTATTACTGAATTTACGATATTACTATAATATATAATATCTTCTAATTCCTGCCTACTTACCTTATTATGTAGCATAGTTAAATGTAATTCTATTGTCTCATTTTCTATCACGTTGTTCTTTATGACTGTATCTAAATATAAATTAGTTAATAGTGTTTTGTCTAGTTTAACTAGATTAAAAACATTATCATTAACTATTAATACAGGTCTCATACCTGTCTGTTTCATTATGGCTCCTTATCTTTATAATTCAAGACATTTAGATTTATACGTAATAAATATAAGAGTATCTGTTATTTGAATATAAAATAAAGGAAGCACGATGCACAAGTTAGAATTATTCATAAAAGCCTTAATATTAGCTATGGCCGAATATAAACTAGAACAAAGAGTTAGTTCTAATGCTCTTATAGAGAAAGTTATAGAAACGCCAGATATAAGAGCTAATAAAGTAAAAACTTTTAACGATGAAAATGATATTATAGATAAATTAAAAACTTTAATAAAGTCTATACTAGACGGAACAACTAAACCAACACAAGACATCATGGTTTCTATAGAAATTATTCTAGCTGAAAAACAAAGCTTCATAAAGTTAATAGAGAAATATGTTTTTAAAAAAGAAACTAAACCCACTATAGACCTAATGAAAGAAGAGATAAGACAGGAGCTTAAAAGAGATGAAGCTAAAACAACTTTAAGTTTTGCATTATCTAGAATAATAAAACCTGGTGCTAATGTTGATAAAATACTAGATGAGACATCTGATACTATAAATATCATAAAAGAACTAAAAGGTATGGCTGATGTTAGTTTAGTAGATGAGGTAGACTTCGACAATAGAGATAGTGTTTTAGCAGCTAATGCTAAAGCTAAAGAGTTAGTGTCTGGCGGTAAGTCGTTTAAAACAGGTTGGTCTAGTGTTAACAGAATGACGCAAGGTGGTCCTAGAAGAGGTGAGTTCGTTACCATAAGTGCTTTAAGACATAATTATAAATCTAGTTTTATTAAATCATTATTTATGCAAATATTAAGACTTAATAAAGCTGATGTTAATACTGATGGTAAAAAACCTATGTTCGTATTTATATCCCTAGAGGAAGAAGTTGATAACATTATGTTCTTCTTTTATGTGTATCTTAAATATGCTGTAGAGGGTATAGAGATTAAAGATAGTGAACAGAAGAACCTTAACATAGAAGAGATGACGGATTATGTTATGAAACATGCGTTAGGTAATGGGTTTAGTGTTAGGGTATATAGATTCATACCAGAACTATTTACATACAGTAAATTATTTAACCTAATAGAGAAGTTAGAGAGACAAGGTTTCGAGATTTATGGTACGTTTTTAGATTACGTTAAAAAGATGAGTAGAGATGGTTGTAATAAGAATGGGCCTAGTGGTACAGATCTATTAGAGTTATTTAGTAGGTTAAGAGGTTTCTTTAGTTCTAAAAATATCTTATTCTTCACACCACACCAACTTAACACACAAGCCAACGCATTGATAAGAACAGGGTTACCTGCTGAGGAATTTGTTAAACACATCGCTGATAAAAACTATTATGCCGATAGTGCGCAGTTAGGGCAAGAGATAGACTTAGAGCTATTCTCCCATAAAGCTATAGTTAATAAACAAACTGTTTTATATGTTAGTAGAGGTAAACATAGGTTACCTACCAATATACCAGAAGAAGATAAAATTACCGTACTTAAGTTCACTAGTAAAGTAGCGCCTATTCCGGAAGAGAATGAAATCCATAAAGATGTTGTTATGGAGGATGTTAATAGTAATGACGAATTTGATTTTTAAGTTATAGATACCGTAAGGTATCTATAACTATACTTTTAATGTCTGGTATTTCCAAGCTGTTTCTGAACCATCTTCATATTCTACTTTTATAGCTAAAACATATTCATTTGTTCTATTAGTAGAAAATACTTCATTAGGTATAACTAGATTATACTCATCAGTATCCCCTGTGAATACTTCTTTAGGATCACCATAACCCACTGCTAATAGCTTAACATACATACGATTAAAACTACTTATAGGAGCTATACTTAAATTATAACCATCTACGATACTTGGTTCGTTTAAAACTGATTTAACAATGATATCAGGTATCTTTCTAACGTACACTATTTGTGAAGCAAAATCACTTGTATCGTTACTAGTTGCTGTATGTGATACTTTTATAACGTATGGTCTACCCTCTTCTAACTTAACATCACCTATTAACTTACTAGTTAGATTTTCCTTATCCACTAATTTAGTGTAAACTGGATTACCTAACATATCTTCTATAATATAGGAAGTATATTCATGACTAGCATTTGATGTCGTGTTTATATCATTTGTCTTAATAGTAAACATAGTAGAAGGGAAATTCATAACGTCAAAATCTAATGTTATAGTTGGTTTCATAACTACTGAAGGTATAGCATGGTTAAAAGCTACCTTAATAAAATCAGTTGGCTTTAAGATATCTGTTTTAGACCACTCAAAAATAGCCCTATCACAGACAACCCTTGCTCTACTATAATATGTTTTATCTGTATCTAAATCAACATCAAATATAATAGATGTTAAGTTAACCTCATCATCCCTAGATGATGCTACTATGTCTTCTTCTTTAAATAACGGGGATGTAGCTATCTCCCAGTCAGTTGTTTCGTGTACATACTTCTTAGGTAAATCTGGTTTAGGTATGAACAATATAGTCATCTGGACTCCTTATAAATTCTATTTCAAGCTATGTTGCGGTAGACGGTAAAAAAGATATATAGAGACCGATATGGTCTCTATATACAAGATTAGTTATCTTTTAAAGCGTAGAAATACTCGACTACACATTTATATTCACTAAGATCGTCATCAGATTCCACGAAGTAATCTTTAGCACCAGCATCATCAGCAGTAGAAGGTACGATAGTGTTAATAGATTCGATAGTAATATTACCATCATCATCTTCGCTATATACTGTAGCTTTACCACCAACGATATCGCCAGTTGGAACAAGTGAAAGAGTGATACAGTTGTTGTCATCATCGTCTAGAGTGATACCTAAACCAGAATCATATTTATAATGTGGGATAGAGTTAGATACAGCAACGATATCTGCATTAGCAGCAGCAATCTGCTCTTCTAAATCAGCTTTAATAGCAAGAACTGAAGCTTCAATTTTCTCTAATGTATTGTAGCTATCTGACGCATCACCTACTACAGCGTTAACTTTATCATTAAGTTGTGTGATAAGATCATTAAGATCTGCATCTTCGTTGTTAATAAGATCTAATAACTCTTTAAGAGTATCGTACGCTTCAGGAGCACCGTCAACCATAGCAGTTACTGCAGATGCTACCTTAGCATCGATAGAACCTTCTGTATCTTTATCACCATTAATAACAGCTAACGCATCATTAATATTAGCAATATCATTATCTTTAAGATCTTGAATAGCTGCACCGATGTTGTCATTAAGTGTCGCATCAGCTGCTTCCATGTCATCACGTAATTTAGTGAATCTATCTGAAATATCGTTCATACTTACATTATAAGTAGAAAGATTAACTTTGTTAGCATTAAGAGCTTCAATACTAGCTGATTGATCTAAATCGGCTCTAAAAGTAATTTTACCCATGGGAAATCCTTTAAATGTTTTCTAATGTATAATCTAAACCACCGACAGTTTCTTCGTCTAGAACAAAGTATGAAACAGTAGCTGTCCCATTCACTGTCTCGTCGTTTAAACTACACTTCAAACTATCTAATGTAAAATCTACATCATCGTAGAAACTATATGTATTGTCAGAATTTTTTACAACTATTAAATTATTTATAAAAATAGATGATCCCATGAAGTATGGTTTACTAGTTATATAAAAGACACCATTCTTAACATCACATCTCTCTGTAACTGGATGAAAAACTATACTAGGCGTTACTTTAATACCTTCCTCTATGATGTTATTTAATAATGAAACAACTCTGTTACATTGTAACTTAGCGTCGAAATATTGGATAAGACCTTTTATACTAAAACTACCTGTTGCCGCTATCGCCTCATTAAGTTTAATAATGTCCTCTGATGTAAAATACCCCTTAACTTCTGTGACAACTTCTTTTGTACCACATATATCAATAGTCTCCATGTGTATCCTTTATGTTAAATTTCAAAAAAAGAAAACCATACTAGTAACGTATATACGTTACTAGATGAATTCCCTATATTCGATAGACTTAATATTTTTAGCTCTCTTCCTGAATAACTTCATTCTGTTATGGTTATATGTTTTATGTTGTCTTATATCAGACGACCATATATAAACAAAATCCATCTTCTTACCTTTTAAATCTCTAAGTCTACCTAATGTCTGCAAGTTAGCTTGCACGCTATCGACATTAACAGTTTGTATAACTGTTACTAGGTTAGGAATATCTAATGCGGTACCGGCACTTTGTAACGTACTAATAATAATATCGGACTTCTCTATAACATCGTAACCATCCTCCTCTGTATACTTACTGATATTAAGTTTAAGTTTTGTTCTTAAATAATCAGCCATCATCACACACATTTTAACTGTACCCATGAATATCATAAGCTTATCATCTTTAGCTCTTTTCTTAACATAGAAACCTAATGTTAAACCATATATCATCTTTAGATAATTATTTAGTATCCTTCTATTTTTTATAATAGAATTCTCTAACATTGGCTGGTTGTATCCGAAGTTGTTTTTAAACCTTATAAGCTTTCTCTGCATGAATCTAAACCTAACAGATGTTATGTATATATAAGGTTTATACTTAACTATATTAGAAGCTCTATTACTCTCCGGGAACATGATGTGGTACATCTTATCTAGTTCTTTATCTTTAGTAACTAATGTAGCTGTAATACCTATAAATAACTTTATATTACTAAACAACATAGTCTTATAAACATTAAAGAACTCTTGATGTGTTTCATCATTAAGAACTATTTCTGTACCTAGTGCATCGAATAAGTCATCTGGTGATAGATCTGTATACTCCGTTAATTCACCAGTTAGATATCTCTTAACTAAGTAATTCAACGTTGTTAACGATATGATGAAACATTTATATCTCTTAGCTAATTCTTCATTGTGCATGAGGTTAACAAGATTTGTTAAACCTTTAACTATACATATCTCATCTCTCTTTATATCTGTGAGAGTTGTTATGTCATCTACCCATTTATCTATGTATCTAGGTAAAACTATCATAGAGAATGTTTTATTTATTCTGGACATAGATGCCATGGATATGAACGTGTTGTGTGTTACTATATAATCTTTAACAACAAAGAGTTTATCTTTATTATCCACAGATATACATACGGCTTCCTCTTTTACAGATTTCTCTATAGAAACTATACGTAGTTTAAGATTATGACTATATTGGTTCTTATCCTTTAATCTATCTCTACGTTTAGGTAATGTTACTATATCTCTAGGGTTTTTGACACGTATATGTAGTCTATACGATAGCCTACCACGTTTCTTCTCTCCTTTATGTGTATAGTATGTATATCTAGTACCTACGCTACACATTCCTCCAAGACTCCTAACTAATAACTGTACGTCTTTAGCTAACTGTTCACTAGTAGTACTATAAGAGGCCCCGCCATTTATACCTACTTCTCCATCTGTATCCATTAAACCACGTAATAGTTCGTATCTCTGTTCTAACGATCCCTCCATGTATTCTTCCGGTATGAACTTAGACCACGCGCGCTTATCATATAGACCATATTCCCTAAGAGCTTCGCGCATATCTATATCGGGTTTATTACGTAGGTCTTGAAAAAGTATGGAGAATGTTTTAAAGTCCTTTTTTCTACGTATTTTGTAACCTTCATTAATGAACTTACCAACTCTATTAAAAACGTGATCAGAAACATTAGTTATCTCTAGTGCTGGCATATGTCCATCCCCTAAAAGAGCACCCATAACATATGGATGTATCTTAAGATACATAGGTTCTTTATCCATAGGCTCTGGTAGATCTATATAATACCGACTACCATCTTTCTTACCCTTAACTGTATCTAGATAGTTCATGATATCTTCGGTAGTTAATACCTTAGCACTCATGTTTTTACCGATCGTATCAAAATTAGTTAGTTTAGGTAATTCATCTTCTATATCCATGATAGTATCTACATATATATCAACAGCTATAAAATCTGTACCTGGTACTTTATCGATATGTGCTATACCCATAAGACTTTCCACTAACGCCACTATCTGTTTAGCATATGCTAATGTATCACAAATGATCCTAGGACCACCATTACCTTTTATAATACCATCTAGTAAATCTTTACGTTGCTTAGGTAAGCCAGAAAGATATCTACCTGGTATAAAGAAACCATTATTATCCGGACCTAGTTTAAGTAGGTTAAGCTGTCTCATGATAGCGTGTTTTTGTATCTTTTCATTAACATGCTTTATATATAAAACACCATCATTAACTTCTGTATAGAATATGTCCCTTAAGCCATTGTTAATCTTATTTATATCATATCCAGAGAGGTTAGGTATATCTAAAACAACATTGGCTTGCTTACTACCTATCATTAGACCTAATAGAAATGGATCTATTATATAGTTACGGTATTTATAATTTTTAACACTTCTTTTAGTGAACAGATAAGAATGCACTGTCCATAAGTGATCTAGACCTGCCTCTATTGTTCTACCGTCCGAAAATGTTACTTTATATAATTGCATTATACCTTGCGGATATACGCCAGTAACCGTTGTCTCTAACCCATCCCTTCCTATAACTTTTTCGCCCCTTCTAACGTCTCCTATACGCTTCCAGCCATGCTTTAGACGTATAGGTGTATCACAGCTTATCATCTTCCCGTAACCTGTGAAAAGATCGATGAGCACGTTATGTTTGTTGAATTCAGTTATCTTTTGTATATAGGTCTCTTGATAATCCCTTGGTATATAATTGGGATTAAGTTCTATATTTACATCGTTACCAATGATAGGTTTAAAAGCTTCTACGCGTATGTTATCTTTTTCTATTCCCATATTCTGTAAGAAAGTTGTGAGGCTATCTAATAACGTTATAGGGTAACGTAGTTGATCCTGTTTAACATTATATCCCTCTTCTCTTGTCTCTGTTATATAGAAATGTTTATCTGGTTTAGTTACTACTTGTGGTTTTCTACTATTATTAACTTTCATTAACGCTATCTTGTGTGTTATAAGTGATTTATTAAAATCATATAGTGTATGTAAAAGCTTACTATAGTTATCACTCGTAACAGTGAAATACTGACTATACTTCTTGATGAAAATCATAACGCCTCCTTTTCTTTCTAATTTAAATCAGGTTGTGGAATTTCCTACTACCTAGTGTTTAACACGGTTTTCTCCTTTTTTTATAAATATTAAAAACATGAACACCATACAGAGGATAATACCTCTGTATGATATTGCTTTTACTTGTTCTTTGATTTATAATCTTCAATAGCCTCATTTGGACAGAAGAATACATCCATAGGTGTACTACATTTGTTTTCTTTCACATGCGTAACAGGTGATAACGTTTTACCTAATAAGTTATCCCAGTTGAAAGATGCTCCTACTGATCTATAATCTATAACTTCTCTAAAAGCAACTACATCTCTACTTTTAGCGTTTCTACCTAAGTCAAAGTTTCTGTTAGTAAGATCTTGAACTGTGAACGCATATGTAAGTACTTCTAATAACGCTATGTTAACATTAAGCTTATTGTTTATAAGCTCAAATAGATTTTGTACTAAAACATGTGGACCAAATTCTGACTTGTATCTACCATTAACATTTTTATACTTACGTGTCTTGAGCATAGATTTAAACTCTTTAATAAGTGCTGCAAAATCGAACTCTACTTTTTCATAAATAAACACAGGTCTCTTGTTATCAAAGTTGTTGATATCCACCATATAGTATTCTTCATCTAGAGTACTATAACCATTCTTGATGATGTGTGAGAGCATGTCTATGGAGAATACAGCTCTTCTTGTAGCATACTTAAGATTAAGCTCTATCTCTACTGATTCTTTCTTAGATTCTATAACTAAGATAACCGATGACAATCTAGATACCTTATTGATGTTAATGGAGAATATATCTTTAACATTCATGATGTTATCTATACCCCATGCTTCTCTCTGTTTGAACTTAAGATAGATATTCTTAATCTTCTTACCTAGGACACCAGCTTTAAATAGCAGTTTTTCATTGTTGCGTACTAACATAAACTTAGATACAGATGGATCGAGTTTAATGCTTGCCGTAACTGCTGATGTTAATAGGTGTTTAGTAGATAGTAGGGCTTGCGACATACCTGCTGAACCAGATGTCGATGTTATATGTCCTAAGTTCTGGTGGTCTAATATAGAATCAGCTATCTCACCTATACAAGCTGAACATATAGAATGTTTATCTGGTAAACCACAATATACAGCCATACGTAATTGTATGTATTCACCTACTAAATGTTCCTCGGTACCATCTATGATACGCTCTACATTATCTTTAAACTTATAGCGTTTACCTATAAGATTAGTTAGATCTCCTTTTCTCTCTAATTCACCATTACCATTATATTCATCTGGCCTAACATAGAAATCCACATAAGTAGGTTTCCCACAATCTCCTCTATGAACATTTTCTATAGTCATAGTAGCTAACTGTAACTCTCTAGCCATATACTCAGCATCTTGAATAGCTTTACTAGAAAGATACATAGCTTTAGCACCTGCTCTAGATTCTATAGCTGCATCATAGATACCCTTAAACCCTAGTGTGAAACTGTTAGACATAGGTATAGTGAATATCTTACTATCCATCTCTGTTACGAAACCACGCGGTCCTAATAACTGGCGCATCTGTCCTATAGAAACCATCTTAGATCTATATAGTAAACTAACTGGGTTATTGTTAAACTTTGGTAGTTTCATAACTTCATCTAACACATTATACGCCTCGTCTATAGAGACTTTACTATTTTTAATGCTTACATTATGAATAGCTTCCATAAGCTTTGGTTCGAATTGTATATCTAATATGTCTAGTAATGAACTACCTATAGCATAATGTGCTACTTCAGCTACTAAGTATTTGTTAACTAAATCTATACTAACGTACATATTTTTAAATAGCTTTAGTTTACTGGAGTTAGACATATATCTATCTGATGATTTAGCTACTTTCCTAAATACTAAACTATATATAGATAGATACGTTCCATTAGTAAATAAACCGTTTACTAAGTGTTTCTCTACCCATAGGTCTGATGTTAGTTCTACTTTACTACTTTTATAGAAGTTAAGCAGGTATCTAAAAAGTATGATATGTTTATAAAACGCATGTATAACCACACCATCTTCAAAAACTATATCTATGTTCTTTCTTAGACCTAAAATAGTTTTTAGGTCTACCTGCATGATCTTACTAATAGGTATTTGCATCTTTACTCCTTATCTTCTGCTAGATCTGATTCATCTACATCACTGATATTAGTTATATCTGTGATATATTCCTCAACACTGTTTTCCTCGTACTCGTACTCTGATTGGGTTTCAGGCACATATTCTAATTCCATACCTATAGAATTCCATAATGATGTTAATATAGTCAACCCACGTTCTCTACCATATGGCGTCACTGATCTATCTATAATAGTATCTATAGATGTTGGTGTGCCATTAGTTAATAATTTACTATACACTTCCTCATGTGACTCTATAGACGTATTAAGATCTTTTAACTCAGCTAAGAACTCTCTACCACCATAGGCAGCGAATATACGTCCCTCTGTTTCACCTTGTGTTCTAACAGGACTATTCTTAGCAGGTAACCTATATCTATCATTTTTGCTTGTAACGATAGGTATACCAAAATGATTTAATTTAGCAGAACTAGTAGTTAATACTGTATCAGCTATCTTACTTAACATAAAGATATACATAGGCGCTATCATAACTGGATCTTCCGAAGTACGCGGCCTACCATCATATGTAAATTTTACCTTATCGTAAACTGGTTTATAAATAGATTTATCTAAATCCTTTATAATCTCATACTTACGTTTTTCATTATCGGTAGTTAGGTAAGCTCTAAATCTATCATATATGATCTCCTCTACTACAGATAGCATAGACTCTCTATCATTATTGTGTAGTATACCGTTATAAACATCAAACATACCATTACCTAATATACCCATGAAATCCCTAGCATGCAGGAATAGATTTTTAAGCTGTACATCTGTTAACTCATATGGTTCCGTTACATTATACCTTTTATATTCGTCTCTTACAATGCGCTCTAACTTCAGCATAGATGCTTTAGTAGTAGCTTCATAAGGACCACCTATATTAAGCCTAGATATAGTAGATTTCGGATCCACTATCATCTCCGCTCTATTACCGTCTTTATCGATAGGCATCTCTTCATCAGGCCATACCGATACAATTGTACCTTTCGAATATGTTCAAGTGGCTCGCTACACCACCCCGCGTCTCTAAACGCTGCTCACTCTCTCGAATGAAGACTTGGTCGATTACCAAGAATGACTTTCGTCGTCCAGACTATATCTAATCCCTTATTACTAAGGGCCGAAACATTTCCATTTAAGGGATTTTATACCCACCTGCTTAGGCCGTACTCCCTGGTGAGGGGATAGTCGTTGAGCCCACACGCTCCATATAGGATGTATCTCTACGTTTAAGGTGCTTCGCTGCGTCGGTTACCTAATCTCATAAGGTTTTTACTATGCTTAACTCTTCCATTACTGGGTTAAGTATCATAGTCTGTTTCCAGCTATGAGTAGTACTTATGAGCTCTAAAGGCGTCCCCGTCATTAGTATCGTTCTAAGTTATAAGATTACTCCTATAACTGGCTTACATAATATTCCATTACATTAATCTATCTGTATAATCTTCAGGCTTCGCATCTCCTGGAAGATTAAGATCTTTCTTCATATCTTCAAAAGTCTGATACGACTTTCCATTATATGTGTATTTATAAAACTCACGTAATATTTTACGTAGTTCACCTTCTATACTCTGAAACTTTGTGTTATGTAGTATATTTAATCTAACTTTCATCTTCTTAGCTATCTCTGCTTTTTGAGCATCGTTAGTCTGTACTTCTTTAAGTAGGTCATTACCGCCCCATGCCTTAATAGGAATGTAGTGTTGGTTACCATTGTACTCTATGAAGATGTTAAGTCTGTTAAGATAGAAGTCATACTTGTATTTGTAATCTTTGATACCGTATTCTCTTTCATGCTCTATACCGAATTTATTAAGAACACGCTCTATCTCTTTCTCATTCTTAGACCCAGCACATAGTAAACAACCCCTACCTCTAAGATGCTCGTTAGCAACTTGCTGGAAATCCCCATGAACAGGACACCCTATAGTTACTGTATCCAATGTTGTTCTAAATGATACTTTACTATAATCATATCTGTTGTTATGTATTTCATTAGCTTTAGATATGAACTCCGATACATCTGTCCTACGATTATCGTTATAACATTTACTACAACCTCTACCCTCTAGATGTCCATCCAGCCTCTGCTCGAATTCACCATGTATAGGACAAATAATAGTACCCTTATGAGCAACACTCTTGAATATAAGTTTACTATAATCGTACTTGTTGTTATGTACCTTATTAGCCCTCTCTATAAATCCATCTCTACCCATACTAGTGTTATTGGCAGCTTTATCTCTACCGCACCTAGCACAACCGAACCCTGCTAAATGACTACTAGGTAATTGTTTAAAATCACCATGGACTGGACACGTTATGATAACGTGTTTGGTAACACCTTTATAATCTGTTTTACCATAGCTATACTTTTTACCGTGTTTGGCCTCAGCTTCCCTAATAAAATCTTCAGTAGTTCTTTTAGGTCCAGCTGAACATTTAGGACATCCCTGTCCAATTAGATGCTTGTCTGGTCTCTTATCAAAATCACCGTGTATAGGACACCCTATCACAACAGCTGTTCTATTGTTAATATAGTTAACTTTAGAATAATCATATTTATCGCCATGGATTTTACGAGCTTTAGCTACGAACTTATCTGCGTTAGATGATATACTACTATGTGCTTTCTTTTTACCGCATTCTGGACAACCACTACCCTTAAGAAAATTATTTGGTGTTGGGTAAAAGCTACCGTGGATGGGGCATATAACTTCTATGTCTTCTTTACTACCTTTGTATACGACTTTACTGAAATCGTATTTGGTACCTAACCTTCTGGCTTTCTCTAAAAACGTTTCTGTTGTTAACGCTTTAGCCATTTCATATCCTTTTGTTTTATTTGCGAATTTGTGTTTGTAATTGGAATATCAGTCTTTACCTACCGGTAAATCACACCACCCATTAAATTAGTAAATTTATTCTTTACCCCCGGAGTTAATTCATACTCGATAGTAAATTCTATTCTGAAAAGATCTAGGGATTCTTTTCTGTATGTTTTCTTACGCTTGGTGCCATAGTGACTCGAATCTAAAATACCGTACGCTTCTACTAGCAAAGCATTGAATGCATTACTTACAGTTATGTCTTTGTTAAACATTCTTTTATAATCCCTATTAATAGATTCATATGTCTCTACTATCTGATTATAGTATGCTAATAAAGCATCTGAGTATTTAACTAAATATTTTTCTGTACCTGCTGGTAATGCTCTCTTTCTCTTAGGCGAATAATAGACTTTGATATCTACTATCTTACCTTTATTACCTCTAGTATATACAGCTTCATCGAACAAGGGGTTAAAGTCTTGTGTATCTTTAACGCTTGTTAAACATGGCGCGTATAAAGGGTTATTTTTTCTTACGGCAGCTACTACGCCTGTATCGTTGATATATTCACCTATCTCTGGGAACGGTTTATAGTTATCATCATCACCATAGATATTAAGTAAGAATGAATCTTCACCTGCTTCCACTACACGCTTATCAAAGATCTTGAATTTAAATTTGTTACAGAAGCTTTCAGATACTACGAAACCATCTTCGTCTACTTCAGGTAGAGTCATAGTTGCTACGTTGATATCTTTACCGAAGCCATAACCTCCGTCGTCTAATACGGTAGGAGGTACAGCTAATTGAGTATCTTTTGGTAGGACGTCACCTCTTACATAAGAGTCTAGTTCTTCATTAAGCTTATACTTAAATCCGAAATAGGGATGGAAAGTATTAGAATAAGGTATATCTACTATATCTAATTCACCTGTTTCTAGATCTCTTATGATAACTAATCTAGATGTTGTTTTGTTGTCTTCTCCTAAGATATTATATCTCTTGATAACAGCTAAGACTTCAGAATCATTATCTACTTGTTTGGCTACAGTATATTTTCTTAATTCTGATTCTAAACCTGTTTGTAACATGTTTTCTTCTGGTTCGTTGATAACAACTAATTGTGCTATATGACTAGACATCATAAGACCACGTGGTGACGAGTTATGCTCTACGAACGGGTTGATGGCCGCCATAGAGAACATCTTCTTATTGAGCTGGAGATCTGGGTCTTGCTCCACATATGAATCTATATGATCTTTATAGTTAAATTCACTCATGTACTTCCTTTAAAATTATAGTATTAGGACGTTGTCCTATATTAATAATATGGTTATAAAAAAAGATAGAACAGAAAAAAGCTAGAGTAGGCATAGCCTACTCTAGCTTATAATTTAATTTATCTTGTACCTAAACTTTTTCTATATGCTTTATTTATCTCATATGTATTTAATACATTCTCAAATGTTTCAGGATCTAATATCTTTATCTCTCTTCTACCATCATAATCTGTGTTAAGTTTAAGATCGTTTATTCTAAGATGTATATAAAGGGCATTCTCACTTATAGATAGCTCCTTACTTAATAAACCGAATAGATTACCTACCCACCTTTGTCCTACTACTGGATCTACTAATGTTGTTCTTATATTATCTTGTATAATAGGTCTAGCTAATATAGATTCTAGATAATGTACGTATTCTTCATCCATCTCTATAGGTTCTATACTTAAATCTGTTATAGTCATGATCACTCCTCTAATTAAAAAATAAAAAACTAGAGGAAGTTAATCCTCTAGTATGCTACCACGGTGCTCTATCATAAGAACGACCATATCCACCTCTTGCTGGACGCTTCTCTTCCCATGGATCATCCGCTATAGGGATAGATCTCCTAGCATATGGATCTCTCGCTGGAGCTACTGGATTCCTATGTGAATTAGGGAATAATGGTTCTCTAGGCGGTTCCGTACGCGGAGGCTCTCTATGAACTGGTTCTAATCTTCTAGGTGGTTCAGGAGCTCTTCTCTGTAAAAGAGGTTCATCTTTTGGTAAAGTATTCTGAGTTGCTCTATCCCAGAAACTTCCTGACTTAGGGGCAGGTTTCTCTTCTAATGGGTTAACTCTTTCAACAACAGCCGGTCTTTTATCTACGATAGATTCTTTTGGTACTCTACGTACTTCTGATTCTAAATCATCTATGTACCCACCTAGTGCTTCTATCTTAACTGGCAATGGGTTTAATGTTAATGATTCCTCGATATCACTCTCAACGCCATTAGCAATGATAGAATCAATGATCGGTCTTAATCTTTTGTATAGACTATCATAAGCTATAAGTAACGTGTGTAGTGATGGTGATTTTTTGTTAAGGCTACCGAATTGGTTAACATCTTTCGGCTCTAATGTAACAAACATGTAGTTAAAGAGTGCTTCTATAGTATCTATATCAGCTTTTCTTAATTTATGGTCTAAGAACTTTTTCTCTTTTCTACCGATAGCTTCTTCAAACTTCTCCATAAATGGATAAGTGATAGTTCCTACTCTGTTGTATTTAACACCATCTATAACACCACCCTTCTTAATGTATATCTTAACATACCTATGATCTTGTCTAGATATGATCTTTTCATATAGGTTAACCCATAGAGCTACAGTTTTGTTATCTACAAGTTGTTTGCGGTTAGAAGTTTTGTTTTTGCTTAAAACATTAACAAACTTGATGAGCTCCATGTCATCCATTTTAGAATTATCCTCTGTCATAATAGATAACATGCTAATACCAATGTTACCTATAACAGATAACATCTTAAGCTCTATAATATTTTTAAGCTTAGTGAAACCTTCATTTGTGCCCTTCATAACATCCTCTTCTAGAGGATTGAAAAGCACCTTAACAGGTGTAGGTGTACCGTTAACTAACTCTACAGTAGTGTTAACATTTTCATCTGTAGGTAGGTATAATGGAACACCTTTAATATCTAATGGTTTTTTAATACCATGTGCCTGTACGTAAATAAGACCTTTATCATCAACTATTAGCCCTAGTGATTCAAGTAGATCTTTATAGAACTTACTTATTTCATTCATTGTTTTTCCTTTTTATAATTTGTTATACTCTATATAACTTTTCTTCAGTTATGATAGGTGGTCTATTTTGCTGGTTCATAGCATTACCAACTGTACCTAGAGTAGCTTCTATAAGAGTGTTGTAATCTTCTGTTAAAACATCAAGATCTTTGTTCTCCATGATAACAGGTAAGAATTTAGAGTTACTAAATGTAGGATACTTATACGTTATAGGCGGTCTCCCATCTAGAGTGATGATGATAGTTGTTTTTGATTCTAACATACCCATAACAAGTAAACTAACTATAGTGTTATTGTTGTTTGTGATAGTATTCCAGGCTCTCTGGATAAATGATGTTACAAACATATTAGCAGCAGTTACTAAATCATAATTTTCTATAAAGCTACCGCTATCTAGAATATGTGCATCTGGCTCGCCTTTGTAATTATCGATTTCAAACACTATACTATTTAAAGCTGATTTATCTAGTATAGCAACAACAGCTTCTAACGCTACTAACGACATCCTTGTTTCTAAACTACTATCATATGTATCAGCACTATCCTCTGTAAACAGTTCTCTCGGTAGATCATAATTTGTAACGCCGTCATTGATCCCAATAACTGTCTCTATGATATTGTTAATGTTAGGCTCTATAAGAGCTAAATCACCTAATGTGAAATCTTCACTTCTACCTTTTATATCTAGTATAGTCTTAAAGAAATCTACGTTATAGATAGATGGTTCTGATAAGTTACCTACCATGGAAGATACAACATCACCGTTCTCACCAAGATAACCAACATTACGTTTAGCATCTATAGCATTTTTGATAGTTGTCGCAACATGATCATTTGGTAATAATGATGTTTTATTCACTAGCTCATGAGAGTTAACGCTACCGACATTACTCATAGCCACAACGCTCTCATCCTCGTCTAGATCCATAACAGAAGCTATGTTCATAGTTATATCTGACGGTCTAGCAAGCTTCTTACTTTCATAGGCGTTATTAACCTCTCTAGTTTCGTCATGTACGACATTATAGCTCTCTAGTGGAACTGTGTGTACTCTACCTGAAACGGAATCTACATAACGTTTTAGTTTAAGAACACTATTTGTAAAAAATCTCATATTTTCATCTAGATGGTCGCTTCTAGATATACCTAAGTACTCTGTATAGCCTTGTATATAGTTTATAACACTTGCACTACTTCCTGATTGAGACATCTCTACTATAAGAACAAACTTAAACCTACGCTCACCCCAACCATTTATGATATTAGCTTTACCAGAAACCATAGCACTAGGAGCTAGTATATTAGGCATCTCGTTAGCCATCATTCCTTGGATAGCGTTAGTATTAGTAGTAGCTAATGATCTAGCTACTATATCCTCAACTCTACTAACATCATCGTGACCTAAGTCCATCTCATATGGACGATGCCACATATCTTTACTACCTTCTGCTTCTACTAATAATAACTTTAAAATCCTAACTGTTGGCTTAATCTCTTGTGGTCTATATCTACTCATAAACACTCCTTTATCATTTTTACTTTTTTAGTACTAAGTACTTACTTAATAATATATCGTGATAATATATTAGAACTTAACTTACTCATCTTCAACGTGTCCATCATTAATAAAGATTATGTATCTAGCTAACCTGTTCTTTATGGTTTCATCCATTAAAACATTTCTACTACCGTTATTACCTTCATCTAGATATCTTTTTGGTAGTATTGAAACTAAATTATACCCCATAAGATTCTTAGATAGTAACGTTATAGTTTCATCTATAGAACTTGTCTCTGTATTACCCTCTGGACCAACTATAACCTTTTTGTAAGGAAATATTCTATCCAACTCATCTCTAACATTTTGTTTAAGCTTATTCCTTAGTGAGAAGTTAACTTTAAAGTTATCTACAGATGATGAGAATGAACTAAGTATTAAAGCTATATCTCTGTAACCTTTTTCCCATAGATATAAAAATGCTACTGCTAAAGCATTTATAAGTTCATCTATAACCAAATGATCAAAGGCTCTCGGATCTATTATATCTTTAAATACATATGATGCTAAGTACAACGATTCATTTATAGGGAGCGGTTCTTCTAATTTACGAAACATGTCCACCATCTCATATATAACATCATCAGAAACATTAAGTCCAAGATTCCTACTTAACTCTATAGGACACTTAAACTCATTTCTAAACTCCAAAATAGAACCAGGTGGTAATGTAGTTGGTGTTCTATATGATTCCATAACAGACTCACTCTCACCACTATCATCTTCTCCGTTCATAATGTGTTTAATGCGAACCTCTGATGCATTATCCTTAAGCTTTATTTTGTTACTAGCAAAATGATATATTTTTGTTACAGTATTTCTACTATCTGTATCTGATAATTCAGAATTCACTAATAGCTTTTGTATTGTAACATAAGCTGTTATATATGTAGGAAAAGTATCCTTATCTATAGTGCGTTCTATAAGACGAATAGCCGTGTTGTCCCTATCTGAAAATAAACGTTCTATAAGTTTATGTATACCATCATACACTTTTTGAAATGCAGGCGTTCTAAATATACTATGCGACGCATAAAATGTAAATAGGATATATTCTCTATAATCATTTTTAGCTAGAACATCGCTTTTTATACTCGCGTACTCACCAACTATGCCTAATGTTGATTTTAATATAGTTATAAGCGCTATAAGTTCCATATAGTCTCTCTTGAGATACGTTTGCTCTCTAGTACCCTTTTCATCTAACTCTATAAGTTTATCATATTTATCGGCTAGGTTTGTAGGGACTCTAACTAGACCAGTTGATTTAATATAATCATAAACATCGTTAAAATCAAACATATTTAAAACATCGTGAACTATGTGTAACGGCATAGGATCAACATCTCTTATAGACGTTTGTAATAATAATTCATTACTAGAATTTAGTAATGTTTTATAAAGTTCACTAGCAAATGCATTACCCTTATAGGCAATATATCCATTCAGTAATTTGAACATTGTTTCAGGGATTATCTCATCCTTGAGCCTCTTATTGATTGTGTCTATTGTAAAGTTTACAACATTATCTTTGTATGTGTATCTAACTGTAGTTTCAGCAACAGTCGATATGAATTCAAACATACATACTCCTTCATATATTTAAAATTAGTACATTGTACTATATTAATAATATGGTTATGAAAAAAAATAGAAAAGAACTATAGAGATACATATGTATCTCTATAGGCTACCGAGCATGTCGTCTAAATCATCACCGCTATTAACATTGTTAGCGGGTTGTTGTTTTTGATAAGGTTTTTTATTGTAACCTTTATTGTTCTCTTCATCGTCTTTACGTAGATTGTTTACTTCAGGTAGGCTCGATAAAACATGCTCGAAAGAACGATAATAAGCTTTTGTCCATCTCTCAGAAAGTTCCTTTTTATCCTCTACTTTCTTACCTTTAACATATATGTCTAAATATGGCGTCGGTATTAGAGGGAATACTTTCTTAACATTATCTTTTGTGATAACGAATACCAAGTTAACTACCTCTTTAGCTGCATTCTCCATTCTAGCTAAACCTATTTTACCCATAAGAGTTCTATCATGCGGGATGCGTTCTTTTGTGTTTGGATCCCATTTAGGGCCATACATATCGAAGCTAATGCTGTAACCAACATCACGAGTATTTAAAACTTCTAACTCGTCTAAGAATGCTCTTGCATAAATAAACATGAATGGCATGTTGATAAGATTCCTACTCTTTTTACCATTCTCACTACTTTCCTTAACATAGATGCGTAGTATCTCTTTATACACACCAAAATTAAGTACTTCATAATTACCTTCTTTAAGCTCTTTATAGAGAGTTAACTTCCCTAGTGCTATATCTGATTTCATCTTTTATCCTTGTTTTCATATTCAATTGTTTTACATAACTAGAAAAATAGTTTAAAGCTAAACTTCTTCTTCTCCTCTGGTGTCTTGGTATTCCTCATTATTGCCGATAATATACTATGTGGGTTAAGTCCTTGATACCATCCTAACTTCTTAGCTATTTCATATACGAAACGTTTTGTCGCTATAGATTCAGATTTAACAAATTCTTTATCCCCGAATATCCTATAAGTAACCTCGTTAAATGGTATAATAGACATATCATATTTACCAAACTTTTTTAATTTAGTATACCACATATTATTATCTTTCATATCACCTGTATGTGATTCTATTAAGATAACATCTTTCTTATCTCGTAATGGCAATAAATCTAGACCTATATGTGTTATAATAAACATATTTTTTTCATATGGTAATTTAGGCCCATACTTCTTATATATACCTGGTATGTTATTCTTTAGTTTGTTAACAGCGGCATCTTGTGTTGTTGCTATATAATATTTTAAACCCTTAAACTCCATAGGTGTTTTAAAGTTACCCATAATTTTAGACATCCTAGTATAGTCTAACTCATAAACAGTAACCTTAATATTATTGGTCATGGCAGCATTAACCATTGTTAACGTATCCTCTATGAAAAGCTTAAATATAGCATCTAGTGTAGATCTAGATTTAAATAACCTTAGTTTATCATCATTACTACCATCCAAACACGATACAAAATTACGATATAACGTATATGCGTTTATATATAGGTGTTTATCATTATTATCATAATCCATTAGCTGTTCCAATGGAGTAGAAGTAACAACATTAAAACCTAAGTCACCTATTGCGTCACTATTTATTTTTATCTGCATCTCTGAACACTCCTTTAACAGAAGCTATACATTTAGTAAAATTATCTGTCTCTACATCTAAATCACCATACCATGTTATGGTTAACTTACGTCTTTTTATAGAATACTTAAATCTATCTACACAGTAACCGTATTGCTTAGATATAAATTTGATTAAGCGTTTCTGGTGATCTGTTGGTACCTTTACTACAAATGTATACTCCGTTTCATTTATCTCTTCTTCCAAGATATACTCCTATAATTTCTCTATAATAGAGATCTCTTCTTTCATAATACCTAATGTATCACGGTCGACTTTAGAAGATATATAATCTATAATATATCTTTTATCTAAAACACTTTTTGTATGTTCACGTTTCTCTTTTTTAAGAATCGATACTTTATCATTCTTCTCCTTCTTAACTGTTACTTTAATATTAACATAATCTTTAGCAAATTCTGTTATGGATTCACTTAGTTTATTATTAATACCTACTAAGAAACGTATGAAAACTCTATTGTACTTCTTATGCTTATTCAGTATTTTTTTAACGTCATCTATAGTTTTATCCCTTACATCAAATGTAAAAAACTTTAACGCATTCTCATTATCAAGATACTTATAATCCCACTTATGGTTACCTTCATCATACTTTATATAAAGTCCCCCTTTCTTTTCATTATCATCACTATGACTAAGACTATCAAAACTTCCTGGTATAATAATATTCTTATACCTAGAACGTATGTGCACGTGGCCTGTTATAATGGGTCCGTGTGCTAGTTTAGTATATAGTTTAGGATCATGAGTATGGTCTAAGAAGTCTGGTAACTGGTAACTAAAAGCACCATGCATAATTATTATGTCTACTTTAGTTAAATTCTTTTCTTTTAACTTAGCTATAACATCTAAATAAACATCCGATAATTTAGTCTTCCATTCGTCTGGTATATATAGAACATTTATATTAAGTTCTTCTATATACTCTATATCAAGAATATCGAAGTATTTAAAATTAGAATTTATATTAAGTTTACTCATCATACTGTAAAGTAATTTAGCCTGCCCCCAATCATGAGACGGCGTCCCTTCTAATATCCTTAATATTATACCGTACTTTTCACAAAGTATAACTAGCTCTGTAAGCCATTCATAAGCTAAGTGATAATCAGCTGAATTTGTAGTTAATAATCGATCAAAAATATCCCCTGATATAGTTAAAAGATCTAATGTCTTTAAATATTTATCATATACTTTAAAAAACGTTCTTAAATTATCTACAATATTTTCTGTTTTATTCTTGTCATGTCCTAAATGTATATCTGATAGATTAAGTATATTAACCATAGTAGCTCCTTATCAAACTAGTTTGAATAGCGTAAAAAATTATAGGAGGACTTATGAGTAAAAAGATAGTTCCAACATTATCCTTAGATGGATACGTACAAGATGAGAATGTGATGATGAGTAAAATATATGAATATTTCTTATTAACACAATACTCACAAAGTTATCTATATGGTGGGTATATAGAAAGTTATGATAAATCTATCAAGGCTACTACCGCATTGGGTTCTGAGGTTGAAGCGGCTTTAGAGAACTCCTTATACAGGTTATATGATAAATACTTTACAGATGTTGAGCCAACTGTAAAACTTGAAGATGAGGATGGTTTATATAAATTAACTATAGACGTCAGTTGCGTCGGCGCTAATGGTGATAAATTATATTTATCTAAAGCTATGACTATTACCGATGGTAAAATTAACGAAATAGCTGGTATACTAGACTATTTTAATTCTTAGGAGGAAATTATGAATGAACTGGATAAAGTAGCTGACGCTATGGCTGAAAATGAAAAAGAAGAGATAGCCTCGTTTAGTAAAGTTATAGCAAGCTTAAAAAACGAAGATAAGACTATAAATATGTATGATTTTGAATTATACTTTTTACCGTATATAATCGGAGAGATAGCTAGAACTGATGAGAATAAAGCTGTGTACATCTCTAACTTTTTAAGAGTAACAGAATCACATCATATTGGTATAGCTGTTGTTAATGGAGAGAATGAGGTTGTATTTAAGCTACCGCCACTTATAACAGATAGTGATGTTAGTGAGTTAAGTAACATAGCATTTAATCGAGTAATGAAACAAGTTAGAGCATATTCGGATAGTAATCCATGGAAAGCCGATGCTATCATGAAGAATGTAACTAACGAAGTGATAAGTAAAATGAAAGTTGATGACAGTAAAGGTTATTTAGAGGATTTAATAAAGATATATAAAACTTATCCAGATAGAGTTAATAAAGTTATTTTAAGAGATGGCGAACTTATTATTAAAGACAATAAACAACAAACAACGCAAGAAGATGAAGAAGAACTATTCGACTACTAACGCTACTCATTGTAGCGTTAGTGCGATTGTATACCCTTTTCCTACTTTTTCATTATCTACATACGAGACAGAGAATCTGTATAAATCATTATCTAACATAAGTTCTACTATATAACCTCTATTATCTTCTAATTTAAAACTACTATCTATAGCCTTAACTATTAATCTTTTAACAATCACAATTAATAACTCATTATTGTCTGGAGCTAAGAATAAGTCTGATGGAACAATATTGTCTATCTGTTCTTTTATATACTTACGTAACGCATGTTTATCTTTAACAACACATTTTATTTTATCTTTAACGGGTTCACTTACTAATAACATTATTTCTCCTTAATTCTTCTAAATAGCCCAGCTATCGCTACGACCGTAGCTTTATTAGCTATATCGTAATAATATTCAACAGCTTGAACTATACCTGTTGTCTCAGCAATTAATCCATCTTTATCAAAAATATATTTAAAAGGCATACCTGGATAAATAAAGTCGGGGTTTATTTTACCAAGTTTCATTATGCCCGGTATAACCTCTGTTCTATTAACAACTGATCTATATGTATATGCGTTATGATCTAGATCTGTATCTATAACTGTATCAAATGTCTCTGGTTTATCCGTTAATGTTTCTAAACTATTGTGATCTTTATCAGAATATAAAACATCATCATTTGTTATATCATATCCTGAACTATCTAATATACTTTCTGTATCTGTTAAAGCTATAGTTTTACCAATGTTATATTGGTCTCCCTCATCACTATCTTTAAATGTTATGTCTGATATAACTAACTTAAACACGCCATCTTGGTAAAAGAAGTCACTATCATTAGTGGACATCTCTTTTACAGAAGGGCTTACTATAAGTAACTTAGGTCTTAATGTTTCCTTATCATATCTAGTAACATCATGCAATGGGAAAATCTCTATATCATAATTCTCACCAGTACCAAACAACCATTCAGGCTTATCTTTATTAGGACCAGAATTATATACTTTATACTCACCACCATACCTTATCTTAGTAAAATATATATTAATGCCATTATTATAAACACCGAACATCTCTTTTTGTAATATATAAGGAACTTTAATAAGTTTAGTAAATGGTTTTATTAAGATGTTTCTATATACATCTTTATTATCTGGTTCATACACCATTATTTTACTTTCTACACCATGTATTTTTACTTCATAATTTATTAATGTGGACATGAATTGTTTTAAATTCATATCGTGATATATACCTGAGATATATTGGTTTTTTAAGTTTAGCGTTAACTTATCCACACATTCACCTTTTATAGTTAATAAATCTGACTCATCTTGTTCTGACTCATCTAGTTTATTGCTATGTGAGGTATTGACATCTGGATTTTCAGTTAGAAGTATGAACTTATATCGTAGCTTACGTATAGCTTTATTATCGTAATTGAAAAGTAATGTTATTTCTAAATCGTCTCTCTTAGGGTATATAGTTTTAAAGTATGTACCTGCTGGCATCATGAACTCCACGAATAACACATCTGTTATGTTTGTACTAAAGTTCCTACTAACTCTTACATCTGTAACTAAATCTATAGGATAATCATCATCTTTATTATGTAATGTTACAGTTATTTTAGGCATTATGAAATGTCTTGGTTGGTTAAAGACATCGAACGCTACATTATCTATATTAGACTGTTGTTTTATTTTTATCATAATTTACCCTTAGAAAACTATATCTGATAGATCTATCATAGCTAACTTATTACTACGTTCAGCATAGTTACCGGTTAACGTATCACTTAGACCTAATACTTTTGGTTTATCTTTTTCCATACGTCTTATTATTTTATCTTTATTTTGCTTAACTATAGACTCGTAAAAATCATTAACATAATCATATACTTCTTTAGCTTCTTCAGATGCTTGATTTTCTAATCTGTCTAATATACTTTCTATAGATTTAGTTATCTTAAGTAAATCCTCTTTTCTAGTTATTGAAATAGAATAATCCTCGTGATATATATCTATAACTTTAGATAGTGGTAAGAATACTGTTTCTGGGTTGTTTAGTGATGCCTTCACTGCTTGACCGTTTATGAAGTCAACAGGCTCTCCATATAATTCTATCTCTGCTTCAGTAGTCACTGCTATCCTAGGAACAACTACAAAAACTTTTACTTTATGCAATTCTTTAACTACTCTTTTAAATGTATGTGAATTAAATCCTATCATCACTTCTCCTTTTATTCAAAAGATACATAGGATGTGGTTTAACCACATCCTATATAAATTCTATTGTAAATGTACTTAAATAATATTTTATAATATATGTTAGAATAGGCATAAAGTAATATTGTTCTTTATCACCTATATCGAATATTTTTTCATATAACGTATCTATCATAGCTCTATCTATAGTTCCTCCTGACATAGTCGCTATTAATAACTGCTCGAACATAGTTAGATCACCATATTCCAATGGTAATGTTGGGTTAAAGATTATATCATATACTTGTTTCCTAAAGATATAATGTTCTGTTTCTAATTCTGGGAAATATTGGTTTATTATATTGTTTGTTTCTTCATAAACTGCATCCCTACTCACATCTATGATATCATCCACTTGTATATAATCTATAGTGAATAAATGAGGATTATTAGAAACATCTGTCCTATCTAATTCTGATGTATATTTATGCACTCTACCTCTACCTATATCTTGTTTAACTAACAAATCTAATATACTTATTTTAACATCTACTACTTCAACTGTCTCTATTCTGTTACTTATGTTATTAAGTCCTATAGTATCTCTTATAAAGGTTTCTAATTGTGGATCATATACTAATGATAATTCATCTTTATAACACATAAAGAAATTCGTATCTTGATTTATGAACTTTCTAGACCATTCAGATATAAGATCTTCCATAACTTTATATAACTCTCTTTTATCTTTAACTTCTGTTTTAGTATATAATGGCTGAGTTTTAGTTTTTCTATAGTCTTTATTAAAAACAAATTCATTAGCTGTAGAGTTTAAAAGTGTTGTTAATTGTGGATCATCTAAACCTGTTATTTCTCCATATACTTCATAATCTACATTATAAACTTTATCGTTATTATAATCGACTTTCCTAACATTAGTTATAACAAATATAACTGATTTACCATCTGCTATTTTAGCTATAAATAAATCATTAGGATTAACAGCTTCATTAAGATCTACAATACCACTACCTGATGATAACTCAGAATCTAACGGTGTCTCCACATTTATAATAAAATTATCTATCCTGTTATAGCTTTGTAAAGCAGGACTAAGCTCTGGATCATATTCTGTTACATATGTATTCTCGTCTATATTTCTATGGAAATATGTTACTTCCCATTTATATCCTGCTATATATGCCCTTATCTCCTCATTTGTTCTCTCCGTCTCGAACATAGGAACGATGGACTTATTTTGTTTCTCTTCTACGTTAAGATTAACTTCTTCACTTATACCAAATATAGGCATCGTTATCTCCTTTTTATTAATCAACGTAACACGGAATATTCCGTGTTACGCTAATTTAGTGTTAAGTATTTTTTCGTTAAAACTAGAAACTGGTAGTTTATATAGAGCTATCAAAGTCTCATCCCTCTCTACCTTAGTTTCATCTCTATTAGTAGGAGAGAAATAATATATAACGCTTCTATCAGTTATAAAGTTTATCACTAAGTGATAACTACTAGTTATTAGTAAAGGCTCCTCTGTTTTTATATTACCATCTTCATCTTTATATAATTTTAGATCTCGTTTGTTATTACCATCATATAACTCTAAATACACTAACGCCATATGGTATTCGAATAACTCACTACTATCACATTCAGACATATAGTTTATAAGTGAGTCAGGTATACCTATGTAACGTAAGTCATTTATATTAAATAAAAGATTAGGGTTATCAGGATCTACTTCCAACAATATACTAACAGCACGCATCATATCGGCTCTATCGTATCCTAACGGATAAAAGTTATCGTATGTAGGTATATGGAACATAGCTGCTTCATTATCCTTAAATGATTTATATTTAGATATAACATGTGTTATGTCTAATTTATCCTCAGCATGATCTATTTGTTTAGCTATTGTTTCTCTAGGTAACCATCTATCTGGTATTCTTTTATTATTAACTATTATAGGGTATTGCACTGTTAGTGAATATGGTTGCTTTATAGAAACCTTATAACTAAAACTAACATCAAAATACGCATCATCTTGTTTCTCTATATTAACATCACTAGGAACTTCTTCGAACATACCAAATATATTATTAAATACCCCTCTAAAAACAGGAACACTATAATTGCTACCTCTGTTAATAGTTCTATCTAGTTTATATATGGATATAACATCTATATACCCCATAAGATCCATATCTAGCTCTCTAAGAGCTTTTATATCATTTATGAGTGCTAATACATTATTCGGTATTAAATAGCTATATGGTAAGTTATGGGCCATTGTATAACCACTTATATCGTAATATGCTTGTAGATTACTTATAACCCTTTGTGCTAGTGTTTTAGACTGTGTTTTATAAGTAAAGTGGATAGTTAAATCTATACCTTTATAATTAGGCCTTACATTAAATCCGTTAGTTCTATCTAGTAACATTATTTTATTAAGCGGATGATATGTATTCGTGCCTAACCTCATATTCTCATCCGGAGTTATTTCATATGTATATGATAATACTGGTCCACCTATAGTATTATCATATGTATTATCAGTAACTTCAACATTCTCTCTATTGTAATTACCTACATCATAACTAAATGCTTCAGGGTCTTTTATAATCTTTCTATTAAGATCATCTCTGATAGTGTTTATGATAGGCTGTACAAATGTATGTTCGATACCATCTAAAACACTTACTCTAGTTATCATTGTTTATTCCCAATCATAGTTTTTTAAAACTTTAACAACAGTTAATGTATCCCTATAACCTAAACGTTCCATAAGTAATGCAAACACTTCGTCTATAGGAAGATCATTTTTGATATCAGTTAGCTTGTATTCTACCTTTAAATGCGAACCATGGCCATATTCAGTCTTCTCTACTTCTCGATAACTAACGTTCATATGTTTCATCATGTTTACTAAATATGTATAATCTGTATCTAACTCTGGGTTATTAGAAATGTTTATAACCATATCTACAATTTTATAGACAGCTACATCATCACTCCACTTTAGTTTACCTGATTTTAATAACAATATAAGATCTGAAAGCTTAGTAATACCATTAGTATTAAAAACATTTGATATTAGCACAACTGCCTCGCATGTCTCTGTAAAAGTCTTACTACCGTCTTTACTACTATATAGTAAACTATCTAGCTCTTTCTTTTCTGTTTTTTTATTTCCTAAATCTACTTTAAACATCACTGTTCCTTTATTACTTTAATTCAAGAAAAAAGAAATCAAACACCACATGCAGCCTAAGCCACATGCGGAGTAATGTTTGTTAGACGATTAGTCTTTTTTGTATAGTTTTGCAGATTCTACAGCATAGTCATATACTGGAGAAGTAACCATATCTTTTGCAGTACTAGTCACACCAGCAGCAACAGCTTTAGCAATTTTTGTTTTTGCGTTAATGATTCTACCGATAAGAGATTTAACTTTATCAGAGATTGGAGATGCAGATTTATCGATCTCTTTCATAGTGCTTTTAAGAAGTTTTTCCATATCTTTTTTCTCTTTAGAGATTTTTGCACCATAACCTTTGATAACTTTTGCAGCAGTTTTGTCAAGATCTTTCATATCATTTTTAAGAGTTTCAACTTCAGTAAACTCTAATGGCTCTACATCTTTAAAGTTATCTTCATACTCAGAAGCTTCTGGAGCAACGATAAACTCTACAACTTTAATACCATTTGCGATTTTGTTAGCAAGTGAAAATGCTTTTGATGGCTTTGCATCAGCTTCAGATGGAAGTTTCTCAAGATCAGCCATAGCGTCTTTTGCTTCAGTAGTAACACATACAGCAAGACATCTAAGTTTATCAAAAGACATACCAACAGCAGAAACAACACCACCTTCAACATCACCAACAGCTTGCTCAGCAGCATCTAAGATATCGATATTTTTAAAACCAGCAGCTACTTTAGAAGCGTCGTTATCAAGTTCTAATTTAGAAGAGTTAACAGGTAAAGTTTTGATCATACCTTTAACCATGTTAGCGATAGTTACAACATCTTCTTTATCATTTCCACCATTCTCAGTGAACCCTTGAGCATACTTCATCATGTTTTCAATATCAGCCATAGGCATTTGCGCTTGAAGCACTTCATTCTTCATGCTTTCTACTGCTTCCATAAGTGTAGACTGACTAGAGATAAACTCACCGATTGAACCAGATGATACATCGCCTGTTAATGATAAAAGTTTGAATTTGTTGTTGATTGCTTTTTGAACTGACTCAGAGAACTCTTGACCATCTAAGTTAGTAGTTTTTGCATCTTTATGTTTTTTAACAAGTTTAACAAGACGCTCATAAGTAGTGTCACCTTTACCAACAAGTGAAGATAAGAAATGCCCAACTTTACCAACTAGATCTAAAATCCATTTCCAGATTTTCATAGCGATCTCTTTTGTTTTTTCCCATGCTTTTTTAAGCATTTCACCGATACCTTCGTTTGCAGCAACGATAGATTCAGTACCTGGAGTAACAACAGCACTTACGATATGCTCTTGACCGATCATAGCAAGGTTTTGACGAAGTGATTCATTCGCAACAGCTACACCTGTAGACTCGTCACCTTTTGCAGCGATAGCTTCACCAAGAGCCACACCAGCTTCAATATTTTCACACGCAGTAACTAACATATCAAAGTTAGCAGAAGTAACAAGAAGGCTCTCTTCACCAACTTGTACGTCTTGTAGCGCTGCTACTGGATCAATAGCACCGTTTTCGTGCTTTGGCTTTTCGTTAGCCATAAAGTTTAAATCGTTTCTTCCGAACATAATATTTTCCTTTAATGTTTTATTTTTACTAGACCTCAATATAGATATTGGTCTTTAGATTTTATGATCTTAGTAGACCAGCCTCTTGCATACGCCATAACGCATACATATCCATAAGAATATCTAATGTAGAATAGTTAGACTTTTTATAATCAGTCATCATACTTTCAAATGGTGTATTGTGTAAACCTATGATAGTATTATTCATATTGTTACTAACACCTAAGAACTCTTTTAATGGATTTAAATAACCTGTTGTTAATGCTTTAGTAGCACCAACTATATTACTTATAGTAGAAGTTAAGTATTTCTTACTTTCTTCATCTATGATCTCTTTAGGTAACTCTTTACATAACTCTTTCAATCGTCTAACTTCTCTGGTTATAGAGTTATTGTTCTTCTCTTTTCTATCTAAAGTCTTTTGTGTTAACTTAGCTATCTTAACAACCTTAGTATCTATATCCTCATAAAGATCTAGAGCTGATGTTAATATCTTTTCTACACCCATTTCTGTTATATGTAGTTCTTCTACTTTACTATAGAGCTCCTCTAATTCAGGGGCCTCATTTGTTACTGTATAAGACTCTATAGATAACGTAAAGCATGATAGAACATCATTAACTAATTTACTCATATCTCTTATACCTTCCAACACACTAACTGTATCTTCGCTGTTTGAAAAGTTCTTAACATTCTTATCTATAAGATGTATAAGTTCTACCTCAGCACGTTTATTATAAACGCGTTTAAGATAAACCATTTTATCCCTACTAACTGATATAAGTGTTCTTTTAACACTATAATCAGATTCATCATAAGATTGGAATTGATCTTTAATTTCGTCTGGTACAGGTATTTCTTTACCACCAAATTTAATAACTTCTATCTTATAATCATCTTTTGTTAAATCACTAGCAGTATTTATGAATGTCTTAAGCTGTAATCCTAACATATCCATATTCTCCATAACATCTTCTGTCATGATATCAAATACTTTACCACGAGATTCTTTACTTAACTCTACAGCTAATCTATATGAATCCACTAGTATGCCAAGAGATTTAACTAAATCACTATTCTTACCTTTACCTAAAACAATATTAAATGGATTTAAATTACCATTAAGAACATCGTTAAGTAATCCTCTGTTTATATAGTTATAACTATTAGTCATAACCTCTAAATGATTAAACAGATCCACGGCAGTTATCTTATCCTTATCTTCTAAAGGCATATAAAAAAATGTAGGATGTTTACGTAACCCATAAGCTACTCTTTTCTTCATTTTTTCTAAATATAACTTAACTTCATCACCTTGTCTTTTGTTCGGCATCTTCTTTATATCCTCTATCTCTTTCTGTATCTCTTTCTTTCTATCTCGGTAGCGTTCTCTTGGAGTATCACCGCCTGAACCACCACCACCTTTTCTCTTTTCTTTAAATAAACCTATGATAAAATCAAAGATCTTTTTAAATAGTGCAAATATCTTTCTACCCAATTCTTTTAAAAAATCTAATATTTTAGAAAAAGCGGCTGTAAATGTATCCATAACTTTAGATATAAAAGATTCTGTACCAGGTACAAGTTCTATATCGCCAGCATCTATTTTATAGATATCAGTAGCCACGGGAGCTAAACCGCCCTCCCCTTTATTATATTCCATTTCTAATATACCTATATCTTCATTAGCTATTAATGCCATATTTGATGTAGGTATATCAAGTTTACTTACCTTAGTTTTATAACCAAGATCTATGTTAACCATGATGGACTACTTTACTTCTGATAATCTACGGATCTTCATATCTAATTTATTAAGCTTATTCTCGTAATAAGCTATCTGCTGTTTAAGTTTACCATCAGTATCTTCCTGTCTAAGCTCTAGGATTCTAAGCTCTAGTAAACTTTTCTCATCTTTTAATCTTTCTAATCTTAAAACTTGGATATCTACTATAAATAAATGCAGATGATAGATAGGGTTACCTATAAAGTTTTTGGTAACATTAGAATGTTTCTTATGTTCTTTTTTAAAATTAAAATAACCTAACATACGTTTTAAGAATGTTTGTGTATGAAAATCACTTATCTTAAATGTTTCCTTAAAGAAACCCATGACAACTTCTGTAGGGATCTCTGATGTATCTTCCTCTCTAAGAGTTTTGATAGTAGGGACATTACCAATAGTATCAACAATCTTCTCTAAATCAGCTTTCTCCATCTCTGGGATGATCTGGATAAGTAAAGTTAATCTTTGTGATAGATGTCTAGACATCTCTGGTGATAACTCTGTACCTGATTTACTATAGAACTTATTGATCATATTGCTTAGAAGCATAGGTACTTCTTCCGCGAAATACACACCTTCACTTAGTAATGAAAATACAATTCTATTGTTAACATTGTTAGTACCAGATGTGATAGTCTCTGCAATATTTTCCTCTACAGCTTTTTTAAAGTTAGGTAGGACTTTAGCAAACTTCTCTACAACATTTAATAATCTTTTAAAAAGATCTTTATCGGACTTTAAATTAAGTCTCGAGAATGCTACGTTTTCAGATATCTCTTTCTTATCACTAACTTCTTTAATAAGATCGTGTAATGATGGTATAAGTGTAGTATTGATACTTTTATCTATGATACCGATCATGTCTATAATTTCTTCGTTCTTTAAAACGATTCTACTTAGTCTTCTCTTCATGACTACTCCTTAAAATGGTTGCTTGTTCTTAACAAGCTCTTTCATAACGTCTTCTATTTTAGTTTCTTTCTCTTTCTTAAGCATGTTGAAATTAAGAGATGTGAAACCTGGGATACTATCCATAAATATAACAACTTCTTCTGCTTCTGTATCTACCAATGTAACAGAGAACGCAGCTAATGTATCAGTTAACTTATTTTTGTATTTTTCTACATAAACAGAACCTCTTAACTCTTTCTCTATAAGAGCTTTGTTAGCTATGTCTAAAATATAAATATTAAAGTTTTTATGGAAGCTGTTATGTCCATAGAAAAGATCTTTTATACTTGTTACTTTATCTACCTTGTTAAGATATTTAGAAAAATCATTATCATTTTTGATTTTCTTCTCTTTATACTTTTTAACTAAGTCAGTAGCGAAGATTAGGTCAGACATAGATATAACCCCAGCTCTATAATCATCAAATCTTTCGAAAAAGTGTTTACCGTTATTAGTCTCTACCATGTTAGAGATTAAACTAGCTGAATCTGTATAAATGATATTAGGATACACAACAACGGGCAGCACGATAACTCTTGTATCGCCACTCTCTGTAGATACTGAAATCTGTACTTCATATGTAGTAACAAACATATTAACATCTTTAGAGATAGCATTGTTATTTTTAATATCCACAGATGCGTGTTTACTTTCATTACCAGGTAATGGAAGTGGGCCATCCCCTTCTAAGAGATCCATAATATAATCAAAATTCTCATTACCTCTAATAAGTCCTTCTCCATGGATAAGATCTCTATATTGGAATTTACCGTGGTTAGCCATCTTGTTAACAATAACACTTGGCTTGTCCGAATAAACTTCTGATAAAACTCTGAAAGCTTGTAATAGAATACCTGAAAAAGCTAATAGTTCCGTTTTAATAAGATCTCTAAGTTGCCCTTCGTCCATATATTTTAAATTGTTGTCAATAACAACGTTAGGCGTGTATGTGAATGATGACATGAGTTTAGTAATTTTACCACTACTTTCTATATCTGGATTAACTTTAAGGAAATTATCATTACCTTCAGTAACGTTCTTAATAACGTTACCTATTAACAATAAACCCTTACTTATACCTGCTCCTTGCATGTGTGCTCCTTAATTTCTTTTTATTTAATATAAAACATCATTGGAATAGTAGTAGGCCCCTGTTCCGTTGAAAAAATAATATAAAGGAGTTGCTATGGCTATTAGTATAAATGACGTATTAGACGGTAGTGAAGTCAACCGTTTTGATAAAGAAATAAGTAGTACGTTATATGGTTTAAAGTCATCGGGAGAACTACCTGTTTTGGAAAAGAATAATGACGTTAGAGGATACGTGTTCTTCACTAGACCACAGTTTAATCTAACAGATGAGAATATAAGGAATATAAGACAATTCTACCCTTTATTAAGTAAAGATGAATTATCTATACAAAGGTTCGTTAGGACTACATTAGACCCTAGATTACAGACAGGTGTTGTTGGTCCAGGTTCTGACTTATATAAAGATATAATAAGACCTTGTCCTCTTGTAGATAAAGGTAATGCTTTTATACCAGTATTAACGAACACTATAACGTCTTTAACTGGTTGGCCTGATTTAGTAACACCTACATACACTACATCAGCCGGTTTAAGGAAAGAACAAATGACTATGGTGGATGGTACTTTTGAAAAATTCGATTCTTTCGACCTTAGTGCTGTATTTGAAAACTTTAAAGGCGAACCTTTATCTCTATTATTCCAAGTATGGCTGATGTATCCTCCTTTAGTTTTTGAAGGTATGATGAACCCTTATGTAGATTTTATAGGTAGTAACGAATTCGATTATAATACTAGGGTATATAGATTCATCATGGACTCCACAAATACTTATATTAAAAAAGCGGCTGCTACTGGAGCTAGTTTTTTTAATAGTGCTCCTACTGGTAAATTCTTCGATTACGATAGAAGTAAACCAATGAGTGACGCTACTGGTAGTATAAACGTTAATTTAAAATCTGATGGAGCTATGTACTTCGATGATATAGTGTTAAAAGAGTTTAATATGGTACAAACATATTTTAACCGGGAAATAGAGGATTATCTTAAAGATCCAGAAACTTCCAATATGGTTAAAGTACCTAAACGTTTAATGAAAGAGTTAGATGGTAGGATGTATCCTATAGTAGACTTAGAAACATATGAACTAGAATGGGTTATAAGTAAAGATAGTAAAGCTTATAATAAATTAATAGAATCTGTAGAGGTTCTAGATGAACTTGATGAAACTGAAGGAGTAGAATAATGTCTATAAGTAATGAAGATATAGAGGAACTTAAAAAGGCTATATTAGATCCAGCTAGTATGCAAGCTGCATCCATGAATAGACTCGAGAAAGCACTGAACGGTGAATTTGACATAGTTGATCCTAATAACCCTATGGCGTTCTTAATGGAGAATACATCAGTATTAACGGCCACAATGATGCAGGGCATAGAAACAAACATGAGGCAGATGTATCCTGTATTAGCTAATGATAAAAGTGATCTATATAACCATATTAACGATAGTGAAATAAATGATATCATAGCAACACCAAGTGAGGCTATATTTAGCATATTCCTATTGTTAACGGATATAGTAGAATACGGTAAAGAAGATGCTTATGGTTATAGTGTTAAGATACCTAAATATAGTTTTATAACTGTTAATGGATTAACATTCACATTACTGAATGATGTCAGTGTTAAATACTTTGCTAATGGTAGTGTGTATGCAGAAATTCTGTATGATGATCTAGACTTAGCTATTAATGTTAATAAAACAGTGGAGTCATCTATCGTAACTAATGCTGATGGTGTTAAGCATGTGTTATTAAGCCTACCTATTAAACAGGTTAAAAGATATGAGGTAAGAGAGACGTTGTTATATAAACAACCTTTTATAAAAGATGTTATAGTAGAAGATTCATTCACATTTCTTAAAGCTACTTCTGTCTCAACAGCACTTAAAAGAGAGATAGAACTTGAGAAAACATTTAGTGAATTTGTTTATAACCCTAATAAACCATCTATACTTATTAAACCTTTAGAAACTGCATTAAGGTTAGAAGTACCGAGTGTCTATCTTATAAATAACGATATAACATCATATGTGGATCTAGAGATATATACAACTAGAGGCGATATAGTAGTCCCTTTATCAACTTACTCAGCTGATGAGTTCGAGATGACGTACAACATGAGTGCTGCTGAGATAGACAATAATATAAACAGTATATCAACATTCATATTAGCGACTACATACACATATGGCGGTAGGGCCGAAGTGACATTTGAAGAGCTAAAAGAGAAGGTAGTACAATACAGTACTGGTGATAATAAATTACCTATAACGATAGATGAGATAAAAGATAATGTTAAAAAGAATGGTTATGAATTCATGTTTGTCACTGATACAGTTACAAAAAGAGAGTTTGCTATAGCTAAGTACTTAAATAACCTAGGTTATAATGTTTTGTCTAATGTAGATTTATTTATGGGTGAATTAGTTTTAGATTTAACAAAAGTTTATAGTAGTAAGATAGTAAATGTTGATGATTCAATAATCATAAATCCATTTCAGAGATTTAATTTAAAAGATGGTAAGTTAATACCTTTAACGGATAGTGAGGAGGAGACTCTTCTTAATAATAGTAAAGTTGATCTAACATCCTATAATAAAGATATAGTTTTACTTAACCCATATCTTTATATTTTAGATTATAAGAAATCACTCTCTACTAGAATATACGATATAAACCAACCAACTATTAATGATGTTAAAACTATCTTTAATAATGGACCTGTTTCTCCTGTAGAATTTGAAGATAGGGTTATAAAAAGAAAGAAGTTTGGTTTTGAATTTTATTTCTATCTAACGGATGACAATAATCTAGATAAAGTACTTTTAGATAAAACACTAGCACAGTTAGATATCACTGTTAGTAATGTTACAAGGTTATCTTATAAAGGTGAAGTTATACTAGATGAATATATTGGTGTGTATATCTATTTCGATATAGATTTAGAAGGCCACATAAGTGAAGATGATAAGATGCTATTTATAAACGCTGATAGTGACGTAAATAGTGCTTATGTGGATATAGAGTCAGACATGACATTATATATCTATAGTACAGATGAAGATGTTTCTGGTGTTGAAACCTATGATGTCGCTAGTATAGTGGACGAGGACGCAAAAGCCATATTATATATAGAAGAATTCACAACATCTTTAGCTATGAACTTAGATAGCATCTATAGAAACTATAATGTTAAATTCTCGGATAGAAAGTTTAAAACATATGAAGAAGATGTTTACTTAACGTATAAAACAGATATTTATGAAATAGATGAAGATGGTACTGTTTTATTAAAGTATGATGAAAGTACAGGTGAAGATGAATTAGTTATTAAGTATAATGCAGGAGATACAGTACTTGATGAGAATGATGAGCCAGTTATATTACATAGAGCTGGTGATATAATGTTAGACGAAAATGATGAACCTATTATAGATTTCGTTGGAGGATTAGAACACATTATAGACCTTATGTTATTCGAAGATGGTTTTACAAAATCTACTAATACAGACTATATAGATTATACATTAACATACTTACAACAATTAACATCTGTTGTTACTGATGAAATACCATTATTGGAAGAAGGTCTTATAGAAAACACTAAGTTTAAGTTAACGGCTTTAAATACTATAAAACCTGTTAGTATTTTAATAGGTGGCGAATGGGTTACATACAGTAACTTTATATACCCTACTATAACGATAAACGTATTACGCGGTGAAGAAATCTTAGTAGATGATGTTTTAGAAGCAAAGATAACTATGGTGTTACAGGAATTATTATCCACTAATGTTGTTTTAAATACGATAGAGGAAGTGTTAAAAAATATCATAGGAGAGAATGTTATATCTGTAAGAATATCTGACATAGTAGATACAGAGATAAGTAGTATAGAATATAAAGAAGATAGTGGTAGATTCATTCTTACTAAAGAACTTACTAAAAATATAAATGGTGAGTCTATAGTTAAATCTAAAATAAAAATAAATGTTATAGCTATATAGGACCTATGGTCCTATATAGCTAGTATACTCTTTTATAAAAACTAGTTAATAGAGATTTATTTTCATCAATAAGTTTAATAATCTCGATAGGTAGTTGTCTACCAAATAAAATCCTCTCCATCATACCTCTATTATTAAATAGGTGCATGAATTTAGAATACATAAGAGATCTGAATAATGATTCAAATAACCCATATTCAACTGTTATCTTTTCGTTTAACTCTTTAACTAAAGCTTTAGCTAAGATAGAAATAACAATTTTAAATTTATTACTATCTCTAAAATCATCTCTACCATAATCAACATCAGCTTTATCTACTAAATAAGTAGCAATAACTAACGTCATTAATTTACGTTGGTCTTCTGTAACCACATCTATGTTAGGGAACGCTCTAACTAATTTAGCAAGAACATCATCTAGCAACTCTACTGACTCAGCCATATTATCTGGCTCCATATTTACACCGTTTATTAAAATCACGACAATTCCTTTAATTTAAATTTCTCTTGCATTATGTAAAGTTCATTTTCTTGCAAGTTTTCTGTAAGAAAATTTATATCATCTATTTTGTTATAGTCTAAATCTCTACTAGGTTCTAACATACTATCGACGACACTTATCTTCTCTTCTGTTTGTTTAACTAGATCTTTGACAAGATCTAATTGCCTCATTATATTATCTTTACCTATCTCACCAGCATCTGTTTTTCTTAACTCTCTTATAAGTTCTAATTTTATCTGTTTTAATCTTCTCTGTATATTATCTTTTTTAACCATAGTACCTGGGTCGTTAAGTACTAATCTACTAAATACATCACTTATAAATTTAGATAACATAGCGAAGAAGTAAGAGATTAACCTTACAGTAATATATGTTAAAAATATCATTAACCCTAAAACACTAAATAGTACAGTAACCACAACAGCAGCTAATAAAGAAAATACGGTTAAGAACGTTCCTTTATTATTTGCATCATATACTCTTCCATCTTTAGAAACACCTATATCTCTATCACCTACTTTAACTATCATAGAAGCTAATAAATCACCTATACCAAATCTAGTAGCAAATTGATCAGATAGCCTTTCATAATCTAATACTATAGTTGTATTTGTTTTACTTACTCTATAAGTTTTTAATATAAAACTATCTAATGTTTCTAATGTTTTAACAGGAGTAGAGAAGTCTGTTTTAACGTCTATAGTTGTTTTATCTATCGCTATCTTAATAGCATCTATAGGTTCTTTAGAACCGCTAAAACGCTCCTTTAAAAAAACATCAGCTAAAGTTTTCGTTGCGTTAGTAGTTGATGTCATGTATTCTAATCTAGTAAAAATAACACCCACCTGTTTTAATAATAACGCAGCTACTTCATCTGGCTCTAACCCAGCCATTTTAGCAGATAAAAAATTTATGTTAATAACAAACTTTGATCCCTCTAAACCATTTATCCTAGCATTTTCTAAATCAATAGTTATACCATCATTATCTAGCGCGTTCTTGATATCGTTAAGTATCTTATATAACTTCTCTTCTCTACTATTTTTAATAACTTTATTTAAGATATCTTTACTTTTAGGAAATAAATCAGACATACTATTCATAGCTACATTAAGTAACTTATAATTTAAAGAGGGCATGATTACCCTAGATAGATCATCTAACTCTCTACGCGTGTTCTCTACAATAATACCAACACCAAATCTTTTAGATAGAATATCACTTATATTATCTAGGTTCTTTTTATACATACTATCTTTAACGATTCGTTTATATTTATCATATACTTTCATATGCCTATTTCTATCTAAATCCATCATAGTTACATTATCCATTCTTAGATTATAGATGTTAAATATATTATTAACCTCTCTAGTTAGCCTAATAACTAGTTCTAAATCTCGCTGTGTTTCTATTACTTCATTACCTACTAACATAGTATTCCTTATCCTTTAAATTCAAAATAACTAACTTGTAATGATAATAATAAAGGAGTCTATCATGGCTAAAGTCTTTCTTAAAGATTTTTTTATAAAGAATACAGCTAGCGAAATAGTTGCAGTTAGTTGGCAGATATCAACTTCTAGAACATTTGGTGTCATAAATAATGAATCTATATTTGATACAGAAAACATACTATCTTGGGACGTTGTTGTTAGGCATTATGCAACTGGTGAAAAATTAAACATTGATAATATAGACTTATATGCTAGAGTTAAAATATATACTAGAGATATGGGTAAGATACATGAAAGTGATTGGTATGCGGCTAAACTAATAGACCCAACAAATGGTGAATCTGATTTAACTTATGATGGTAATATTATAGGCAGAATAAAAAAACATGAAGATGGAACATATACACCTCTCTACTAAGAGAGGTGTATAGTTAAATAATTTCATTTGTTATAAACGTTTCTATATCAAACTTTAATGTATCTATAGATCCTTCCTCATTTTTAAAAACATAATCGAACTCCTTATCTTTTAATAAAGGCTCTGTACATTTCTCTAAGTTAGAATCTATTTTTATAAAATATATATCTCTTGTTTTATCTTGTTTAAAGGTCTCATATTCGTTTATAAATCTTAAATCAGAAATAATAGCGTAATCACATTCGCTATTTAAAATATCGCCATATGCTGCTCTAACATAATAATTCTCATTTGTTAGATCTTTAACCCTTCTAGAATACTCTACAAGGAACTCTCTTGTTTCTATAGTACGTTTACCTATAGTTATATATTGTTTCTCATTCTTCATGATATCTAGCTCTTCTAGCGTTACGCCTAGAAAACTACTAACATCTTCTTTTATAGGTTTAGCAAAACTAGTAACATAGACAGTCTTACCAAAAGACTCTATCCTCTCCTTGAGTAGTTCGGCTGTAGTATCTTTACCACACCTATCACCACTATGTATTAAAATAATCTTCATTTATACTCCTAAGTTAGCATTTCTGTTAAAGTCATACCATCTTTCACGTAGAAACCTAATGACTCTAAAACAATGTATAATACTTTACAGTTATCTAAAATAACTCTCTTTCTATCAATGATCGGTAGGATCTCTTTTGGTATACCACTATTATAAATTAAAATTAGTGGTAGTCTAAACGTTTTAATATCGTCTTTCTTTTTATCATTTAAAAAAGTTCTAAACCTATCAGCAAAATCTTGGTTATCTAAACTATCTAAAAACTCATTCATAGTGTTCTTATTAGTTATCACAGTAGGGAATTTGATAGCCATATAGGTAGGGTCTGGTGCTTTACCATAGTCTTCCTCGAACACCTCTTGCCATAACATATGGTGCATATATGGAGATTTATCTGGTTCTAGTTTATAAGACTTAGCTTCTTTTATCTTTTCTAGTTTAAGTACGTCAGGAGACCCCTCGCTAAGTTTACTATCAATGAGTGCTTCTGCTTCCATAACCATTCTTTGGTACTCTTCTAACTTTATCTTTTCACCATTATAGATGGTCTCCATGGATTCTATCATTAACTTTTCAGCCAAATCACGAATAGGCTGATATGCATTAGGTGCTATGAGGTGTACGCCTTTCTTTTCTAAAGTTTTCTTTTTATCTAAATTAAAGATATTACCTTCCTGGATGAATATATCTGCGAAATAATGCTTACTAACATTAGTATTAACAAACACTTTCCAAAAAAACTCATTCTTCATTTCCATAACATTAGTATCTTTATACTTAATGTTCATATTCGTGCCAAATAATTTTATATAGTGATCAACAGCTTGTGTCATGATTGTCATAACAGCAGCAGTAACACCAATAGATTTAGCTGAATAATTGGGTCCATTAAAATACCAATGAACCCATTCACTATATGTAGCACACGTACTATCTGTATCAGATAACACGATTGTTTCCCTAACTAAATTCTTAACTGTGCCTATACTGACAGGGAATACATTAGTGATAATGAATGTTTTAAATAAGTTACCATAATAAGAAAACTTCTCTGTTAGATTTATAGCTATAGAAACGATATGTTGTTTATCTGCTAAAGTAAAATCATCTTTCTTCCTACCTTTAAGTCTTTCTGATAAAATATGCATAACGAAGTTATATATCCACTCATTGATATCTTTCATAGCTTCGTTAATATCTTCTTCTGGAGCGTCTATAACAGTATACTCTATCATATCTGTTATAATAGTCCTAACAAGATCCTCATTATACTTTCTAAGGTGGAACATATCATTATGGTATGTTATATAAGCTCTTGTCTCTACATCTAACTTTTTAAGATAATTATAGATAACCATCTCTTTAACTGTATCTCTCCAGTATTTTCTACTTGATTTAAGAATAGCATCCATAGCGTCTTGTGCTGTCGGTAAATGTAAATTATAATACTTTATGACTTCACGTATCTTATCTCTATTAACATCTTTAGCCAGAGTAACTAAATGATTAAGTGTTACATCTGGACTTCTAAAATGTTTATTACCAGCAATAACTGATTCTGATAATGCGTTACCTATACCTGATAAACATCTTGTTATAGACGTTAATGTATAATGTGCTGATGGGTTATTTAAAACTGTACCAGCTGAAGCATATGCCCCTGATAAACTATTGTTAAAAATCTTCATAGACTTCTGTAATGTGTTGTGGTAATTAAACATATCGAAGTTATTGTTCATCTTTTGTCTAAAAGCTTCTTTCTTGTGCTTAGAACGCTTTGTTGTATTTACTTCGATAAAGTTAGAGTGTAATGATTTCTTCTCGTCTGTATTAAAATATACAGTAAATGACGGAGCTACTATTTTATTATTAGCTGTCACATAGCTTATATAATTAGATAATGTGTCTACTTGTTTAGATCTATTACCATTTATATCTCTCTCGTAAAAATAAACTTTTGGGTTATTATACTGTTTTGTTTCTTTTATATATTCTTTAACTTTTTGTTTAGCTGTTTCTTCGTCCATATCACCCATAACAGATACGAATTGACCACTCATATCGAAATAATCTTTTATAGGGTTAAACGTTATACCATATTCATTTTCTGGGTGTTTAAATATATTACTTACATCTTTCATATCACATCCTTTTTTATCATGTAAGTCATGATCTGTAAAAAAGAAAAAACAGATAAGTAGCCTAGGCTACTTATCTAATAAAACCTTTTTAATAGCAACAGCTGTCTCTCTTGTTGTATCTTGTACCCATGAAGAATATAATTCTGGATATGCTTCTCTCTCTAGTAGGAAATGACTCCATGCTTTTGGATCATTCATATACCCGCCTATGATCCATCTTTTATACATAAGGTGGTTAGGCCATCTATCATAGATCTCTTTATGATATCCAGCTATTTTAAGGATATTTTGCACTTTACCAATAGGTAGTTCTAAAAAAATATCTACTAGTTCATCTATACTAGATGCATCTAGTATACGCTTACTGTATTTACACTCATCACATCCGATGCAATCTAAGTCCATATCTTCTATGTGTTTATACGTTAACGTCTTTTTAACTTTACTAAGGACATCCTCTGGTAACCAATATTCATCTTCTTCAACTACTCTAGCTGATAAGGCTATTTGACTTAGTCTACCATGAGTTCTAATTTGTCCGAAAACAAAATATGGAGCTTTAACTTCTATAGCCTTATAATTAGTGACATGACTAAACGGTATATCATCATGTTTGATACCGGCTGCCATAAGTGCACGTATATTTGTATAAAGCTTACCATTCTCTATAAAGCTAAACGGGGCTATATAATTCATGAACTCTTCATTTTCCAACGTGGCTACATGTGATTTAAGAGATATCTGATGTAGTACTTTAACTTCATATACATCATTAACAGTTGTAGTATGATAATCGAGTATAACTGGAGCAAACTCTAATGGTCTTCCAGGCACTTTTCCAATTTCACTGTTACTTACATCGAGTTCTTTAAAACTTAAATCAGGAGCAGCTTCCTTTAATAACTTATCGTAACGTTTATATTTACTATTCGACTTATCCTTACCTCTACTTATAGCAGCAATACTAGTAACAAAGTTAACTCTACTATCTAAATCAGTATTTAACGGTACATCGACATCACCAAAGATTTGGTAATTGATGTCTTTAACATAACAGCCGTTAGAAAACTCTGTGAATGTAACTTTCATTATTTTAGCCCTTCTTCTAATGTTTCTCTCTCTTTATCTAGATCCCTGTTTAAAGCACCATCACTTGTAAACTTGTCCCCAAATCTAGCCTTTAGCTTGTTTATGTTAGTAACCATAACCTGCTCAGCACTACCATTATTTTTCTCAATAGCTGCTAGTACAAGATTATAAACTTTGTTAGCTTCTGTTTTAACATCCCCTATGTTTAACACTTTACCATAGAACATAGTCTTTTTAATCATGTCTAAACCATCTAAAGATAAACGTAGTCCTCTTGTATCAATTCTATCTAGAGGAAAATCTACTTCATCCTTTAAAACCGCTAAAAACCACAACATGTCACCTAGTTCTTCTAGACCATTAATTCTGTCATATTTCTCCATAGCCAAATTGTACTCGTCTAACTCACCGGCTAAGCCTATAAACGCATGTGCTATCCTATCTGTTAAACCTAAATCAACAACATCTAAACTTAATGGTCTAAATTTACTTTCTGTTTTTAAAGCTAAATTAACATATTCTAAAAATACCATAAATCATACCTCACTTTTTTTAACATCACCTGTTAAAAAAAAATTATTTAGAGCCACACGTAACCATTCCTTATGCTCATCACTACCGTGTTTGATTTGGTCAAATAACGATTTTGCTTTACTTAACGCTTCTTCTCTTTCTTTGTCAGTCATATTTACTCCTTCTTTATATTTCAATCATTATTAGTTACATAAAAAAAGAATAGTAACTAGTGGTCATGACCACTAGTTACCTAATTAAACATTTCGCATGCATTACATTCATAAAGCTCGGCTTCTTCTAAAATACTAAACTCCTCCTCTACGTCTTCTGGTAGGTCATTAACTATTTGTTCTTGTTCTTTGTTATTATCTTCCATATAGACAACCAATTACTTTAAAGTATTTCATTTTCGTAAACCTCCTTTAACTGTATTGCTAGTTCCTTACCTTTAACATTACGTTTATTACTATCAAGTATTTTTCTATATGTAGATTTACTATTAATGCCTTCTAACATAACGTTAATGATAATGGCCATAAATGTTGGTAAATGCTCAGCCATAGCTATAGATAGATTTTTACTATCTAAACTAAAGAACCCCCTACCGAGAACCTGTATATATAGATCAGATGTTAAGCCTTCACCTCTACCTGTAGGGATGATAGTTTTAATGTTGTTAACCATATTAACAATAGTTCTACTTGGTAATACAAACTCTTTCTTACTAAACTCATGAGTTAATAGACCAAATAGATCTTTCATGCTACCATGTTGTAACTCTTTAATATCTTTTCTGTTAAGTCTCATGATATAATCAGTTAGTTTGTGGCTATCTTCTACATCATCCATAGTTAACATATGTAACTTAGAAACTATATTAACGTTATCTATAATAGTTCTATCAAACACCATCATAGACGTGGTTGTTGATATGATACTACCAAAAGCTTCTACTAGTTGTGGTTTAACATATGGTAACCAATCTGTCTCACCCTCATACATGAGTTTAGTGAAAATCAATCTTTGTAATTGCAGTTCACCATTATACTTATCTTGTAATTTTTCATGCACAGTAACCATATCGTCTAATTTACTTTTCATATATGGACGCATGTCTAAAGCGATAGCATCATCACCTCTAACGGTTTTAAATATAAGAGGATGTTGAAAGAGATCAATATCTTTTTCTAAATCATTCTTACCGGTAATAATGATAAGTTTAGTTCTTCCTTCTTTAAATTCATAAGCTAAGTTATCATTTGTTTTAGCTAGGTAAGAGTTAATACTCGCCTCCAATTTATCCTTGTCTAGGAATGCTCCTAGCGTACCTTCATAAATGTCAATCATATGTATCCTTTATCGATATTTCAAGTTATCTCCTAACTTTTAAGTAAAAAAGAAATACTAAGTTATGGACTATGTCCATAACTTAGATCTTTTGTTAACGTCTATATCTGTTGTATGTTGCGTGTGGCGCACTGTAGTGCTGCCTTGCAGTAGACATACCAAAACCAGTAGAACCAACTGACGCAGAAGCATATGCAGATGCAATGTTTTGTAGGTTATTAAATTCAGAATATCCGATAGATGGATTATCAGTATCTGGAGTATAACCACCATCCATAGCACGGCTTGTTAATTCATCGATGAAAGCTCCATCTAAAACAACTCTAACTGCTCTACCAGTAATAACTGGTTTAAGGTTAAGCATTGTAGCAACTTTATCGATAACTTCAAGTTTTAGTGTATATGGATCTTTACCTGTTGATGACACACAGATGTCCTCTGGTGCATTAGAATAAATCCAATCGATTAATAAGCCAGGATCATTTGTGTGTTTAGCGATGAACACTGTGTCGATCTCTCTGATGTCTCTAGGATTAGACTCATTATCTAGGAACTCACCTAGTGGAACATACATAGTCGCAGCAGCAACTGGAATATCAGGCATTTCACTTCCAACAAGATCTGAAGCTGCATTTAAAATATCTTCTGTAGCGAAGCGTCTACTAGCTTTATCAGCTAATGCAGTAAATGGTCTTAAGTACGGATAATCAGAACCAAACTCTTCAATATCTAAAGCAAAGATAGGCTTTGGAACGATATGCTCTCTGATGATATCGTTAACGATTTCTGGGCTAGCTTTCTCATCGTTGAACGAAATTTTCTCACCATATTTACGCCCATCACCTTGGTAGTTAAATAGGAAGTTAAGCGGACCAGCATCTTTCTCTACAATAAGATTTTTAAGTACACCACGGTTAGTAAACGTTGTAGCATTGATCATAGATAATAACGCATAGTTGATTGTAGGTGCAGCACCAATGAACTCATTAAGGATGATCATAGGTTCAGCCATACGTTTAAATTTACCTGTATATCTATCTGTATCTTCACTAATGATATACTCGATGTAACCAGCAGTAGTTGTTAACTTGTTACGACCGCCTTGACCATTTAATCTTCTTGCACTTGTATTTTTAACGATAGATACCTCAACGTTGAAGTCTGTACGTACATTACGACCTAACATGTTGATAGAGCTACCTGAGTTAAGACCAAGATCTAAAACTAATCTACCATTTTCAGTTACAGCATCAATAGCATCTACAGTGATGTCACTCTCGATACCAGTGTCTTTTGCATAGTTAGAAACAATGATATCTTGTGCATATCTAGCGATGATTTCAGCAGTTTGCTCTAATGGAGCACCAGTAGGCATGATAACACCTTCACAGAATACTAAATCTTCCTCTTTTGTTTCCATAGCACGACATAGTACAGCTGTTGCAGCTTCGAAGAAAATATCATCAAAACCATCTGCAGTAACAAGAACATCAGAACTGTTTTTAATGTTAAAGCTTTCAACGATTGTATGTACGTCTAAAGGAGCACGACCAGTAGCTTCTAGTAGTGTAGAGAAGTAATATGTTTTACCGTTATCGCCTTTGTAAGCGAATACCAAGTGACTGAACTCGAAATCAAATTTGTTAAGATCCATCTTGATGAACTTGATATCAACTTTTGTATGCTTAAGTGTTTTTTGCGCTATCTCTAAAAAGCTCTCTAGAATTTCATTGTCTCCATAGTTACCGATAAGTAAACTATCTGCACCAGATAAACCAAGAACATTTAAACTTTGTCTTTGTTGTCTTTCTCTTCTTTGTCCAGTTCTTTCAGAACCACCTCTTGTTTCATTTAGGTTTTCTAAACCTTCGTCGAAATTTACTTTTTCGAATGCCATAGTATTTCCTTTGTTTTTTATAGATTAGAGCATAAGGCTCTAGTAAATTATATAGGTATAAAATATATACGAACTAAATAACTTAATAGAACCTGTGCTCCGTGTATATGCATATCTACCGAAGTAGATAAAACATTATGTTCAATATAGTAATATTTTGTAAAAATATATTACTAAGTACTATATGAATAATATGTTGTTAATTATAATTAGAATTAATAAAACATCATATATCAAGTATATTCGTTTTGTTGAAAAAAATTTAAAGGATTTTTATGTTAAGCCTTTTCTATAAAAAGAATGATGTAAATTACAGTATGATACACGGACCTAAATTAGAATATATAAGAAATAATATACATAGTATTTTATATATACTAAACTCCTATTATAAAGATATAAAAGGATATGTACGTAGACCTAACATGTTAGTTAGTTTATTAGAGTCTTTAGATATAGACCCAACACTAGAACCAGATGTTGTTTATGGTAATATATCTTCAGATAGTATATACCTAGCGTCTAACTTTAATATTATTAATGGCGTTAAGACAGACGATGTGTTTAATAAGGATACAGTAATCTATAATACTAAAGAGATATTCATATACAACAACGATAACTTTAATTTCCTAGATGAAAGCATATTAGATATCCCTAGTGTAGAATGTATTTGGTCTAATAACACTGATCTGTTTTTAACGCACCCTAAAAACTATAAAGGTGGTGTTTATGATTTCGATATGTATGAATACACTATAAATATAGATATGTTAGCTATGCAGTATTATTACTGGATGAAAGAACAAAAAACCTTAGAATTAGATTTAGACCCAGCTAGGTTTATACATGATGTAGTTTTAACAAATACTATTAAATCTATATTTAATATAAACTACATTAACCGCATAATAGCTATAGCTAATGACGAATTTGTTAATCCTTTCACTAACGATAACCCTTTCTTTATTAAAGATATATCTAAAAAGATAGACAGTATGATATTATGGTATCTTAAGAATTTAAGAAAAAAGAAAGATCTTTATTATAAAGAGATATTGACTATACTTCCTATATTAACAGGAGGCTCTGTGTTAGATACGTTAACTCTTTCTGAATTATACCTTAACAGAAGAACTAAATGGGTATACATATTAGCACGCTTAGATATAGTTAACTTTTTATTATATAATTTTAAATCTAAAAAAGAGAAACACTACCATAATGATATCATGAGTGATTTTAGCTATATGGTTAAAAATAAATATTTGATTACAAATAACGAAACAATAAATAGTGTACTCGAGAAAAAGGAGGATAAATTGAAACAATATTTATTCCTGTAGGAGGTTAGCATGGGTGATAGTGTTAAAGGTAACGTAGGTTCATTCGTACCAACAACTTGTCTATCAAGGGCTGGTGATGAAACAAAAGCACTTAAAATCATTAGCAATAGTGTAGATGTGTTACTTGTAGAAACTGACGTTATAGATTTTAATAAAGAGATAGGTCTACATGAGTTCTCTCGTGGTGCTGCTAGAACATACCTAGCATTAGTAAGAGCTATAGATTATCTTAGAGTAAGAAGAAACTGATGGGTGCTATAAGTTACGGTGTTTCTCGCATCATGCGGGAGATACCATCTGAAATTTTACATATGGCTTTCTTAAGAAAATCTACATATTTTAGTGTAGAAACCTCTTTAGAAAAACAGATAACAGATTTAGTTATAAAAAGTGTAGTGCTTAGGGATACCAATATAGTTGGTGGTATGACTGTCACTATACAATTAGAGAAATGTAGTTTAACGTATTACGAAAAAAATCCAACACAACACAACTTAGTTATAAAGGTACCATACCTAGCTACCAATGGTAAAAAGATATTATCCCCATTATCACTGGTAGCTGATACAGGTGGTAGATCAGGCTATAATAGTTCAGATAACGCTATATTATCCTCTCTTAATAACAAGATGGAACATGATGCCTTCATAGGTGAAGGTATAGCAACGTCTAACCTAGAGCTCATAGCCCCTAATACCATTTTAGTCTATGATGAAGTATCTATGGTTGTTAATGGGTATATAAAGGTACTCATAGAGAACAATGAGAAACTCTCCAACCTATCCCCTAAATCATATCTTAACTTCGGTGAGCTATGTGTATTAGCAGCTAAACAATACATATACAATAAACTAGTTATAGATCTAGATAAAGGAGCTCTCTATAGCGGCCATGAGTTAGGTAAGATAGCAGATATCATTAACAGCTATGAATCAGCTACAGATGAATACAACACATTCATAAAAGAAAAATGGATGAAGACGTTATTCATAAATGATAAACCAGCTATGTCTAGTTTCATCAAAGCTATGGTTAGGCCTATGTAACAAACAATAATATAACATATAGAGTAGGTATCATCCTACTCTATATATATATACATCTTTTATCTTATGTTAAGTAACATAGTTACTCTTTATTTAAGAGGTATAAGTGATATACTATATCACTCTTATATAGGTATTATTAAAACCTCCCTCCTTTAATGGTTCCCTCCTACGAGTAGAATCATCAATATATAAATCTATCCTATATATTATTTATATCTAGGTATAACTATAACTGTATCTATATGTTCAACCTCATGCCCAACATCAACAACACCCCTAACAACTACATGATCTTCATCTACCATCTCTGTAGTTATCTTCATAACTCTACCACGCATATATAACTTACGTATAGCTTCATCCATCTCTTTTATAACACGTTCCATCATAACTCCTTATATTATACTTCATAACAACATATATAAGAGTGATATATATATATATACTAACAACATACACATAACATACTCTTCTCTTATTTAAGAAGGTAAGAGTTAACATAGTTGGTTAACTCTCATTCTCCCACACCCACCCGTAACGATGTTATCTAAGCCCTCATGATTCACTACGTTCACATGGGACTTAAACTCTCCCCCTCCTTTCCCCCACTGTTCCTAGTAGTTGCTAGGTCTTGACACATCTGCATACTTCTCTTATAACCCATCCCTTTCCAGAGACAGGTTATAAGATACTCACATGTGTAATAAGAGTGGTCGCCATGGTCCGCATGACTAGATATCAGTGATCGCAACTTAACAGGTTATCACTATGGATGGTTTGCTAAGTGATTTAGATATGATTATCTTTCTTATTATTTAAATCAATAACATATATGTAACTAAAAAATAAAATATAAATAACTAAGGACATAAGTCCCTAGCTATTAAAGTTCATATGTTGTTACACCCATTCTATCTATAGTTTTAGTAACTAACTTTATATCTCCTTCTAGAGTCCTAAACAACTGTAACATATCATATATGTAATGTGTGTTTAGATTGTTCATAAGGATATCATGTAACTGTTCTATTTGCATATTAGTTAACTCTCCAAAATACTCTATACCAGATATAATACCAGACTTAACCTTTATCTTAACATTACTATCAACATCCCCATAAATATCATATATAACCCTAGTGTCTTCATTACTATCTAGTTTCTTAAAGAACACTGATAATAGTTCATGGGGTTTATTGTCCTCTTTTTTAAGTTTAGGTCTTAAATATGTATCTACAAGTGTATTATGTATATTATTTATACGATCTCGTAAATCATTACTATCAGGATATACCTTCTTTAATTCATCATGCACATCATGAATATCACTAACATCGCTAGTTAATGTAAAATAACTACCACTAACATCACTCATGAATCTAGCGTATAGTACATTATCTATAATTGTGGCTTCTATTATAGAGACAGGTGTGTATTTATCCATAGCCTCAGATATCTCCTTAAAACCTTCAGTAAGTATACTAGTGTATTTTCCTAATGGATAATTGGCATCAAGACTATCGCTTGTATCGTTACTCATATGTACCTCTTTAGCATAAATTATAGCCTTACACATCATATCTTTATCAACACCATCTGTTAAGTCAGAGATATCTGTAGATAATACATACTTCTTACTATAAGATTCATATACTATAGTTAATGTGTTTTCATGTTCCATTATATCATTAACCGTAATACTACCACAACACACCGTATCCAACATATCACCAACAGCATCAGATATAGAGACATTAAGTTCTACCTCACCAACTGTCGGGTAGCCTTTGTTAAGTAGATACGCCTGCTCTATAAGTAAGAATAAATAATTTATAGTTAAATCATCTATATCTCTGATATCTATAGTATATTCTAGTTTAACTATCTCACCGATGTATTTATTTAATTCTATTTCCAATATACCGTGGTTACATAACGCACCATTTACATATTTAAATATACCATCAGTATGTTCTAGATTAATATCTCTAAGAATGCTGTTAGCTTTTTCATTTGCTTTAATATGGACTATAGCATCACATGTATTTAATGCGATATTATATTTTATGGTATCAGCATCTATGATGTTGCTTAGATTCCCGAATAGCTCGTTATCTATTTCAGTAACAGATATGAACTTACTATCCTTAGTCTGTACATCTAAAACAATAACCGTACGAGCAATCTTCACTACTACTATATCAGCAATGCCTTCACTAATATTTTGTCTAAACTCATCTGTAAGGATCCTACTAACTATATTATCATTAAGTGTTTTAGAGACAATCAGCTCTAATGTATCATCCTCTTCCGATTCTAAATCACCTATAAGATATTTATAGCTTTCATAATCCGTAACAGACATCGCTTTTATGAAACTTAATGTATTTAAAGTTATGTTAACTTCTGTTAATGTTATAGATGTTATTCTATAAGGTACCTCATTCTCTGTTAATAAATCAACAACCTCTTTATAAGATCTGAAAAAATCCGAAACGTTTCTAGTTACCATAATAACTCCTTCTTTTATTAAAATATATTTAGTATATAACTATACTGTATTAATAATATATAAGTAAAATATATTACATAACATATATTTCGCCTATAATCAATTTTATATATTAACCTATCATTTTATCCTGTAAACATTATTATAGCTTTCTAGCTATATCTATGTTAGTATTAAACACATATAAACACAATGATAATAAATTAAATAACCAAAACAGCAAAACTGCATTTCATATACCTGTTTGTTATACATACACACGTAGTGTAGTCTTTTATATATACATACTAGTAAGTAACTACGTAGTTATTAGGTATATGATACATATATACTATATAGTAATATTTATACATATAGCTGTATATACTGTATATTATACACCTTATATAGGTATATACATACTATATTTAACTTATATATACCTATACTAGATAGTGTAGTTGTTATTTTTATCAACTACACTATTAATTGAGTATTATTATTATAGAGCTATAAAGGGGACTTTGTCCCCTTTATAGCGATATATAGTAAGTGAGTGTAGCTCTGTGCTGCTCTGTTTCTTTTATCCGCTCACGTTTCGCCTTTGGGGGCTACACGACCGCTCCGATTAGTCCTCTCCCCCCAGAAAATGTCTGGGTCATGGATCGAGGTTGTGACTTTATTATGGTCACAGTTGTCATCGTTAGATAATTAATTATTTTAATCAATATATAAATATTTATCTATTATTAGATATTTACTAATTACAGGTATACCATTAGTTAGAATGAATATAGACAGTTAAAGGAAACAATAATGGAAAAGTATAAGAGTTTAAAATACATTTATAATAATAGAACTAAGAGATATACCATATACATAGATAATGTAGATCTTATAAAAGATGGTATAAAACATATCATAGGTAGAAGTGCTAGTAGGATACTTATAATAAAAGATAAGAAGACACAGTTTGATATCTATAGTTTCTTCTTATTAGAGTTAGAGCATACATTAGAAACATTAAAAGAGACTAGACCGGACTTAGCTGTTAAGATAGGTGGTATAGTACTTAATGATCTTATGAGTTTCCTTAAGACTAAAACATGGTTAGCTGAACGTAATCATAAATCAGTAGTTAACGTATTAGATTATAATAATATTAGATCAGTTATGAAATATACGTTATTACCTCACCAAGTAGAAGTATTTAAGAAATATGAAGTTGTTAAACGTATGGCTAACCTTAGAGGATTCATGATGGATCTAGGAGCTGGGCAAGGTAAGATGGAAAAGAATGGTACACCAGTTAAAACACCTACTGGTTGGACTAATATAGAAAAGCTTAAGGTAGGCGATAAAGTTATAGGTAGTAATGGCAGACCAACTACTGTAACTGGTGTGTTCCCGCAAGGTAGGTTACCGTTAGTTAGGTTAAAGTTTGAAGATAATAGATATAGCGATGTAGGGCATGAACATCTATGGAGTGTTTCTGTAAATAATAAATGGTCTGTTATGAAAACTTCTAAAATAATGAAATACATAGATAAAGGAAAAGATATTTATATACCTCTTATAGATTATAAGGTAAATAAGAATGATGTAGTAGATGAGCATTATATACATCCTTACCTAGTAGGAGTTATATTAGCTAGCGGTAGTAAGGTTAAGTGTATTAATGTAACCATAGATAAGGAACATGATAAAGTTAAATCTATATTACCAGAAGAGTATAGTCTATATAAAGATATTAACACATATCACGATACGCATAACCATAGGTTATTTTATAATGGTAAAGGTGATTGTAAGATAACTAAGCAGCTAAAGAAACTCAATATCTTTAATGGTAGAGACATAGTACCGGCACTACCAGCTAGTTATGAACACGGTTCTTATCTGACTAGAGTAGAGTTACTTAATGGTATATTAAATACTTCAGGAACTAACACTAAAGGTAATATCACTTACACAGAAGTTAAAGATATAAAGCTAGCTAACGTTATAAAAAGATTAGCATGGACTTTAGGGGATATAGCTTCCATACGTAAAGTTATAAGAACTACTAGATTAGGTTATGAATATACAGCATATGTGGTTAAGATAGTTAAAGAAAAGATCATTAAGATAACTGGTTATACAGAGTTACCAGAGCATGAAGCAACATGTATATCTGTATCTGCTAAAAATAAACTATATGTTACAAAAGACTATATAGTAACACATAACACATTTTCTTCATTAGCGTTAGGTGAAGCTCTTTCTTATAACAATGTTATAGTTATAGCTCCTAGCGCTACCATAGATGACGTATGGGTTAAATCTGTTACAAAAGAGTTATATAAATCACCACAGCCTTATTTTGTTCTTAATAGTAAAAATAGGGATTATAAAAAAGAAAGATTTCTGATAATGAGTTACGAGACATTAGATAAGGTTAATAAAGATAAGAAATTGTTAAGAATGCTTAAGAGACTTAATCCTATGCTGATAGTGGACGAGTTCCATAACTTTAACAATATCAAGGCTTTAAGAACATTTAACCTTATGGAGTTTGTTAAGAGAGTTGATTTTCAAGATGTTGTATTACTAACAGGTACGCCTGTGAAGATGAGCCTTAATGAACTTAAACCTATGTTATATATACTAGACGATAAGTTTAAATCTATAGTAGATATGTATGATGATTTCTACAGAGGTAGATATGAAATGTTTAGGAATAGATTCGACGTATATAGGAAACATGTTCCTAAAGATACTAAATCATTACCTCCTATTAAAATATCTGAATATAGAGTACAAATACCAGATAGTGATAGATTTACTCTAAAGGTAATTAATGAAGAGATAAAAGAGTTTAAGCTTAAACGTATGGAAGAGATAATGAGTAAGATGGATATATATGAGTCTATATACGAAGCAGCTCTTAATGAAGTATTTGTTTCTATGGTTACGTCAGGTATTAAAAAAGGCGAAGCTAATAAGTTATTATCTGATTATAGGAAACTAGTTAAGTCTATAAGAAAGTTTAATAAAGATAAAAAGTTATATATGGCTCAGAATGATATCATAAGTGCTCGAGAAATGGAAAAAGAGATAATTTTAAGTAATCTATCTAGTAAAAGTAAAAAAGCTTTTAAAGACGTTATAAGCATCATTAAGTATCCAGAGCTTAAAGTACTTGGTGAAGCATTGGGCAAAGTGTTGTTAGGTACTAGAATAAAGTGTTATAACGAATTAGCCAAACATATTAACTACAAGAACATCCTATTATTAACAGATAAGAAAGGTATCGTATTTAGTAATTATGTTAGTACATGTAAAGTAGCTATAAATAAAGCTACTAAGGATGGTTATAAACCTGTAGGTGTATTTGGTGATTTAGTAGAGAAACTACCTGTTTCTGTTAAAGCGTTCAATGATTTAAAAGATAAGACAAATCCTATAGTAGCTACTTATAAATCATTATCAACCGGTGTTCCTTTAGTAGCTGGTAACATAGTTATATTACTAGACACTCCTGTTAGGAATTATCTACTAGACCAATCTATATCTAGAGCATGGAGGATAGGTCAGGATAGACCAGTAGAGGTATTAATGGTTAAATTAGATACTGAAGGTAAATTAAATATAACAGATAGAGACCATTATATTTTAAATATGTCTACACAGAATGTAGAAATGATAACAGGTAATGTTAACCCTTTCGAGATACCACAACAGATAATGATAGAGGATGATATAGTAGATGAAGAAGATGAAGCTATACTAGATATGGAAAATACAGTTAAAGAAGAACTTAAGTCATCTTTATTAAATAATATTAATTCAAATATGGTTAGTACAGATGAAGATAATACGAGTGTGTTAGGTAATATAATAAATAAATTTAAGTTTAAATTATAAAAAAAAAATAAAGTAAGCCATAGTGAGCGTTAGCTCACTATGGTGTTATTTAAGTTTGTATGCATGTCTTCTAACGTTTGATAGCTCGCCGCACTCTATCTCACGGATTGTGATGTTACCAGCGAAACTTCTACCTAGATAGTAAGTAGCATCGTCAGTAAATACGATAGTGTCATTTTTCATATTGTTAGGTTTAAGACCAGCGTTTGGTAGCACTGTTGTTGGGTCTAATAATAATAATGTGTTACCATTTCTTAGTCTACTACTAGTAGGTAACTTAACGTTATCTAACTTCATGAAGTCAAGTTTGTATATAAATAATAATGGGATAACATCATCATCTACCTTAAAGTAACTCTCCATCTCTTTTAACACATCCTCAGAGAACGATTCTCTGTAAGGGAACTCTACGTTAGATAATAGTTTAGCAAATCTATCATCATTACGCATCAGGTTAGATACGAGTTCATTACGATCTTCCTCATAATCACCCATAACTAATCTCGTTTGTGTTACTCTACCTTGCTCACTTGCATGGACATCACATAACCCACTAACTAGTTTCTTGTTAACGAAATTAGTCAATGCTGTGTTGTAAAACTTACTTATATCTTTACGAACATCCTCTCTAACAACCGGGAAGTCTATCTTACTTTCCACCGCATCATCAAGTAGCATATAAGGACCTTTAAGTTCACCTCTTCTCACGTATTTAACAACAACAAATATACCGTTAAGTAAAACAGGCTCCCCTACGAGCATTTTGTTTACATCAGCATTTTTAACCATATCTTCTAAACTTTCTACAATGATCTCCATGATCTTCTCCTATTTACTTTCTACAATAAATTTAAATGTTTTACCATCATTGTCTATGATGATTTTAAGTGTTTCGTCATCACTCATGAACGGTAATAATTCACTACCGTGTTGTGGTTTATAACCAGCATCATAAAGACTTATAAGTTTATCACTTATAGTTTCTTTAACTGGTTCAATAATTTCAGGTTCAGGGACTCTTTCTCTGGATCTAGGTTTATAATCTCTAGCAGAAGATCTATACTCTCTAGAACTCTCACGAGAGCTTCTACTACCACCTATACCTATAGAAGCAGAACTACTACCACCATATCTTTGCCCTCCTCTAGACGAACGTCTAGGTTCCTCATAAGAGGCACCAGCTCTGGACGGCATTCTTGGTGGTACGTCGTCGTAATAAGGATCTCTACCATATCCTCTATCTCTACCACCATAAGCAGGTTCTCTACCTACAGGTGGTCTACCAGCATCTAACGGCCTACCCATATCATCACATTCCACCCAACGATCGTAATCGTCATATCTCCAAAATCGATTATAACGATCTACCCATACAACAGGTTGTTTGTATTCGTCCACTAGGAACGGTTCATAATCAGTCATTACGACTCCTTCTTTTTTATATAAAATTAGTACACTGTACTATTTGAATAATATGTGGATAAAAAAATGTAGAAATAACGTAGCCGTTAAGCCACGTTATTCTTTATTCTATTTTGTCTGTTGGTTCTTCAGGTTCATCACCATCTTCTGGAGTTTCATCCACATTACCTTCAGTAGATTCATCTTCATTAACTTCTGGAGTTTCTGAACCACCGTCATCTATGTTATCATCATTATCAAATTCGTTATCTTCTTCCTCTTCTTCTATTTCACCGTTACCTATTTTATCTCTACGTTTATCGAACTTAGATACCATTTTCTCATTCTCTTTAAGGAACGGTATGATAATCGCATCTAAACTTTTACCAAATACGTTAAAATCAGTTAACAAGTTAAACATAGGTTTACCGTCCTCATCTAACGTAAACATCTTAGAGAAATCAGGTAAAACATTATTTTCATCTATATATCTTCTAAGTAACGTATGTTTAATTAAACCCTTAAGATCATCTAAGTCATCACCTATAGTACCTAAATAATTAGATGGTATTAAATCACTACTAAATAGTTTATCTATAACGTTATCTAATAACTCTGTATATTTATCTACCATATCAGCAACATTAGTTTCCTCTGTCACTTCTGGCTTAGGCAATGTTATTTGTATGCTATCTATAACTCTAGTTATCATATATTCAACGATATCGTCGTCACTAGCTTTCTTAAGAGCTTCTTTATTAACATCATTGTTATTGTTAACTAAGAATCTTTTCATCTTACTATTAAGCATATCTGATAAAGCGCTACGTAACATACTCTTGAATTTACCGTCGACTTTTAACTTCTTCTGTATATCTTTTGTTAAAAGTTTTTCATATTTAGATTGTAATTTAAGTATGCGTTTTCTTAATAGTATATTATTAGCAATAATGGTTGTAGCGAATTCTGGACTATATCCGTTATCTATCATTTCTGGAGTTAAGTATAAACTAGTTATGATAAGTTTATCTATATCTTCTTTAAGGGTTTCATCTATTGGGTTTATCTCATTAGCTTTTTCTTCTATATCTATATTTACATCTGGTAATCCAGGATGTTTAAAGTTAAAACTAAATCCTAATTTATGAACCCAATCAGTTAGATCATCAACATTTAAGATACCTATAGGCATACTTATCTGTCTGTTCCTAACTATCTCGGCCATGATGGCTTCCATAGATTTTTTATATTCTGGATCATCTGGATCTAAGTCCACTTTAACATCTGTAGTAGTTACACTACTTTTTATATATGATAACATCTTAGTAAAAACTAACATAGCACGCATGCTCATTAATACAGACAATCTTTCTAATAAACTCTCACCCATACCATTTTCTCTAAAATTAATAGCATAGTAACTAACAAGATTAGTAGGTAAAAATAAAATGTCTATAGGTGTTTTAGAGATGATGCTATCTGCCATATCTAACACTATATCGTCGTCTAACTCGAACTGTAAATCACTAAAGTCTTTATAAGGACTATTATCTAAGTAACCTTTTAACTTCGTTTTAATAAGTACATCTCTTAATCCGTCTAGTCCCTCTATAGTAGGGGCATCTTGTGTCATAGATTTAAGACTATTATTAACCTTAGCTATTAGTCCGTCTGAACTTGTAGGGTTACTACTCTTTCCTTGTTTCTTTTTCTTATTTTTTAAAAGAACAAAATACCCATAGTGTTTACTAGGGTCTTCTTGGCTAGTTATAGGTATTATTTTGTTAGGACTCATCTTCTTGATTATTGGTTTATCGCTACTTATATCAGTGTCGTCCATTATACCGAAATGATCATCATGTATCATAAGAGCTTCTAAACCAGGACTAATGCTTTCGCCACTTAGTGTATTATTAACTATGTAGTTAGCTTTTTTCTCATTGAGAATGTCTTCTGCTAATATAGATGGGTTAGAAGTAAACTTAAATATTTTATCTTTATCTTCTTTTATGGAATCTATATAATCACCCTGTGACATAAGCAAACTTTCAACACCAACACTAATGTCACTTTTTATTGTTTTAAACATGTCACTTATATTTTTAGGCGGTATATTAAGTTCTACATAAGCACCCTTCTTAAATAATGATTCCTCCACTATCTCATTTAACTTATCACTAAGACCATATGTGTTTTCTGCATATGTATCTATCATACCACTTATTAGCGATTGTGCTTCAGTAGGTAATTTAAACCCACTTAGTTTATATGTTAAACCACCAGTTCCCATATCGTTAGGTGAAGTAACTAATGACGTAACAAGTTCTATAGCTAAATCTATATCTGGGAATATCTCCTGTATATTTTTAACTAAGTTTTCCTGTCCATATCCATGATCGGATAACTTAACTAGTTTTTTAAAATCAACAGCTTCCACTGTTTTATTAATAGCAGTTGTTTTCTTAGCTATTTTAGGTAACAAACTTTCGTATTGCACGGGTTCTTTTATAGTTCTTGACATTTTCATCCTTTAGACACCCCAAGCTTGATTTGAGAAACAATCTATCAAGGAGTTAGTTATGTTTGATATTACTAAATATTTCAAGTCAACTATAGATTTGGTTAATAGCCTTACTATAAAAATTGATGAAATTAGTAAACATTTCAATTATCAGTACTATATAAAAAATGGTTTGGAAGTACCGATATTTTATAAAGACAAATATTTTCTTAACCTAGCAGGTATAAGAGGTGAATTAGATCCACAAGTATATATAAGAGATGCTTCGACTGGTACAGATATTGAGATAACAGTAGAGAACTTAAACAATAATATATGGATTAAAAGAGAGCTTAATAAGTATGGGGAATTATTTAATTCTTTATGTAATAGTTATCATGGTATGTCTGTGTATATACGAGGTTGTATAAACCCAATAAAGTTAGATGATCTTAAAGCGACTCCTAATTATAGATTACTATATTTTAATAAAGATTTAATAGCTGATAATGAGCTATATCTTATATCTGAAATTGAACACTTTGTTAGTGTGTATATGAATACATACCATAATCCTAACTATATGTTAGATGCCTTGTATTTACCGCAATTATTATTCAATCTTTATCAGTCTTTAGTTATGTATATACTAACGAAAAGATTAGAGAATATATTTAGTAATAAAGTGGATAGGTTTCATATAGATAATTTTCTATCTTCTTATAAGAACATTTATGAAGTTATGGACGTTTTTGATAAACCAACAGAATTATACGTCTATGGTAATATAAGAAGATTTAAAACAAATTTAGGTAAGAACGAGATCTTAGAAGAGATGTTATACAAAATATATGATAGGAATAGTTATGGTATCGGAGGACTATCTTTTAATAAGGAAGTACCAGTTCTTATAGAAGACGCTAAAAACGATTATAAACGAGCTTACTTCGAAGATAAATATAACTTTAGAGTATCTAAAGCTAATAACTCATTATACAATATGGATGGAGTTGAGTTATCTTTAGAAGAAGTTATTAATCTAGAACATATAGCGGAGTTAGTTAATGATGATAATTTATTATCAGATAGTTATAACATATTAACAAAACAGGAATCTTTCTTTCTAAAAGGTCAGGGCTATGATACTAAAACAAAGACATTCTTACTAGATAAACCAGAACGCATATCAACGCACTCTAATAACGTTGTTATATCATCACTTAGTAATATGTTAAGTTACCTTAATAAGAGTGACTCATTTCTTTATATAGATTATATAAATCCTTATAACCATAAGTTATACAAACTTAATGCTAGCGATATTAAGAATATACTCTTAGCTAACGTGTTGAATATGTACAAACTAGAAGGTGTCATTACTATCGAATTAGAAGGTATTTATAATGTAAATGCTGATAAAGATTCTATACTTAGTAAAACATGGCATAAAGCAGATAATACGAATATCTATGATTTTATAACAGAAAACCCAGATAACACCATGTTGCGTTCTGGTATGATAAAAGAATATTTTACATTAATAAATGGTGTAGAGAGACGTATGTGGTACATGATCTCTAATCTAGACGATCTTATGTTAAAGAATGATGTTAGAATAATGTCTAAGTATTTGTTTTTAACAGAAACCATGACAGTGGATGTAAATGAAGTTAATAAGTATATAGAAGATAATGATCTAGTTCCATTCACGTTAGATTGTAATCTAACAACTATGATAAGTTTACTGGAGTTCATAACAGGGTTAGATCTAGAACCAGATAAAAGTGTTATAGATAGGTTTAAAAAGCTTATAGAATTTTTTAATAAAACAACTAGTTACACAATACAACTATTATACGATACAGAGTTCAAGCATACGTTTGTTAATAACGTAACTAAAACAAATCTTAATCTAGGATATAAGCCACTTATGGAAGTTAAAGCGGCAGAGTGGTACAAATACGAGCAGGCTGAGTATATCATACGATCGTATAATATGGAGGCAGATAGTTTAGATATTAAAGATAACCAGATAAACACTGTGTTTAACATAAGTAAGTCAGTTAGACAACAGTGTTATATGTTACCAGATGATATAATAAAAGATGTTATGCTAATGGGACATAGTTATAGGCGACCTATACCATACAGTACATCTAGGTTATCATTAACCAGAGTAAATGATGGTGGTATAGAGACTGTCACTAATACTAAATCGGTTAATATAGTACCTAATGTTAAGAAAGAACTAAGTGTTAGTTTTATAGAAGATAGCGTTATGTCTACTAATATATTAATATCAGATAGCCCATATAATAGATTTCATGATTATGGTACGCGTAATGGTTATTTTACTAGCGTCCTAGATAATAATGATATGGATATTAATAATAAAGTATTAGATAGCGTTATAACGTCTATGAGTGGGTCAAAAGTCAGTATAGGTGAAGATCGTATAGTAGAGCCATTACCAGTTTATGCTAGACGTAGTTACCATGATTTTATTTCAACACCATCTTCAAAAACTGAACACGCGCTAGATAACATGGTTATGTTCTTAGATAAAGAGGTAGAATCTTTAGATGTTAAATACGTTAATCCATTATCTGTTAAATCTATACATGATGATTTTATAAGTTATGATTTAACTTCATCTACTCATGAATACATGAGAAGTTTAACGCAGGTTATTACAGGTTTATATTCTACAACTATTCTCGATAATAGCGATTTAAGTTATTTTAATAAAGACATAGAAACAGTACAAAAGATAACGCAGGGTATTGACGATGTAGAGTATGATGATATAAGTTCTATTAGTCCTAGTGCTGTAAGATATAGTTATCGTAGTATGTTTAATCCGTCTTCAGGATTTAGAACAGAATATTATAAAGATACTAAGTTTTATATAGAAGATGAAAAACAAGTAGATGTCAGTAAGTTAAAATATTCGACTGTTTATGCGGATATCATGGAGTTGAATAGTTTCAGATTGGATACCAGTAATCCACTAGTTCTTAAATATAGAACGAATAATGATAATAAATCAGTTATTACTAATGACGATGGTCATATTTTAACAATCGATAATGTTAGTGATTTAGATAATAGAAAACATTATGAAAGTAATGTGGTTAGTAAAACAGTGGGCATTGATGGTAATATTTTAGACAGTACATTACAAAACGGTAAACCATATGGTAATGGTGTAATACTTACTAATACGGGTATCGATACTATAGAAGATGACATAGGTAAATATGAAGATGTTAATATAGATAATGATAATAAGAATAAAGATAGTAGTATAGTAGCTAAAGAAGAAACTATTGATATAGATATATTAGAAGGTTCTAGTCAGAATGGTAAACCATATGGTAGTAATATTACTACAACAGATACAAGCGTTAATACTACAGATGATGATGTTGTTGTAGAGTTAGTAACAAAACCTAGTTATAGAAAATATAGCGATACAGAAGTTGAAACGGATATAGAAGATATTATTGTCGATTTAACATTCGAAATAAAGTAAACATAGTATATAGGGCTATCCCTATATACTATAAGTTTATTTTTAAATGCATACCGTTAAAGTATGATTTTAATGTTTTTGTAGATGTGACTCCTGTAGAATATTCTTCCACAAATTCATTACTAACATTACCATATTTTAATAAAGCCTGTTTCATAGCACGCATACTACCCTCATCGCCACCTCTATATTTTATGAACTCCTTAACACTTTCATCCATTCCCATAGATACTAATAACTGTAACTCTGGATAAGATATAGACGATGATTTAGAAGGACCACTAACTTGCCCAGTTAATATATCTCTAACTTTATCACTTTCACTAACACTTAAACCTTTAGCTATAGTTTGTTTCATTCTACGCATTGGCGCTAAATGAACCATAACAGGATATTTAGTTTTACGTCTAGGGTCATTGTCAGTCGGTCCTATCAATAGTTTAGGGAAGAAGTTATGACCTAAATCTTCACCAACTTTCATATTGTTCTTGACACTAACCTTAGTATCTTCTATACCATGTCTTATGATAACAGGTAAGATAAATTCGCCATCTCTTAACTTAGACATAAACTCATCAAATTCCTTATTATTCATCTTCTTGAACATATCTTTATATAACTCTACGTTATGATCAGTTACAGTTAACTTCTTTATATTCTTTAGTATAAATTCTTCTACTTCTTTTCTTTTACTCATGAAAAAATCCTTTACCTATATACCGTTAGATTAACGGTATATAGATTTTATCAACATCTTGCGACCCAACATACATAACACTATAAAAACCATTACTAGTTTGTAGTAGTGTATGGAACGGTAACTCTTTTGGATCCCATGCAGTAAATGCACTTGTATCTAAAACTAATAAAGGTAATAAGCTTTCCTCATTATACAGACTGCCTCCATCTATATCGAGTTTGTGTCTATTCGGTATACTACGTACCTTAACGCCCTTAAGCTCGATAGTTTTGATAGTTACTGTGTCTCCGAAATCTGTATCAGGTGTAGCTAAGTTAAATAACCTACGGTTAGGACCCATACTTAATACTTCTTGATTAGAAACATTGTCATATACAGCTGGAAATAGACTAACCTTGCTATTAACACTTAAACCCTTAAGATAGTCAGATGTTACAGTTTGTGAGACAGGCATCGTTGTCACATATCCTGTTGTATCTGGTACAAAATATAATGAATATAGACCAGCTACTTTAGACTCAAGATTGACTAACTTTTTAAGCTCTATATCACCATTATATAATCCATGATTCATATCTAAATTATCAACTGTTTCCGTTAGGATAGTTTTATTATCTATAAAACTATCAGGAAACGTTAGGAATGGTAATGTATCTAAGCTTTTAAAAACTATATCTAAATCACTATCATCTTTAACTAGATTACCATCACTATCTAATGCTCCTACTTTTACTTTATTTAAACTCATGATGTTTCCTTATATTAAATCATTTTTAATAAGTGTCGGTATAATATGTTTAGACACGACTCTCTTCCATTGTTTTAGCTCAGACGTATATGATAACAGAACGACCATAGGCGTTAAGTTAATGTCATTGCTAGAACACAGTTTCAAAACATGTGTTAGCAATGCTCTGTTTAAAGTAACCCTTTGTACATAATCATTTTTAAAAAGGATGTTCTTATCATATTGACCAACGCTTTTATAAAGCCTATCTCTTATATCTTTTTTTTCTATTTTACTAAGAACATCATTTATAACTGTTCCTTGTTTAACATTTTTACTTAATAGTTCCTCAGCGTTCTTTCTTAGATTCTCTTGTAACTCTATAAAGTTAGTTGTCTCCATCTTTAACCTCCAATTTTTTATTATACCAATATGGTTTCTTTTTCTTACTTCTTATAAGTAATAAATCTAATGTAGATAGGAATGGTTTTAAGTTTGGGTCATATTGTTTAATAGCCCACCAACCTCTTGTATCTAATAATGTATCCCAATCATAACCTAATGCTTTAATATCATCATAGAGCTCTTTAGGCGTACAATAGAGATGTTTATACTGTGGCATATACATTTTCATCTGTAATAACTCAGATGTAATATTAACAGCTCTTCTTAATTTCTCATCCTCATCTAGTTTACCTCTAACTGTAGTCCTACTTAACTTAACGCCAGGATATAGTGATAATTCATAAAATCTAACATTACCCTCTAAGCCGAACTTATTATTTTTAATAAATAGGAATTCAGTTAACGCTGGTAGAACTCCTTCTCTCTGACTGATAACTAAATCAACTACTATACCACTAGGACCAGATTTTGATCTTAATACCTGGAAATGAACAGTATTTAAATCTGTATTAACATCACCATTTTGTATAGGAAATTCGGGTTCCTTAGTTCCTTGGTTTATAAGTGGCCTACTACCATACGTGCTCCATAAATGTGTCGCTAAGAAGTTTATCTTATCACTAACTCCTTTTATTTTATCACCTTGTTTAAGATATGATAATGCTTTTTTGGGCTGTGGTGCGAATGGTCCTGTAGCCATATTGATCTCTTTACCTATGTGTGCTGTGAACAAGAAATTAACATTAGCGTTGGTACTCACACGAGGTAAATCTTTCATAACTTTAGTCTTAAGTAAACCTTGCTGCATGAAAACAGTATTTGTATTGTTAATGTCTTTTTCTACAGACTCTATAGTAGACGCACCTTCAGCTTCTGATAAACTATCTATCTCTATAGAGCTAGGTATAGGAAGTTCTAATTCCTTACCCGTTATCATATTCTTAAACCCTTCATATTTTACATATTCAGATTTATTTTCCTGTTTCTTCTTAGCATTTTCCTGTACAAGTTTAAACCAATCGTCCAGATATAATTCTGATTTACTAATAATACTCCATACATCAGGATTATATAAAGGATTGTCTTCTATATTTTCAAAACGTTCTGCTAGCTTATTAAACCTTTCCAAATTTAAAGCCATGTTATCTTCTGTGTCGTAGGTATGCATAGGTATAGTTAACCCGCCAGCACTTAATCTATTAGTAGCCTGTAACATTAAATAATGTATAATGGTAGATTTAAAGTTATTCCCCATGCCAACAACACCAACAACACCGCTGAGACCGCCATTAAGTATCTTCTCACCACGCATACCCGTAACAAAATTACCTGTAGGTATATCCATAAGTGCTCCAACATTTATTAATGGTCTTAAGAACATTGGGTTATTTGATTTTATATTCATGTTTATTCCTTAGTTTTTACTCTTCATACCTTACCTACTATATAAAAAGATACAGCCTTACGGCGTTATCATTTGAAAAAAATTTATTAAGGAGATCGTTATGATTTATAATATCCCGAAGTGGCCAGAAGATAGTGAAGTTAACCACACGAAGACTACATGGGTTTTGGCTAGAGATGAGAAGTTTGAGAACATTGAAGAAGAGTTAGATGAGAGTGAAGAGGCGCTGTTAACATGGGAAGTTGACAAACTTATACCTACTGGTGAAATATGGTATATTAAAGCATTACGTAAATTAGAAGATGAAGATGGTAATGATTTAAACAATACTAACTGGATAGGCCCTAAACCAGTTTTTAACGAAGAGTCGAATGTTAATGAATATTTAGCTCCAAAGTTCTATATAGATACTCCGTATGTGGCTGATGTTGTATATAAAGATAATGAGGAACTTAGTTTCACGCTAACTCCAGTTAAAACAAATGTTGGCTATGTTAGTACTATATTAACTATAGAGAATAGTTTAGGAGAAACTCTTTTAACAAAGTATGTAGATCTCAGAGAGACAAACAACATTATAGCTGTCACGAATGATGATATTGATTTATCTGAATTAGACGATATCAGAATAACGATAATCCATACAGGAACACAATCTACCATATCAGCTCCTGTTACTGAAGTGTTGAATTTAAAAAATGCGTACTTTAAAGTTGTTGGTAATACAAAAGATTTAGACCCAACATATGTTAATACACTACGCTTGGTTTCTACTACATATATAGGTGTTACTGCTAAGGCCGCTAAGATCATAAATAGATCGGGATCTATTATTTCATACTGCGAAATAAAAGATAATGTTATTTTTATAGATAATTCTTTAGACTTTGATAAAGAATATATCTTAGATCTAGATGTAGAATATACTAAGTCTTCTGGTGAAAAAGAAATTTCTAAGAAATTAATTATATTAACTACAAGAGATACTGACGAGATTGTCGCATATAATCCTAATAGAACATATGAAGAGACATTTGAAAAAGTTTCTAATACTATCTATAACGAGGAGACATATAGTTTCGATCTAAATCGATCGTTTAATACAGAAGAGATGTTTACATATTCAACACCTATCCCTGACATTAACACAGGTAAAGTCAGCCTTTATGGTTTAGATAAAAAGAATATCCTAATTAGTAAACATATAGAAAATGTTTTAGAAAATGACAGCGAGTTCACATTCAAACTTTTAACAAAAACTAAAGGTTTAGTACAAACTAAGAATGATGATGGGTATCTTGTTTTAACTCCTTTTACATTCGACCCGTATACTGATAAGTTTACGATGGGTGATGAAATGGTTACTGAACTTTTATCAGACTCAGCTACTATGAACAAAGTAGCTCAAATATCATCCGGTATATATGTTATTGGTATTAATAAAGATGATGATAAACTATTAGATGTTTTTAAATATGATATTAACGATAGTTCGTTAACTAAACAAACGTCAAGTACTTTAACAGAAAGTTGTACTGATGTAACAATAGCTGGTTTAGGTACAAATAGGGTTTTAGTATTACAAAAAGGCGATGGCGCCTATAGAACTATGTTATATAGTGCTTTAGAAAATTATTGCAATATTTCTGTTGTTCTCCCTACAGAATTTAGAAATAAAAATCTATTAGTATCACCGTTAGTAAATGGTAATGCTGTTATATTTAAGAACGATGTTTCTGCTGACGGCTTTAACTGTTTTGTGTATGATGATAAAGCAGAAGTTACTAGAACTATAAAAGTTGACACTGGTTCTGATGATAAAACTGTTACGAATATCGTGACTCTTAAGAACGGTGATGTTCTTTCTATAGTTAAAAATGAAGAGACCGAAGAGACACAAGCTGAGTTTTGGATGTTTAAATAATTTTTTATAATATAACCCATAGATTAATTTCTATGGGTTATAGTTATTTTTTCCGTATTGTATGATGATTTTTAATTGTCCACTTAAACTATTAAAGGATGTAATATGAACGCAAATATTGTTAACGCTACTCCGCAGATTATCCAGTTAGGTGCTAAAGACATGTCTATGAAACCGACTCCTCCTAAGGAGATCGTGATTCCTACACATTTACCACTTATTTTTGGATTCGCTTCTGCAGGGCCAGCTACAAAAGAGCTCGTTGATGGAGCTAGACTAATTGGTCTCTATGGTGAAGAGACTTTCGATAGAAGTAAACCTTACTTTAATCATGGTGCTAGAATGGCTGAACTTATGTCAGCGGCAGGAAATGCTATGATGTTTACTAGAATCATTCCTAGTGATAATGATACTATCGCTAACTTTACATTATATTTAGATGTACTAAATGATGATGTAGATGTTCTTAAAAGAAATGATGATGGTTCTATCTACTACGATGAAAATGGTGACCCAGAAGTTGTAGAGACTGTTAAAGGTTATAAACTTAAAGTTATCGCTGAATTCAACGATGATGATGATGAAGATACACCTTTTGGCATCAAAAAATCAAAAACAGGTTATATGAAAGATGGTGATGATAACTCATCTACTATGTATCCTATCTATGAGCAACGTGCTGCTTATAAAGGTAGTCCATATAATAACGTAGGTATCGCGATCGGCCTTCCTACTAACGATGACTTACAACAAGCGTATAAAGAAGGTAACCTTTCATTACCATATGAGTTCTCTTTATATAAACGTGCTGATGAAGATAGTACAGGTGTTAAAGTAGCATCACTTGCTGGTAACAAATCACAACAGTTTATCTTAGCTAGAGAAGCTAAAGATCCTGTTACAAATATGAGAGTTGACTTAGAGTCAGTTATGGGTAATTGGTATAACTTAACTAGTCCATTACGTGATCTAGTTTATCCTAAAGTTAGTGCTCCGTACATTTATGAAGATAACCTTAACCTTATTGCTGATAAAGTTATGGAAGTTGAAGCAAGTTATGTTAACGCTGATGTAGAAACTAAATCAGGCGCTACAGTAAATACTTCTGCATGGATGGATTATATTCCTGGTGTTGCTGCTAGTAAACAAGCTAAGATCTCTAACTTATTTACAGCTATGTCTACTAAGCGTACTCCTAACTTCACATTCATCATTGATGAAGATGCTGATGTTACAGAAGATAACCAAGAACAAGTGTTCTTATCTAGTACTAACCCTATTTACTTCAAAAACGGTAAAGACGGTACTCTATCTGAAGAAGAGTTCGAAGCAGGTGTTGCTAGATGGATGGATAAATATGTAGATAATAATTCAGAAGTTATCGATACAGCTATCAACCTTGAGAGTGCGTTATGGGATTCTGGTTTTACTTTACCTACAAAAGAAAAACTTGTTAATTTTATTTCACTTCGTAAGGATACTTTCTTAGGTCTTTCTACTAGAGTAGATAACCTTGGTGACAAATATGAAGATCTTATCACACAGCGTGCTATCGGTCTTAACTTAAAAGCTAGATTAGGTTTAGCGCCTGAGTCTACTTTCTTCGGTACTCCTGTTACAAGAGGTATTGTTGTTGTTGGTTCTGGTAAAGATAGTTTAGATCCGTCTAACAGACGTTATGGATTACTACATGATATCGCATATAAAACAGCGAGAATGATGGGCGGTAAGGAATGGAAGAAATCTCTTTTATTCGATAGAGGTGAAAGAAACACTATCGTTAACTATAGTGATATTGAACCAGCTTCAGTTCCAAATGGTATCAAAGCTGACTTATGGAATATTGGTCTTAACTGGCCTATGCCTATGGATAGAACAACTTACTATTTCCCAGCTATGCAATCTGTTTATGATAACGATTCATCGTCTATGAACAACATCTTTATGGCTTTAGCATTAACTACAACTGTTAAAGTTGCTGATGCTGCAGGTAGAAAATTTTCAGGTAACATCGAGTTATCTCCTAGCCAATTAACAGAGGCAGTTGAGAACTATATGAATGGTGAACTTAAAGGTAAATTTGCTGGCGTTATCACTGCTGTTGCTAAAGCAAGCATCACAGATTATGATGCGGCTAGAGGTTACTCATTCTCAGTAGTAACTAAACTTGGTGGTGATATCATGACTACAGTTATGTCTCACTACACTGAGATCTGGAACAAAGCAGATATGTAATCTGCGTTCCAACAATATAAAAATAAAACAAGGAGTCTAGAATGGCTGATACAGTAAATGGAATGAGTGATATTGGTACTAATACACGTCTATTGAACTTTGATGGGTCAAGAGTTTCTAATGTTGAAGGCGAGAGCTTTTACGCTGAAGACTTAGCGACTATGGACCTAAGATACGGTGGTCAATGGGGTGCGTTACCAAGAATCGGTGGGGTAGACTCAGATAAGCCTATCCATGAGTGGATGCATGAACAATCTTACTTACGTAGAGATGTAGTTCCTGTGTTATTACAAGCACCAAAAGGTTTTTCATTATTACCTAATGGCGATGAATGGCAAGAAGCTATTAAAGCCCTATTTGAAGTACATGCTAAAACTATTGAAGGTCTTAACTCTTCTTTAACAGTTGAGCACGCTGAGCACGCTATGGGTATCTCTGGTGCTAACATGAGAGAGGTAGCTAATGTTAACAGAGAAGCTTCATCTGTAACACTTGGTGGTATCGTTGAAAAATATGGTAATCCATTTGAAATCTTATTAGATGTATGGATCAGATATATGTTAATGGATCCTGATAGTAAAGCACCTCTTATTACTAGAGTAGCTTCTGCTGATACATTACCAAAAGCATGGACTGCTGAATGGTATTCTGCTACAGTTATCTTTATCGAACCAGATCCTCTATATAGAATGCCTGTTAGAGCATGGTTAGTTAGTAACTTATACCCAAGTGCTAATCCTGATATTATTGGTGGTAAAGATAAATCTGCTGGTAGAGCTATCAAAGAGATCTCTATCGATATGGGAGGTTTTGCATTACCACATACTAACAAACGTGTTAAAGCGTTAGCTAGTAAAATCATTACTAACCTTAAACTTTGGGAAAAAGATCCTGAAGATATCTTACTACCTGCTGATAGTGTAGACACTAATCTTGAAAATGTACAAGATATGGATATCTATTACGATGGCGTAAAAGGCGGTTCGAGTAAAGCTGATGGATCAGATGGTTCAGCTACTGCATAAAAAAATAAAAAAAAATATACAGATACGGATATCCGTATCTGTATATGCAGCTTTAATGCTAAACGTCTAACAGTGCGTCTGTTAGTTTTTTCTCTAGAGCTTTACGTCTAGATTTTGGATAGTTGAACTCTTTCGAATTCACGAATGTTTTTACAACTGATTTTGTAAGTGTTTCACCAGGTTTACCAGGCATAGGCATAGTTTTGCTACGTAGTGCGTGTGTTGTGATGTTCGTAGATTTATTTGTTCCGAATGGTACAACAACTTCAGCTTCTTTAAGATCTGCATCACCTTTGAACTCTTCTAGTGCTTTATCGCCAGATACTTCGATAGCTGCATGTAAGAACTGCTCTTTAAATTTACTAACTTTTTCTAGAGTAGCTTTTTCGATACCAGCTTTTTCTGCTTCTGCTACGAAGTAGTTCTCATCTTTAACTGTGATAGTTGCGATACCGTTTTCTTTACTTACTTCAAACTCTGGACTTAATGTTAATTCTTGTGCTGCCATTGCAGACTCCTTTTAAAATGTTTTTTAGTACTTGGTACTATCTTAATATTATAGTAGTAAAAAGTTTTTGATTTAAAATAATACTACTATGTTCAATACTTGTGTCTTATGAGAAAAATAGATTTGTTTTCAATATCTTAAAAAACTTTTCTCTTCTCTTATAATCGCAGTACACGTCCTGCTTGTTCTTCTTTAAAGGTTTACTTATATTAAGAATAACCTTCTCTAAATACGATACAGCATCTTCATCTACTTTTAAACAAGGTTTAGGCACTTCATCTTTAAACTTACTTAAGAAACTATACAGAGTATTATATTGTTTCTCTCTATTAACAAGTATCTTTAACTCATTAGCCTTTATTATAACAACATTTGCTTTAGTATTAACTATTATACTAAACCCTTTAACTTTATTCATTTACTTTATCCTCCTTACTAAATTAATATTATATATGTATAAAAACCTCGACATAACGTGAATTCATTGAAATAACTATAAAGGATTATCATGGCTTTAACACTTGGATCGTTAACATCCACAACATTAACAAAGCTAGATACAGAAGTTAAAACTTTTGACATAGAAGGAAAGGTAAAAGATAAAGCTAAAGATAAGGTAATAGAAGAAAAAAATAAACTAATAGATAAACTAAAAAAACCAGATAAGAAGAATGTTAAGAAAAGTAAAGTACCGGAAGCATGTTTAAAAAGTAAAACTACAGGAGCAGGTGCTAAAAAGAATAAGATGGTTAAGAAAAAGAAAGAACCAACTTGTTCTCCTATTATTACAAAGGAAAAAGTTAAAGAAGTACTTAAGGATAAAAAAGAGATAAAAAAAGAAAAGCTTGATGATATAAGTGAAAAGACGGCTAATAAATTAAATAGTAACAAAGTATCGGCTAAAAATAAATCTGTTATAGCTAATAAAGATAAAAAAGATTGTGAGAAAGATAAAGATGGTTTTAGTGGTTTCGATTTCCCTAGCCTACCAAATTTCACACCACCTGATATAGCGTTCCCTGATATCAATACGCCTGACTGGGATCTATCTATGCCTGACTTTGATTTTGGTAATGGGAGTAGTAGTGATTTTAATTTACCGTCATTTGGTATGGGTAGTCTATTAAGTAGTGCTGAGAACGGGCTAAGTTCATTAACTAGGTTCAATATGAACATGGACTGGGGTTTTGGTTCTGGTACTTCAGACGATACGGCCTGTGATGACTCATTCACAGCAACATTAGGAACAATGAATTTAGCTAATGCTATGCCTGATTTTAATGTTGGTAAAGGTTTAATGGATGGTCTTAAAATGTCAGGTAAATTTGATTTAGGAGTAGCGTCTAAACTGAGTGGCGTTATGCCTGATATAGGTGATAAATTAGGTGGCGTAGGTGATGTTATAGGTGATGCTGTTCGCGATATACCGACAGATAAATTAAATTTAAGTAACGTAGGTTCTAATTTAAGATCTGGCGCTATTCTAGATGAAGTTAAAAAAGCAAAATCTATAGATGATATAACTAAAAATAAAAAGATAATGGATGCGGTTAAAAAAGATACTATGATAGGTACAGATATAAATAAAGAAACAGACATGTTTACATCACAAAAAATAAAAGCATTATCAGGAGTAGCTGGTGATAAATTAAAATTAGTAGCATAACTACAAGGCACATGCCTTGTAGTTATCTCATTACCATAATTCAGAATACGATACAGCTTTATTACCGCCAAATATACTATAAGCTGGCCCTATATCTAACATGTCACCAACTTTAGCACCTAAGTACTCAGGTGACGTTATTAGGTCGGCTGTTTCAAAAAGTCTAGACATTTTTATCTTAGCTCTATTAAATACGTGTGTGGAGCTATAAAGATCTCTACCACATAAGGCCTGTATATATCTAGACAATGATGATTCATCATCAAACATAGCTCCATTTATATCTAATAAGCCACTAGGCATAGGAGCCGATATAAGTTCACTAAAATCAGTAACTGTAAAACTTACCTCTATAGCTAAAGGTCTGCGTTGTTTATTGTAAGGTAGGTTACTAGTTCCTCTTGTTATACTAAGACTAGTTATCATACCTAACGATATTTGTTGCCTACCTCTCATGAACATACTACATAAGAAAGGGGATGTATGTGATCTTGGCCCAGTAGATAATGGTAACATACCAGCCATAATAGATGCTAATGGTATGTAAATATTACGCAGTTGTGCTACGGGATGCGCGCTAGGACTTATTAAGGTCATTTTGAAATTTAGTGATGGAAAACTAACATCACTTTTACTCCATTTCTTCTGCACATCTACATTGGCACCAGAAAGTATACTACCTATAACATCACTAACGCCCATAGTAACACCACTAGTCGCACCTACTGCAAAATCAGTAACAGCATTAACAACACTACCTAACCCAGGTATCCCGTCTAAACCTATATTAAACTTCATATTCCTATATGTAGATCCCATAGAATTAATAACGTTACCTGTAGCTATTTCATCAACGCTATTGCTAAACGATTCAGTTGTTGAAGGCATGTGTTCTACTCTAAATACAGCATATCTAGCACCTTCGTTAAATACAGCTTTAGTTGTCTCCATCGCTTTATCTATATAACCCTTCTCATCTTGTTTTCTAGCTTCTCTTTTATAAGTACCGTCTTTATCAGCAGCAAATGCGTCTTTAAGTTCTTTACCACCTTCTTTAAGTTCTTTTAATAATGCTGAGAATGTTACTTTGTTTTTAGGGTCATCTTTACTAAAACTTTTATCATTAGTAACTGGTCCCTTTATTTTATCCCATAGAGTTTCTTCTTCATCTTCTGTTATAGGGTCTAGCGGATCTAAAGCTCCAGTAGTTCTTATTAACATATCTAAAGTCTCTCTATCCATACTAGCAGCTGATATATTATCCAACGCCGTTAATTTAGCCTCATGCATCCTGTTGTATAACTTTTGTGATTTAGTAACCATAGCTTGTACGTTAATACCATTACCAGCAGTTATCAAACCAGGCATAAGTTTTTTAATAGCTTCCATATCAGCAGGGTCTACTTTCAATGGCGTTCCTACCTTCTTAGGATCATTACTATCGAACATAGGTGATAATAAACCTAACTCAGTGGCCATCATTGTTACTAGTGTATTAACACTACTCCAATATAAAAACATAGTACGTTTTAGATAATACTGATCAAATTTACCATTACTAGCAAGCATAGCTGAACCAACTGTAACAGCTAATTTACCTAATAATAAAATAGGTGCTATAATAGGGAAAGCTACTATAAGCGCTCCTGTACCAAATATCCAACCAACATCATAGAAAAATGGTGATCTAGCACTATTAGCTATAACTGCTTTTTTATAATCAACTGCACCCATAACATACATTAATACATTATTAAATTCAGGCACACCAAATTCAAAAAACACATTACTACTATTATCATCAATAGCTTCTGAATAATATCTACCCATCCCATAATCAGAACTCATTAATCCAACCTTTACTTTAGGTCGATCGCCGTACATACCAGTACTTCTAACATCGGCATATCTAGTATACTGAGGCATACAGTTTATAGATATATTACCACCCATACTACTATCAGTAAATTTAACATCAGCAGTGGATGCGAATCTAAGATATTTATAGTCCATTTCTAATTCCATACCGCTAACCATAAATCTATCGGCTATCCATTCACCATCTGTAAATGGTAGTTCATCATTTTGTATTATCTCTTCGTTAGGCTCGTCACTAAACAATCCATTTAATAGATCCATACTTACTCCTTATAAAAAAGAAAAACTGTGTAGAACTACTTAAGTAGTTCTACATCAGAATATCCCATAGCTTTTAATGTATTAACAATAATAGCTGTATCGTCACTATTTATATTCTTAATTCTTATATCAAGATCTATACTAGTAACAGAGACAACGGTATCTAAAACTACCCAATCCTCAGCAAGAACTAGTTCATTACCATATTTATCCTCGAACATGATGTATTTAGCATCAGCAGCAGGTATTAGGTTAACACCTGTTTCGAATATTAGTTGTTCTCTTACAGTAACTACATCGTTAAACACTCCGCTATATTTAATAGCTTGCCGCATTCCTCCAAAACCAACTACTTTAAGATCTCTATACTCTGGTTTTAATATAGAAGTACTTATCGTGTTGAAGTTATATGTTCCAAATAAATCAAATACCATGCTCATCCTTTTATTTCTTTACTACTAATATATAAATACAATTACCATTAAGTAGGTCATCACTAAAAATAATTTTTTCTATATGTAGACCTATTATCTTTTTTAAAGGTACATCATTATTAAGAAGTCTAGTTCTTAGTTTATCTATAAAATCTAAACATATTTCGGTAGACCTCTTAAATAACATATAGATTTCGTCAGATACTGATTCATCATCTATATTATAGTAATCTTTAAACAAAGAATTAATCGTATTTATATACATCTCAGTTACTTCTTCGTAATCAACAGAATCACCTGTTAGTTCCGATATAAGAACATTATCGAATAATGAATATATAAATATACCTAGAACTTCCATATAGTCTTCATCATTTACATCAAAACCTTTTTTATTAAGATATAATAACAAATCACCTATATTAACACTACCTCGATATTTATATTCATCGACACTACTATTTACTTTAACTAAGTTTAACACTACTCCCATACCACATCAACCTTTAAGATTATTTTAAAATCAGTTATAACAATATCATAATTTTCATAATAACCAACAACATCCTTCTCTTTCAATAGCTCGCGTATAGGCTCATAAGCTTCTTTTATAAGTATGGAATTATTTAAAAACCTTATATAATCAGATAGTTCTATTAAATCACTGTAATCTAGATTATTATGGTTATCTAAGATGTTAGTATTTATATAGTTACTTACATCTTCTTTATATTCCAATGGTAAACTATGGTCCATATATTGGTCTAAAATATTTAACAGAATATCTACAAGCAGATGATCTGCTTGTAGATAGACTAGTTTTAATTCTAATTTACTAAGTATATTTTGTAATAAATCTAACTTAATATCTTTAAGATCGAACTCTATTAATAACATTACGTACCTCCTATTTTAATAATATATAACTAATCAGTATTGTAAACTATAGTTACTATAAGTCTACCGTTTATAAATATGGTATCTTTAACCGATATAGAGTTTATAAATGTCTGATTACTAACAGGCGCTACTTTATAAAGGAATGTCATAAAGTACGTTACGAAATGAAATAAATGACTACTATCAAATACTCCGTTATAACTATTAAAAAAAACTTCTAATGGTTTTTTAGTATTAGGTATAGAGAAGTTGTTTATTATCAACCTCTCTATATCCTCACCTATAACTATCTTACCGAACATAGCCCGCATCGGTGTTATGTCTACTTTCTTTATCATTTCCATTTTAAAACCTTAGTATAGATATAACACTGTCGTTTATAGATTTATACATAATGCACTCATCTATAGACACATAATCATGATGTATGTACGTGAAGAAATCACTTATGTCTATTATATCGGGATCAAGAGTTTTTATCTCTTCTATAAAGTTATCAACTATCTTCATAAGCTCATCCTCTATGACCAATATAGAACTATCATCATCTAGGTCTAATAATGTTTCCATTTTAGAATTATTCATACTTGTAGTTATCCATAACATAACTGAACTCGTAAACGCATCTTTGAAGTTAGCATTAGCATGTATCGGTAATCCAGTAGATAAGAACGTTTTACATACACCCCTATGGCCAGCTGCGTAAAGGAGATCCTTACAAGCTTTAATATCGCTACTGTTTATCCTATCCTCTAAATCTTTAACAAATAACTTATCCAAAACACTATCTAAACCAGCGAAGTCTATTTTTATATTATAGATTATCTTCGGTATAAGTGTTTTTTCTTTTAATGCCTTTGTTATAGCATATTCCAAATTATACATCATATCCATCTCTTCCATCATCACCTTCTTCACTTAACATTCCGCAGTTTATTTTATATCTCCTAGCTGCTGGAGATTCGAACTCAGTTATCTTTATAACATTAGATTCAAATGTAAGTGAAACAGAACATAAGTTATAAGAATCCAAAACTTTATATATATCATTTAGTATAACAGTATATATACCTGATAGTTCATTAACTAACTCATCATCCATATCTGGATATTGATGTATAAGGAAATCACTAAATAAAGGATAATCTAAAGCTAACCTGCTACATAACGAAACATGTTTACTTATACCTAAAGGATCGTCATTAACAATATTTGCTTCATTATGATCAACACACATTATATATGATTCTATATGATCTAGTATGTGGGTTAATATATGACTACTATTAGCTGTTTCTTTTATGAAACTAAAACCCATTTTAAACTCTTTATAGTCTATAACATTTTTATAGCCATTAATGTAAGCTATGATGATCTTATGAGTTTTAAGATATCTTAGAACATCATCTTTATTATCAAATCCTGCTAAAGGTATATTATCCTTATTATAGAGTTCCTTATCTAGATGCATATACAACTCATTATTAAAATAAAGAGACGGTCCGTAAAGAAAGGATAAAAATTTATTATTTATATCCAAGAACTTCTCATTTATTTTATGTATTTTTATACCAGATATAACTTCCATAGTTTTATCTATAACCGTACCATCACTCTCCATTACAACATCCCTCATTCATACTCCTTATTAAACCATCATTAAACTGTCTATACAGTAAAAAAAGTAAAAATAGGTATCTACCCTAGGGTAGATACCTTTAATGGTTTTTAGAGCGTTTATAATGCCATACCGAATTCATCTAGCTCCGCATCATCAAGAGCATCGAATGAATCGTACTTAGCATTTTTGATAGCTTCGATTCTTTCTAGTTCCTCTTTAAGATAAGCCACTTCGGCATTAAGAACACCTCTACGTTGCGTTAAGAATAACGGATACGTACCGAATCTATCATAATTCGTAGTGATAGTACCAGTTTTACTTTGTTGTGGAGTGATAGTCATATTGATATCTTTAGTATCCTCACTGATGATAGTTCTAACTAAGATCACTGACTCATCCACCAACTCACCAACAGCAACACCTAAGCTATAAATACCGGGAGCTGTTCTAAAAGATTGATACTTATCAGGTCTAAAAAAGTTGATCATATCCTGATGATCTATGTTCTGAATAGAACCTGAGATGAACATGCTTATAACAGATAACATTTTAAAAATCTTTTCATTAACCTCTGCTTCTGTTTTAGGACTTGTAACACCACCTATAGTATTACTATAGTAAATATTACTAACAGCTTTTTTAGATTTAAGAGCAACACCCTGGATAGATGTTATGGTGTTGATTGTATTGTTTAATGCTAAGTAACTACTACTATCACCAACAGTAACAGTTATAACAGTATAGTCTTGTTCTAACATAGCTTTAAGCAATAGAACACCAGCACTAGAACCTGTACCACCAGAACCACTAGATACGATAACATAGTAATCATTTAGATTCTTACTAACACCATTATCTAAGAACTCTCTAACGGACTTATTCATGTGTGCTATGTTCTCTTTTGACTTTCTTTCACCACCTGTACCATCTAATCCTTTACTACTAGCTGAACTAGAAGTGATTTTAAAGAATCTATCTTCGTACTCAGGATAAGCTTGGATAGTCTTTTCTGTACTATCTATGAATGAACATGTCACATCACTGAACCCTTCACCAAGTTCTTTTAATCTAGGATATATAGAAGCTACTACATTAGTCCCACACCCACCTACTGCTATCAAATTTAATTTACCAGTCATAATGACTCCTTCTTTTTTAATTTATATTTAGTATTTACATACTGTATTAATATTATATAGATGTAACGTTTTTAAACTAAGACTAAGCTTGTCCGAATAAACCTTTTATAACTTTCTTTTGTAAATCACTATCTTTTTCTCTTTTAATAATATCCCCTAATAACTTAGCTTCAGCTAACGTGTTTACACCTATTAGGTTTATACCATTTCTTATAAGCGTAACTCTAGTAGTTATATCATTACTCTTACTAGCGACTTCTAACTCTTTTAGCAAACTAGATATTTTCATCTCTTTAGCTACATTAATACTAACTTCAGCATACATATCACCTATAGACTGTAAGTCTTTAAACCCTTTAAAAGTATTAGGATTGGATAGGTTGTTTTTTATAAAGCCTATTTCAAATGTTAATACATCATCTAGACTATTACCTTTCTTTAATGTTTCAACGATACCTTTATCGCTTAATAATATAGGGTACGCTATACCTTCATGTTCCACTCTTATAGGAGCTCTTGTTTTATCATTAAAGACTGCTGTTATACCAACACCATTGACTCTAACAGAACTATGATCTATTTCAGAAGTTATAAGAGGAGTTTTTTTAGATATCATAAGCATACCAGGTATACTGTTAACATTAAACTTGTAAGCTTCATAATCTTTACCTTTATTGTTATTAAGAACTTTTCTTAATTTGTCTAAGTTAGCTTTTATAGCTTTCATTATTTTATCTAATACAGATTTAGTAGCACCATCTTTTTTAACTATAGATTCGTATAGATCATAAAGATGTTTGTTTACTTTATCAACTTCTTTGTTAGAGCTATCTAGTATAGCATCAAATTGTTTATGGAACTGTTCTGTTATATCATCTAGTTCTTTCCCGGTAGTAACCTTCTCTAGTTTAATACCCATGTATCATCCTTTATTTTTATATCAAAAAATAACAAGTATACTGTATGTAGCTATTGCTACATACAGTGTTATTTTTTAACTAAATATTTTTTATACTTATTTAAATCTATAAGTGTGTCTACTCTTAAACCTAATGAGATATCATTAACTATAGGATCAAACATTATTATCTTACCTTTATTATTAACGCCCCAATTACCGCTATGTAAGTCTAATCTAACTCGACCTTTAACATGTTCATCTTTTAAAACATCTTTAATAAGGTCTAATTGTTCAAATATCTCTTTAGGTATCTTAACTTCATTACTGCTCTTTAATTTATTCTTTAGGATATCTATAACTTCATTTATATCTATTTCACCATATTCTTTTAGAACCTCTTCTAACTCATCATATACTTTATGTATAACATCAACCTTCTTATCATCTTTAAAAGACTCTAAGTAATCCATCTCTACTACATATAGAGCTTTTTTATATTTACCGATAAGCACAACGTCTATGCCGTAAACGTTTATTAAAGGGTTTCTTAGTATCCATAAAACTTTATCAGAATCTATAGTAACAGTAACGACTGTTTTATCACTAGGTTCATCGTCACTATCTATTTCAAAAATACTAAAACCTGTATAACCTTCTCTTATAGTAACTGGTACAGGAGTTTTTAAAAGATACTTATGATTTATATCTTCTATTTTAACTCCATATTTAAGAAGTTTCTCATTAAGTTTATCTAAATCTTTAGAATTCAATAACTCAGTAACACGTTTACTCCATAGATCGAACTCTTTATAATAAATAGTATTAGCTGGTTCTTCTATAAGATTATGGTCAGACATAGCCTCATTGCCATTAGCTAGTTCGTTATACATAAGTTTATGGTAGAACATATCGTTATTTATTAATTTATCTAAATTATCCACTATCCTAGCATCTAATGTTATATCTTTACCAGCATTGCCATTAGGATTAAACATAGATAATAATAAACTACCATAACCCATATCCTCTATTTCTTTCTTAGTTTTCTTAACTTCTGTTATAGTATTTAATATCTCTTTAACTTCTTCTTTACTTAAATCACTCTCTCTTAGAACTTTTATAAGGGATCTAACTACAGAATCAAATCTTTCTGGTAGTTTCTCATATGGAAAATATTTACCAGCTATTAGTCTATAAATAGAAGATAAAGCGTAAGCTAGGAATATGAATTTAAGGTTAAGCATTAACACCTTACCAAATAAGCTTAACCTACCACTAAACGCCAACATGGTAGCTATCGATAATGATATATACGTTATTAATGGTAGCATTATGAAAGCTTTGTTGTGTATCTTAAATGTAATTAATCTATCTAACCCACTGACTAACTCTTTACCCATACCCATTCTAGTAGAAAAATCATCAGCAACGATTTCACTATCAGTCATAAATGACTTAACACTACCTATCCTATTATCTTTAGTAGCTACATCTGTTAATAGATGCATGCCGAAACTAGGATCAAAGACTCTTATAGCACTGGTGATAGTTAGTAATCCATTAGCTAACATTTGTTTAAATATTCCAATACTCCATCCATGTAACGTTAGCATCTCTTCAGCATCTTTTTTATATTCTGATTTATACTCTATAACATGTTTCTCTTTAGACTTCTCTCTGTTAACAAATGAATCTAATAGCTGCGTATTACTAACCACTAATCTTTTCATAGATTCTATATACGTAAACAGATGTCCTATTTCATGTAAGTAAATAGCGGTCATCTCCTCTGGAGTTAAGTCCAATCCAGTTATAGTAGTACCGAACATATCCCTACCATATTCTATAAAAACTATACTTTTATGTTTATCTTTCTTCATACCGTGGATATATGCTTTCTCTAAATCAACGACAAAGTTATTACCGTTCTTAAAGTCTTTCAGTATTTCTCTATTGTTGTGTATATAAAGTAAGTAACCTTTTATATTAAAAGTTGATTTACTATAGTATTTTCTCCAATCGGATATACCTTTTTGGTCTATAACGTTAAAAGGAACACAAGCCCAACCATGACCAAAGCCGACAGCAGGTAATGCCATGATACTTAAACCAAATCTTTTATATGTTATCTCTTCTAACTCTTCCGATATAGACATAAATGTAGCTACGTTTCTAATTATAGAATTATCTTTGACCTTAGCGAAGAATGATATTAATTCATTAACGACAGGATCCTTTTTACCCATATAGTTTATAGACTCTAATCCAACACTAAATCTAGCTTCTTGTATGTATAGCTTAGTGTTTTCTAGTTCATTAAGTTTGCTAGCTAGTTCATCTTCTGTATTCAGGTTACCTACTAAATATTCAGACATAAGCCCTATAAGAACTTTACCGTGCGCTGAGTTATCTATATCCTCTAAATCTTTTTCTACCTGTTCGTATTGGGCTAATAATAATTTCTTATCTTTTTTATTCATATCCGTTAATCTTAAAACTTCTACCATAGATGTTTTAATATGTTCGACACGTTGTTTAAGACTACCGTGCTCGTCATTGATAGGGTTTCGTTTATTATGCATATATAGTAATTTACTTATACTGTTAATAGTTAATGCTATTTCTAACGCGATAGCCGCCATTATAACGATACCACCAGGTAATAACAATGATAACAACAAGGCTCTAACGGCCATACCTAATATAGACATAAGTACAATGACAGCACTAGCGTTACTAAAAGATAACTGGTTAACCTTATTAAGTTTAACTAATGCTCTACTTAACTCTTCCCCGTACCCAAATTTAACAGTGAAATTATCTGCTTCTATCTCTGGATTGGTTTCTCCTGTACCATGACCACCTAATGGTATAGACATAAGGTCCTTTTTAACTTTTTCATATATCATGCTTAGCCCATTTGTTTCAGAGCTTGGGTTTTTACTTATACCTAATTCAGAGGTAGTTTCTGTTAATGGTTTATTACGTAAGAAATTACTTAATAATATGGATGTAGTTACGGCTGATCTACTATACAATTCTAATAGCGTAAATACATGACCTATTTCATGTAAGATTATAGCTACGAACTCACTTTTAGTTAAATCCCTAACCATTCTTAGAGATATAAATAGAGGTACATAGTAATCATCTGGCAGGTTTAGGAATTTAGCATCCTTTTTATCCAGTATTAGAATATTACTATCTAACCATCTGTTAAAATCCTTTATCTGTTTTATACCATGTCTGACATCTTTACCTCTGGTAGACTTAAAAGTCGTTAGACTTATTTGGTCAGGATTAAATATAGGTATAACTGCAAATGTGTTACTATTTCTTAATAATATATTTATACCAAATCTTTCATAAGACTTATCTTTAAACTCTTTCTCTATTTGTAAAAAAGAAAAATCTAATTCTTTCTTATTAATAGTTTTCTTTTCGTAGTATAGAGAATGTAACTTCTCTAATCTATCATATGTACTTTCTATAACCTTTATAAAAGAATCATTAGCTTGCGTGCCTATCATCGACTCAACACCCTCTTTTATTCCTAAATCTATTTTAAACATCATTATTCCTTTTTACTTAATCAAAATAAAAAAGTATAGTAGGGATATCCCTACTATACTATCTTAAACCGTTATTTAGTTTATACGCGACGCACTCAGCTATTTCTGCTAATAACTTTTCCTCATGTTTTATATCCTCTCCATTAAGACTCTTTTCCTCCATTCGTTTAAGTACTCTTTTTCTAAGAACTTTAAGTTCTTTTTTAGTATTACTACATACTGGTTCGTCCATAACATACTCCTTATACGATGTCATTAATAGCGTCCATTAAGTTACTTAACTTACGCTCTTTTTCTATTAGGTCATTGTATCTATCCCTACTTATAACATTAGCTTTAAATGTTAAATAAGTAGAACCGTTAGTAGTATAATGGGATAGGAAATCTAAATTATCACTAGTTATACCTAACCCATGTTTCTCCTCAACAACTTCTAATAACTCACTGCCTTTATCACTTTTAAGTTCTATATCTATAGCTATCATGATCACTCCTATTTAAAGACTATCTTAGTTGGTTGTAATAATATCTTGTTTTGGCTTCTAAAGCTATTGACATTAAAGCTATATGTCATGCGTATGAACTTAGTTCTTTTAAGCTCATTCTCTATGTGTTCAAGTTCATTCTTTTTAATAGAATAAAACACACTCATATTACTTTCTGTATTAGGATCAAATTTAACTTTAAAGCTTAGTAAGATATTACTGCGTTTATATATCCTATATGATTCTATATAAAAATCACTACAGAACATCGGTTTCTCATACCCTATACCATAAGGACCAGCATTTATAACATCGAACATAGTTAATAATAATTTTTTAGTACTAAAGATATAATCTTCCACATAAGTATTTTTTATCTCTACCACATCATATTTACTAACCTCTTCCTTAAGAAGGTCATAAAACTCTTTAAGGTTAGGTTTTATCTTAACGCCGATAGCTTTTTTATGTCCACCATGTTTAAGTATGATATCGCTCTTATTAGCTACTTCTGTTAATACATCTTTAAGATTAAGTCCATCCTCTTGGCTACGACCTGACCCTATATAAACATAACCATCAAATCTCTTTTTCTTAGTAAATACGATAACTATTTTATAATTATCGTTATACATAACATTATTAGCGATGATGCCCTGTACTCCATCACTATCATCAACAACCATAACTTTTATCTTACCGTCTGTATATTCTTCTTTCTTACCAACATCAACTGCTTTACTCTGGATATCCTTACGATTTTTATTTATCTCTTTTATATCTTCATAAAGTAGTTCAGCTATATCTTCTGTTGGCGACATAAGTAACTCATAACTCAGCCTAGCGTCAGCTATCCTACCAGGTGAGTTTAGCATAGGTATAACGTCATACCCTAACGTAGTTTCGTCCATAAGATACGTCTTAGCATTTTTTCTTATAGTAAGTGACCAAAATGGATCATGCTTTATATTAAGACTATTTAAATCCGATAAAGTTTTTATAAGTAACTTTCTATTAACAAAGTTCTTAAGATCCATACAATCAGATATAAGAGTTAATCCTATATATGTTATAAGATAATACATTTTATCTAATTTAGACTTGTCAGGATTGCCGTTCGATAAGAAAGCATGTGCTAATGTAAAATAAACCACACCAGTACCCGTCATATCTGATAATATATTGTTATCATAACGTTGTGGATTGATGAATGCTGTGGCTGACGTTGGTGCTGTGTCCTGATCGAATAAATGGTGATCAGTTACTATAAATGGTATACTTGTTTCAGACATGATAGTTTCTATATTAAGCTTATCATTAGAGCCATGGTCACTAGTTATAATAAGACCAATATCGTCATCATTTTTACAAATATTTATTATCATATTTGTAAGAGCTGAGTTGATACCGTTACCGTCAGAACGTTTATTAACAACGACTTCTATGTTATCATATTCGTAAACATCTAAAAAAAATTTATGAGCGATGGCGGCACTCGTGATGCCCGTTGTTTTCATATGTATCGCTAGTACACACAGTTCTCAGTATCTCTACATGAACTTCCCATCCATTACAGATGGATACAAGACTATATCATTATCCTAAAATATTTTAGGATACGAAACGTTTCGATTTAAGGACTGCCATCCACCCGCTCGGGCCCTACTCTACTCGCTTTAACTACATATGTAGCCATGGGGTTATTACACTACCCATGTGATTAACTAAGTCTGTCGCCAACTTAGTATAGCTTTCGATAGTCGTTGAACTCACACACTCTAGTCATACTAGATCACTCTCGTGGTTTAAGGTGCTTCGCTGCGTCGATTCCGCCAGGATATAACGTTTTCACCATGCCTCTAGTTGCTCTATTACGCCTGAGGTATTACAGTATGTTTCCACCTGTAAGTGGTAGTTATATCTTTTTCAGCGGTCCCCGCAATTAGTTTCGTTTGCTTATAGGATTACTCCTATAAGGGACTTACTTAAAATGTAAGCTACAATTTTCTTTCTCTTTAAAAGTAATCTTAGTTTTTTTATCTATATAAGAATATATTGTTCTATAATCCTTATTGAAAAATTTTCTTAATGAATTTATAGACGTAAACTCTTCGACAATAACGTCATCTTTATCCTTAACCATTATGACTTTAGGTTTGTTAATAGGTGTTTTATTAGACGGTTCTCTCCACTTAGCGACTGTAAATTTACGCACTAACCATCTATCTGTTAGTAAATAATTATCACATCTGCGTAGGTATAAAGTTAATGTACTTTTAGGGACACCTGTAATGTTAGATGCGTCACTTATGCTTTTAACAGTATAAATAACGTTATTAATAACATCGCGCACTTGGACGTGTTTAAGAACTATTTTGCGTTTTTTAATATGTAATATTTTATATCCATTGTTACGGCAAAATTTTTCTATTGTACTCTTTTTACTGTTTTGTGAGTCAAAGAATTGCTTAAATGTTTTATATTTAAATAACTCTCCGTTTTTCTCAAGTACTAAGCTAAAGCTTCTAGTATCATCTCTCTCGTAAGCCCATCCAGTGAACGATCTTTCCCTATATAACTCAAATCTACCATTACTACCAGACCATACTTTACCGAAATACATAGGCGCTCTTTGGGTGTCTATTTTACTTCGACCTATTATTTCACTAGCTTCGCTAGAGGACATAGCGGTTGAGGTAACTCCAGTATCTATATCACGTATTAAAAATAGACCTCTACTACTAACAATTGTTTTTGTTACATTTAAAGTAGATGAAACCCATCTAAGATTATCGGCATGGTAATTAGTCTTGTCGTCATCAATATGATCGACTATGTTATTAATAACATAATCATCATTTTCGCACCACGCCAGTGCTACTAATTTATGTACGCCTATATTATAATAATCCCCTGTTAATAGCTTAACGCGTATGTTGTAATAACCAGATTTCGTTAACTCGTAACCACGATTAATTATTTTACGAGCTACGCAATCTACTAACACGCCATCTTTACTAATAGCTATATTTGTAAAGAATGGTACGAAATTATAAATAACGCCATCTACATAGACGAATGGTCTATTAACAAATACTGGCATTTTATCTGGTAGTTTAGAGACACCATGTACTTTGTGTCTAGTTAGAGTGTATGATACATCATTTTTATTGTCTGCAAGAGTTGTATAATCACGTTGCATTATATTCTTTTCTAAGATTATTTTTCTTTTTTCGTTACACATACTAATCCTTACTATTTGTATATGTAACAAACTACAAAGTAAATTGTTTCTACATTGTTAGTATGTTAATCCACATCATAGTCGCTAACCAATAATATTTTTTTATTGTTAACTATGGCTTCATTTATAGCACTCGTAGAATTGACTACATGTGGTAACCATTTTTCTATAAAATTCTCATTTATGATATCACTAAGTTTAGTATTAAAATAGTTTTTTATGGTATCTAAATCTTTATACCTATTAGCGACTATTTTTTTAGTTATATCTGAATTAAAATATCTATTAAGATATGTTAATGTTTCTGGGTCCTGTTTCGTTATGACAATATTATCATTACTAAGACTACTTATAATTTCTCTCAATGGCTTTTCTTCACCATTTGGAAGTTTAACTTCTGTCATTTTCATTCCTTCTTTCATTTATTTCAACGAAGTCGATACCCTTAAAAAGGATATCAATCTTCATCCGATAATTTATCATAAGCGTATTGCAATATGAATAGTGAATCGTATGTCCATTCACTTCGTTCTGATCTTATACCGTGCTTATCGAAGAACTCTTTGATTCTTCTAAGATTACTAGTATTAACTATTTCGTTGTTTATATAGTCTAATATATCGATTTTGAACGATATCATGATGGTGTTTACCAATGTAACCTCATCCATACTAAAATTAGATATATCGTGTAAAGTTAGGTTAGGTATATTATTTACAAAATCATTTATGTTAACACTACCAAACTTAACAACACATATAGAATACGTACTTTTATTACGTATAACTCCCAACAATGTTTCTTCACCTATATCAATTTTTAATGCATCATCATGTTGATTCTCTACTATTAACATAACTCTACCATCATTTCTTTTAAAACACACAGGATCCCTTTTAGACTCAACTCTTCTAGCTCTCTCAAATACTAAAATACCACGTCTATTACTCATGCTTCTTTCCTTTAAATAAATTTATTAGTATATACATACTATATTAATAATATATAAGCAAAGTTTAATAGATATTACCTGAATATAAAAAAGGAATATATGATGCATAAGAAAAAATATAAGACCGTAAAAGAGTTCTTTAAGAAAGAGTTACCTCACTTAGAACCATCTAAAAAACTAACAAAAGATCTTAGAGAGTTTAGGCTTAATTGGTCTACTAAGGATACTGATTATATAGATTTCTTAGGGTCTAATCTACTAGGAGTTCACAATATCAATTTCTCATCATTAGACGATGAATCGTTGATGGATAAGACACTACATATAAAGCATTATAAGAAACTACAAAAAGAGATATATGGAGTAGAGGGTGTTGAGCCCAATTTTAAAATAGGTAGTAATATAATATATCAAACACTTATGTATCTGGCATACCTATATAAAAATGATGCTTCTTTAAAAGAAAAAGATAGAGAAGAAGGTATAAGAGAGTTATGCTTGATCATGCAGTTCAAGATGTTCTGTTCTACCTACGGGTGGAGTTTTAAGTATTTAACAACAGAAGCTATAGCTACGGCTGTATATAATAAACTGTCTCATAAATTTCTTATAAAACAACTTGACAATTGGCAAGAGGTATTTGATTATAGAGTTAAATCATGTTTAGACAAAAAAGAACTTAATTACAAACGTTTAACGAAATACGACACAGAAAGTAGTATAAGACTTATAACGGACATACAGATAAAACTAAAAGAACAGATAAAACATATTTATAGAGTTATGGTAGAAATAACTGATAATAAGGAAGGTTTAGTACAGGAGTCTTCTACATTTAACGGAGAAGGTGGTGAACAGATATCGGATATAACTACCGGAATAAATACATATGTAACAAGAGTTAAAAATATAGCATTTGTTCCTAATGATTTTATAGATGGTGAAGTTCTTAACATAACATCTGGTTTATTTAAAAATATCGATAAATCTGTCATATATAAATTCCTTAAATATATGTCTGATAGTGATAGGAAAGATGTTGATAAAGTATTAGATGTTATAGAGAAATCTTTAGTTACATCGTTTAACTATCTACAAAGAAATGAAATAAACGTAGAAAAAAGAGAATACATACCGAAAGCTTTAGTTATGATGCGTAATTATTGGTCGGCCTCAAAAGTTAAAAATGAGGATATAGATTATGTTAAAGAGTATTTAGTATCAGAAGCTTTTAAGTGCACTGGTAAAAAAACAGCTTGGGTGCAAGTCACACTAGCTATAAGTTATGTTGTATATATCTTTTTAAGAAGCTTAAAAAAATAAAAAAAGTAGATATAGGCATTGCCTATATCTACTACTAACATTTTAATAACCCTATTCTACTTAGGGTGTAGTTAAGTTTTTCATTAGTACTATCTAAGCCATAGATAACACAAGGTACATCATGACCGCGTTCTTCTAGAAGATTAGTCTGGTCTTCGCTAGAGAAGAATATAACTTTTGATTTAAAACCTTTTTATCTTTTAACACCATACGTGGAATTAATGACATTACTTAAATCTCTGAACTCCATATGTAGTGCCTTATATTCACCAGATTCTTTATCAGACATTTTTTTAAGCCTTTTCTTTAAACGTTTAAGTTCGGCGTGTTTGAGCCTTAACTCTTTATCACTTTCACTTTGTGTCTTTTTCCAGTGCGGTTTGCATTGTTGCTTAGTTCTATTTGTGTACATATCTAAGTCTAGACCGGCCATCGCCATATATCCAGCCATAGTAGCCATCATGGCTTTCTTACTACTACCGTAACCAAATATAACACGCTTATAAGTCCCAGATTTAATGCTAGTTATATCGGAATATACCTGACTTTTCCTTATAGCCTCTTTAATATTATCTTCAGTTATACTACCCATTTTATCTTTTATAGATTTGAGTTCCTCTAAACACGTAATGTTAAAGTTCCTCCTATCTTCTATATAAACTCTAAATAAAAGGTTATTATCTTTATTAACATCTTTACCAAATATATCTACAAATAACTTATAACGATCATCTACATAGTAGTTATCATATTCGCCTGATATACAACCCTCAGGGTGGTCGCATGGAGTTACCATGTTACGTTCGCTAAAAGAAGCTATCTCTTTTTCCTTGTCAGTAGCTTGTTCTCTAGGGAATTCACCGTGCCACACACCAGTATTACAATAACTACATAGGTACCGTACTTCACCTTTTTCCTCTTTGTCCAAATCATACCCATCCATTTGCATTCTATGTAAATTAGGGTAATCTGAGTTAACATCTATATTCTCACTAACGAGTGCTGTGTTCTCTATACATCCGCATTCCATACATATAAATAAACTCATTATACAACCTTTAATTTTTTCCAGTAAATTGTTTCTTTATTTAACTTAATTTTAAACAATACAAATAATGCTAGAACCAACCATTCTGTACCATAATAAAGTACTATTTCATCACCTATACCAGCTGTTACTGTGTATTTATTACCCATAGTAATTTCCTGTTTTAAAAAAATATTTTAAAATACTTATTTTAGTATTTTTTGTGGTCTTTATAAATCAAAGTACCTACGTATTTCTTTCTTAAGCTTACGCTTATCTATTGTGTCTGTAAACATAAGTCCTTCTTCTAACCCATATCTATAATATACAAGTTTACCATCTATCCAAATAATATTAGGAGGATAACATCCGCATATGCCGGCTATTATTTTACCGCTAGATATTATATCTTCATCGGTTACTTTACGTTTACGACAAATCTCTATATTGTTACCAAACTCATCAGTTATGTAAATCCTACCACTTAAACCTCTCATCTTTTTCTCCTTATGTTAAGCTTTTAATAGGGCCGAATGTAGTATTTTTAACTCTTCTTTCTAAAAGAGTTAACTCATCTTTAAGTAATCTTAAACTATAACCATTAATAAGTTTGCTTTTAATAACAGCTAACTTTTGATCTACTCCTACTAAACCCATATTGTGCGCGATTCCTATTTTTTGTTTATGCTCTTCCAAATGGATTTCTAACTTGTTTAATCTATCAGCAACACACTGTTTATTACAAGTAACATTTGATAGAAATGTTAATACGTCTGTTAATCTCTCTATCGCACTTAGATCACCTACAACAGCTAAATTTAAAAAGTTACCACTCACAATACTTTCTATAGATTTAAATTCATAAATAGGGTTTAGATCATACGAAGCATATTGTTCACTTGTTGTATTATTAGTAGAATAAACGATGCCTACAGCAATAGGGCTAAATGATAACCCGTTATCTAATATAGTAAAATCTACCATATACCCATTTGATCCATCACTATACAATAAAACACTAATACCACTAACACCCTCTATCTCCTTCATATATAACATACATCTTCCTTAAATATAATATCAGTACACCGTACTATGTGAATGATATAAAAATAAAAAAGATTAGAAAAACTACTAGTAGCCGGTGGCTACTAGTAGTTGTACTTTGAACTTTGAGGCATATACTTATGCTATGTTACTACGTGCTTCATCCAGTGGTAGCTAGATGTCTAAACTACGTAGGGAGTTTAGATTTTTATTTCGTCCTAAGACTGAATCTTTTTGAGAGGGAGGTCCAGTAGAAATTTTTGCATAACACCACTCACTTAATGTTTTTGCTTACACTACCTTTCCTCAATAGATATTTTGTCATGAATATAATTCATCATTAAACTTAACAACTTCTTCTAATGGCTCATAGTCCATTTCATTACACCATTTAATATAGTTGTTATAGTATATTTCAAATATCTTTATAAAATTACCTTTACCTATTCTTCCATCTTTAATCTTTGTAGTATTGCTATATTGTATAGCTCTACCTATGGATGTATGTGATATATGTTTATCGTTAATAAGGTGTTTTATGAACTCTCTTCCTTTATTAACTAAGTCCATATCTGTCTTAGCTACTCTTGCCATGCAGGTGCCTTTAAATATTTTTTATTTTCAATCAATATCTACATAATGGCTAAGGGGTATACGAATATCTAAACATTTCTTTTTAGAGATTTTGTATTTAGAATGGACTAGGAATTCATGTGTTTCATGAATAACGACTGGTTCACATCCTTTACTAATAGAATCTTTAACGGTGCTATTATTTAGATCAACTAACCTATTATTAACAATAAACACATGGTCATTATTTGTATATTTGATAATATACTCTATAGATGTACTGATCACTCTATCATATGGCTTAGTGGAGTCAATAACTACACCAGTAACCCATAATAGCATTACAGTTATGAGATAACTTATAATAAACCTACTATCATTAATAAATATTGCTAACCAATCTTTATCACTAAACCATATAACGATAAGGGTCGTCATGACTAATGAGTTAATTATTCCTAATAAAAACCCAGTAAAAACATCGTCATATATGAGCATAGTTAATAACCCTATCATATATATCATTAATGACGAAATAACATAAAACTTATTTAACATAATTAACTCCTTTAACAGTTTTAGCTATATCACTATGTTTAGCGAAGTAGATTTGAAACGCTTTTATATACGTTAATATCTCCATAGCATATCTGGCATTAGGTCTCCATCCTCCGTTATAAGAACCCCATATAAGCTTCCAGTTATTATTGGTAACTTTCTTCCAATATTTTAAGTTCTTTATACTTATAGCTATATTAAGATCGTTGTTTATGATTAACCTACTGGCTAACGCCTTCCTTTCCCAATAACTGAGAGTAACACCTTCTCCTTTTAAGAATGTCTTTAAGTTAACACCCATAATACCATAGTCGCCGGTAGTTTCGTCAAATAGATATATACCGAGTCTACTCTCTCTATAACAGATAGCTATACCTGTATTCTCTAGACCATAATCTTTGAACGCATTATATACTTGACCTAGAACATTAATCTGTTCATAGGTCAAGTTTTCTAATTCATCGAGTGTTTCTGCTAAGAGTTTATTATTTACTCTTATCTCCTGCGTTTGTTTAATACAAGTTTTATTATAAGGTAATTCTTTACCAACTACATAACTCATTACCATAAGTAATAACATAACTATCTTCATTTTTCAACCTTTATCTCTTATTATTGTATGTTGGGTTATATTGTATAAACATTCTACCAACACCTAATTTATCTACCATAGTCTTTAGATAGATTATGATATATTCTTTCAAAACCAATTACCCTGACTATCCCGCATTAATCGTTTACCACATTTTTCACATACACCAACATAGCTAACTCCATTATGTCCTGTAGTTATGACGCTATGCCATTCCATTATATCACATGTATACTTCTTAGGAAGTACATGTCTAAATGGTACTGATATCATGATTAGTAAAATACCGATTATGAAAATTATAAAAACCATTATAACTAAACTAAAAATCAATAATATAAGTTCTTTCATGTTTTATCCTTTAAATCCATCCCCAGTACAGATACCGGTTTTATAAACTCTGAAAAGTAGAGAATCACATTTCTCACATATCTCAGGCCTATCACTCTCGCTTATAGGTTTTGTTATAGTGGTATTTTTTAAATACTCACTACATTTCTCATTTCTACATTCGTATAAATACCTCATACTTAATCCTCCAACTTTATAACTTCAACATCAGCTTCTCTTAATAAAGCTAGTCCATTTGTTTTCTTATACAATTCTTTATAGAACACCCTCTTTATACCGCTAGCTGCTATAAGTACGCTACATGTCTCACACGGACTAGTTGTTATATAAATATCACAACCATCTACAGATATGCCGTTCTTAGCACAAAACATTAATGCATTTTGTTCCGCATGTAGTGTTAACTTTTTAGTAACTAACTCAAGTTCATCGATAGCTTTTTCACTCCACTCATGGGCTCTACCGCACTTATTACACGTGTATGTAACGCGGTCGTTAATAAAATCACTTGGTCTGAATGATAATAAATCTTTCTCCTCACCACATTTACATTTAACTATTTTACTTTCACATTTATTAGGTGTCCCAGACACAGTTCCATTAAAACCTATAGAAACTATCCTATCATCTTTAGCGATAACGCATCCGACTTTTCTACGCTTACAATAACTAGCTTTACTCCATATATAAGCTGTATCCATCAACTGCTTTTTGAATTTACTTTCCATCACATCCACCATATGACATATCATTTATGATTCTATTAACAGTCGTTTTACTCGTATTGAAATCTTTAGCTATCTCTACTAAAGTTTTACCAGCCGCTTTAAGAGCCCTCATGATACGCACGTCACTACAACTATGCTTAGCCTTTCTGGTCTTCATACTCTGTTTTTTAGTATTTTGCTTTTTAGATACTTTTTTATTCGTACTAGTCTTTTTTCTTCTGTACCCCTTAACAACATCACCACATTTTGTTAACTTATCTTTAAGTTCTTGATTCTCATCCTTAAGTAACTCTAGTTCACGTATCTCATCACTCATGCGGTTAACTATAGTTAATATAGTTTTTTGTGTCTCTGTCGTATCGCCTATTTGTGATGCTATTTCATGGATAGATTTACTTAACATATCCTTATCAGTTTTTAATGTAATTATACGTTGTTCTAATACACGCATGTTAGAATATAAAGTTTTACTTATGAATGAATATAATTCCTTCATGTCTTCTTTAGTATATCCTTTAGCTAGTATAAAACCTTTTTCTTTTATACCCAATTTATCAAGTACGTTCTCAAATTCATCGATACCAAACTCAAATTTAACTTCGTCTAAGTTTTCCATAACAACTTCCTTAAAAAATATATATCAGTACATTGTACTATGTGAATAATATAAAAATAAAAAAACTTCGATATAGTGTTGGGTTTATATCCCAACACTATTTATTTTTCATTATTATATTAAATATTTGTCTTGTATTTTTAAGAATACATTCTATCTTTTCTCTAGAGAAAAGACTACCTTCTTCTCCATTTCTTAGATCCTGGTTAACTTCTTTAAGGAACCTATACGTCTTTATAACTTCTGTTATACCAGTGAACTCTTTAGACTTACTTTTGTACTCTGTCATATATAGCCTAAACAATGCTATCGTGTATACAGCTGTTCTCTCTATCTCGTTAAGTTCAACATCACATGTTTCGAAGTTACCAGCTTTCAGGAAACTATTTAATTTCTTAACAGTTAGCGTTAAATAATCTTGGTCGACTACTAACATGTTCCTACTAACCGTGTTATATATTTTAGCAGCTGGTTCGTATTTTTTATCTTTAGCTGTTAACTTAGTATAGCGTATACTATTTATAACACCAGCTTTAGTTAATACAAGTTTATATGTATAACTAACATCGAAGACTCCTCCTAAATCTGTTCCACCGTCCTCGAGCTTGTCTATATATTTGTTAAGATATGCTATAGATAAATATAGTATCATATCCTCCTTTTGTCTTTTCATACGTTTTTTAAGTTCACCTTTCTCGAAACCTACTTTTAATATGTCCTTAGTTACTGTTGGCATTATGCTATTTTCATTACCGCATGTTTTAGGTCTCTCTTTACCAAGCATACACTCACCTGTTTCTTTATTCATAAATATACAAGCTCTAGCATCAGCACTAACTCTACCATTTTTAAAATCGTCCTTATGCGAGAACAAATACATATTGTTCCCGACTTTATTAATCATATAGATACCTTTATCTAATATATCAGCTCTTTTAAAATATATCTCAGCTGCTGTATTAGCGTCCATTATTGGTTGTCCTTTTTCACAAAAACTTGTTTCCATCATTTATCCTTTTATACTAATTAGCTAATTTTAAAAACTCTTTTATGTTCTCTGTATATAACACACTAATATCGTCACCATCATACATGTATAAGTAACCATTATTTAGAACAGGTTCTACTATTCCGTCTCTATATGTTTTAATGAGATATCTAACACCCTTACCCAAATCTTCCATAACCTGCGGTAGCTGTTCAGCGATCTTTAAATTATTAATGACTTTTTCAGCATCTCTTAAAACAATTGAACTTATGTCAAAATCATCCATAACACTTTTTAAGTTATCTAGAGCATTTAATAATTCATTTATGTCCTTATGCTTTCTAATTGCACTTTCTTTTAAAGACATATCTAAAACATCATTCAGTAATTTATCAGCTACATTAGATTTTAACATTAAATCTTCATTAGCAGAGTTAGGGAACAATAACTCATTATTTTCCTCTAAGTGGTTTAAATACTCCCTTACGTATGGAGAGTACAATATACTGTTAGGTAACATATCTGGATCATCCGCTAACTTAGGTACGAAACTATACACATCTTCATCATTTACAACATTAGTAACAAAATCATATGTATTATAAGATCTAACGACTATAACATAAATACTATCACCTATTTCTATATCTTTCGTTAAATCACCAAGTTTAACATCTATATAGCAGATCTTTCCATTAGCGTCTCTATACGCTTGTTTACTTTCATCCTTAATATTTTTGATTCTTTTAACTTGTTTAGCTAAAGTAAACCCATCATTGATTCCATACTTTAAAGTATCTAGTCCTTTGATATTTGACATTATAATATCCTTCGCCTTATAGGCATTATTTAAAATTTGTACTTATGTACTATATTAATATTATATAACTATAAAAAAATAGAGCACAGGACTATCTCCCGTACTCCATCATCATCACCAATTGTTCATATGTTATTTCGTATCTAGATAAGTTAGTATCTTTATCATTTTTATTTAAAGAAAAGATTCTTAAATATTTATGTTTCTTATTTATAATAACTTTTATCATAGTACCAGGTATGTACACTTTATCTCCTATATAACTATCTGAATACAACATTAGATTAACCACATAAACATAACCTAGTTTTAACGCTACCAATCTAGTGTATCTTTCTAAACTACCCCAGACATATGAATTTAGATAATGATTTTGTGGGATTATATTACTATAAACATAAACATCGTTTAATGATTTTTCACTATAATCAAAACTAGCATCACTACATACATGCCCCCTATCATAACCACTTAAGAAGTAATCATCATTACCGACCCTTACCTCTAGAGGTAATCTAAAGTCTCTCTTTATGGTTGGTCTATTCTTTATACTATCCTTAAGTAAATTACCCTTACTTAATCTACACCACACAAAACTCGGACCTTTAACTTCATCTAGAAAACCTATCTTTATAGTAGACCTAAGATACCTATCATACCTCATTCTCTTATAATAATGCCTAACACTATATTTATCCATAAAAACTTCCTTTATTATAGTTCATGTTAAATTATTGTGTATAACCTGAATAAAATAAAAAGGATACCGTATGGTACTATTCGTCGAAGATTGGTATAAGAAACATCCAGAAGCTATAATAGATATGAAAACTAAAAATAAATCTTTTATAAGGATAGCTGGTCTCTATAAACGCATGGGTATAAAGAACCATGCCTTTATGTTAGCATTGCATGATAGTGAGCTACAAGGAGTCGACCCGTACTCTGAGGACTTAACAAGTGATCAAAAATTAAGGATAGCTAGAGAAGTTAAGGTTAATCCATGGTATTGGTTCAGAGAGATTATGAGAGTACCACCACCAGCTGGTTCTGATCCAATTATGTTTAGAGCTAATAGAGCAAATATAGCTACGTTATGGTTAGCATTTAACCACATAACAGGATACCTCATCCAACCAAGACAGACTGGTAAGTCTTTAACAGGTGATGGTTTAGATGCGTATATGTTAAACACTGGGGCAGCTAATAGTGATGTGTCCCTGATAACAAAAGATGAGAAACTACGTATTAAAACATCTGTACAGGTTAGAGAGTTAATATCGTTAACACCTAAATATTTACAACTATTATCTAAAAAAGATATTAAAAATAATGAACGTGTTACTATAAATGCTTTAGGTAACAGCATGAACTTATATGTTGGTCGTAATGATAAAAAGGCTGCTGATAACCTAGGTCGTGGTATGACGTCACCTATTGTAAGAATAGATGAGTTCGCTTACATATACAATATAGACATAACTTTACCTACATTATTAGCGGCTACTACTAAAAAGCTGTAACGAATGTTACACAATGGTTGCTATAGTCGTGAGGCTATAGTATTTAACTCCTAATTGCGGGGAACCCCTTAGAGCCTATAGATACTACTTATACATGGAAACATAGTATAATACCACACCCAGTAATGGAAGTGTGTGGCATAGTAAAAACTCTATAGGATTGGGCAACCGACGCAGC
>Ga0256828_1000026_pt1 | contig 105600 bp, 114 predicted proteins | sample CV88metaG_FD_185993 | JGI IMG/M metagenome (GOLD analysis project Ga0256828, IMG submission 185993) | Hydrothermal vent microbial communities from East Pacific Rise, Pacific Ocean - CV88 | ecosystem: Environmental > Aquatic > Marine > Hydrothermal vents | place: Pacific Ocean: East Pacific...
ATTTGAAAGCAACAGATATCCCATTTGTAAAACATATTGGAATTAAAGAAGAAGAAAAAGAAAATAGCTTATCATTAGATTTTAAAAATGATGTACTAAACCATATTCAAACAATTCATGCGAGTGCTCAATTTACACTAGCAGAGACACAAAGCGGCATCTATCTTCAAAGCCTCTTTCCAGAGCTTGAAGGTAGAGTTATTCCCGTCTTACGAGATGCTCAGATTAAATATAAAAAACCTGCACAGGAAAAAATTATTGCTTTTGCTTCAGCAGATGAGGAAGCTGTTCTGAGATTTAAATCACAGTTTGATAAAAAAGGAAGAGGTTCACTTCAGATTGAAGTAAAGATAAAAGATATAAATGATATTTTAACTTGCCAAGCTACTTTCACTTGGTTTGTTCAAGCACTAACCATGCAAGATCAGTAGCATTCATTACTGATCTCACACTTTAGTGTTCTTAAAGGCTCAAAGTTCTATTTATGAGCATCTTTAAGAGAGTCTGCTATTAAGAATGCAAGCTCTAGTGATTGGTCTGCGTTTAGACGTGGATCACAGTGAGTATGGTAACGAGAACTGAGGTCTTCTTCTGTTACAGCGAAACTTCCACCTATACATTCAGTAACATTCTTACCTGTCATCTCTAAGTGAACACCACCACCAAAAGTACCTTCAGATTTATGTACTTGGAAGAACTGTTTCATCTCTGTCAAGATATCATCAACCGGACGAGTTTTGTAGTTGTTTGATGATTTGATAGTATTTCCGTGCATCGGGTCACATGACCAAACTACGTTTAATCCTTCTCTTTCAATAGCACGAATAAGCTGTGGCATATGATCACCAACTTTGTTCGCACCCATTCTTACGATGATATTTAAACGTCCTGCTTCATTGTCAGGATTAACAGCTTGTGCTAGTCTTACAAGATCATCAGGATCCATAGAAGGACCTGCTTTGATACCGACAGGATTTTTTATACCTCTCATATACTCTACATGAGCACCATCAAGTTGACGTGTTCTGTCACCTATCCAAACCATATGAGCAGCAACATTGTACCAATCACCAGTAATAGAATCTTTACGTGTCAATGCTTCCTCATAAGGAAGTAACAACGCTTCATGAGAAGTAAAGAAGTCTGTTTCACGTAGTGTTCTGTAAGTTTTTGATGTTACACCACACGCTTCCATGAACTGTAAAGATTTTTCGATGTCCTCTGCAAGTTTTTCATACTTTGCACCGACTTCACTTTGGTGTGCAAAATCAAGATTCCACTTACTTACTTGATGTAGGTCTGCAAGTCCACCCGAAGCAAATGCTCGTAGAAGGTTTTGTGTTGCTGTTGCTTGATTGTAGGCTTTTATCATACGCTCAGGATCAGGTACACGTGCCTTTTCATTGAACTCTATACCGTTGATAATATCTCCACGGTATGAGTCAAGTGTAACACCGTCCAATGTCTCTGTGTTCGATGAACGTGGTTTAGCGAACTGCCCGCCTAAACGTCCGACCTTAACAACAGGAAGTCCGCCTGCATATGTCATTACTACTGCCATTTGCATTAGTGCTTTAAAAGTGTCGCGAATATTATCTGCATGGAATTCTGAAAAACTCTCAGCACAATCGCCCCCTTGAAGTAAAAAAGCTTTCCCCTGTGCAACATTTGCAAGTTGTTCCTTTAAAGAACGTGCCTCTCCTGCAAACACAAGTGGCGGATAGTTTCTTAACTCTGACAATACAGACTCAAGTTTCGCCTTATCAGGGTAAGTCGGTTGTTGCAATATCGGTTTTTCTCTCCAGCTTGATGGACTCCAAGTACTCATTATAGAACCTTATTAAATTATATTTTTGTTATTTTAGCTAAAATATCTCTCAGAAAAGCTTTTTTTATGCTTAAAAATGTATAATTACGTAAATTTATACTATTGCTTTTGAGAAAAGTTATTTGGAGACATTGGAGACATATGAAAAAAGATGACTTAAAATCTTTGGTGACACAGATTTATAACGATGTTTTGAGAAACATTGATGAAAATGACAACCCGACGAAAGAGCAAATAGCTGATGATTTAAAAAATGCATCTGACACTATACATACGATGTCAGATGAGCAGATAGACTCGATAGAACAGGCAAAGGCACTCCTTGCAAACTCCTACAAAGAGATTGCTCAAAAGTCTATCCTCTCATATCAAAATACTAACAAATCTTTTGAAAAAATCACTCAAGAGCATAAACAAACACTTGATAAACATCGTAATGAGCTTATTGATTATCCTTCGATAAAAGACAAATTTGATCAACTCCAAGACCATATGTCGAATGAGGTACAAAAAGCAAATGAGCTTATCACAAAACTTACGCAAGAAGTGAAAGAGCTTGAAAAGAACTCCAACTTGGATCCTTTGACTAAGATCTTCAATCGACGTGCTTTAGATACATACTTGAAAAAGGTCTGCTCAAGAAAGAACCTTCACCATGAGTTGCATCTTCTTATGTTGGATATTGATGATTTCAAGAAGGTCAATGATCTACATGGACATCTTGCAGGAGATAAAGTTCTTATCTATCTTGCAAAGCTTCTACGAAAGACACTTCGTGATGGAGATAAACTTTTTCGTTATGGTGGAGAAGAGTTTATCATTATAATAAACCGTGTACCAAAAGAGTCATGTTATGAAATTACGCAGCGTATCTTAGAGTCTGTACGCTCAAATCGTTTAATTTACAAAGGCAAATCTCTCTGTGTTACAGTAAGTATCGGAGCGACAAGCTATCACAAAGGTGATACACCTACATCACTCATTGAAAGAGCAGACAGAGCTCTTTATAAATCAAAAAAATCTGGAAAAAATCAAATGAACGTGGAGACTAAAAGTGGAATTTAACTATTTTGACTTAATTGCATCGGTAATTATTTTATTGTTAGGCCTAAAAGGTATATTAAACGGATTTTTCAAAGAGGTTTTTGGACTTATCGGTATTATTGGCGGAATCTTTATCGCTTCTCGAGTAGGTGATCAGGTGGGACAATACCTCAATGATGCAATTTTCAATTTTCAAAACCCTTCAGCGATAAGCTTTACAGGTTTCTTAGCTACCTTAGCTGCGTTTTGGATACTTATGATCATCATAGGTTTCATATTTAAAAAGCTGAGTATACTTAGCGGACTTGGTCCAATTGATAAAATTCTTGGATTTGTCTTCGGTGCAGGTAAATTTTTCTTGATTGCTGCAGTTATTGCCTTTGCCGTATTTAATATTCAAGCTATCAGACCTACTCTTGAAAAATCTTTACAGGGAAGTGTACTTTTTCCTATACTTGTTGAAACTGGTAAATTTATCATGAAGATAGACCCTACCGAAGTAACAAATGAGATTAACAGCAGTATTGATGAAACGACACAAACGCTCAAAGAAAATATTCAAGAACATGTTACAGACGAAGTAAATAAAACAATAGAAAATACAGTAGAAAAGATACAACAAACGCAGCAAGAAGAAGAAAAGAAAGAACCAGAAGCAGAACCAAAAGTAGAAGAAGAAACAGAGAAATAAGATGCCAAATATCACGACAGACTTTAACGATAGAACGATTAAATATGAACAACTTTTAGAAAATTTTAAAAAATTACTAAAAGCCAATAATTTAAAATTCACAATTCAAAGAGAAGTTATTTTAGAAACACTTTATAGCTCTGATGAGCATCTCACTCCAGAGTCTCTCCACCATCTCATCCAAGAGAAGTATCCAGAACTAAAGACTGGAATCGCAACGGTTTACAGAACACTTGCGCTCTTAGAAGAGTCAGCGGTAGTAACTTCCCTCTCTTTTGGAGCACAGGGTAAGAAGTATGAACTTGGTGCAAAAGAGCATCACGACCATCTTATCTGTACAGAGTGCGGAGAGATAACGGAATTTGTTGATGAAGAGATAGAAAAACGTCAACATGCGATTACTGATGAACTCGGTTTCAAGATGAAAGACCATTCTATGCAAATTTATGGAATTTGCAAGAAATGTCAAGAAAAAAATAAATAAATTATACAAAGGAAAATTGATTGTTTAGTAATAAATTCATTCAACAAAGAATTGAAAAAGCAAATGTTTTAAGAGAAGCGGGGATCAACCCTTACTCAAACGAGTCACACAGAAATACAACGATAGAGAAATTCTTCAATGTCAACTCAGATATAGAGCAAAAAGAAGATAAACGTGATACGACACGTATGTACACAGTTAGCGGACGTATAAAATTTTTACGTATCATGGGTAAGGCAAGCTTCGTAAAGATAGAAGATGAAAGCGGTATGTTACAGATCTATGTAACACGTGACAATCTTCCAGAAGGTTTTTACAACACTATCTTCAAAAAGAACATAGAAGTTGGTGATATTATTGAAGTAGAAGGTTTTCCTTTTGTTACTGGTAAAGGGGAGCTTTCTCTACATGTAGATACACTTAAGATCTTGACAAAAGCAATCAGCCCACTTCCTGAAAAATTTCATGGTATTACTGATAAAGAGGTACGTTATAGAAAAAGATACCTTGACCTCATCATGAACACGGAAGTCAGAAAGACTTTTCAAATTCGTTCAAAAGTGATCTCATTAACACGTAGATTCTTTGAAGACAAAGGCTTTTTAGAAGTTGAAACTCCTATGATGCACCCTATTGCAGGTGGAGCGAATGCAAAACCATTCGTTACACACCATAATGCACTTGGCGTAGACAGATACCTTAGAATTGCACCGGAACTATATCTCAAAAGATTGATCGTAGGTGGATTTGAAGCTGTATTTGAGATCAACAGGAACTTTAGAAATGAAGGTATGGATGCAACACACAATCCTGAATTCACATCTATCGAATTTTACTGGGCATATAAAACATATAAAGATCTGATTGAGATCACAAAAGAGTACTTTCAATACCTTTTTGAACATTTAGAGCTTCCTGCACTTCTTCCATATGGGGAGTTAAAAGTAAACTTTGAAAATTTCCAAGAGATTCCTCTTATTGAGTCACTTACAACTATTGGTGGTGTACCGGTAGATGTAGTGGACAATAAAGAAAAAATCATAGCATTTTTAAAATCAAAAGATATTGATGTAAATGAGAAGATGAATCTTGGACAACTCCAAGGTGAACTTTTTGATGAATTTGTAGAAGAGAAACTCATCGACCCTACATTTATCACGGAGTATCCAGTAGAGATCTCTCCATTAGCACGTAGAAGTGATAAAAATCCTCAAATCACTGAAAGATTTGAGCTCTTTATTGCAGGACGTGAAATAGCAAATGCATTCTCAGAGCTAAATGATCCACTTGATCAATTATCACGTTTTGAAGGTCAAATGGCTGCAAAAGATTGTGGTGATGATGAAGCACATGAGATGGACAGTGACTTTGTTGAAGCACTTAGCTATGGTATGGCACCAACTGCCGGACAAGGGATAGGAATAGACAGACTTGTTATGCTGCTTACAAACGAGCACAGCATTAGAGATGTACTCCTCTTTCCTGCTATGAAACCTCTTTCACAAGAGACATGTGAAGAGGATGAAGAAGAATAGTAAAGCCTTACTTAGGCTCTACTAAACGAGACTGATACGACTGAGGATGCTTACATACTGGGCATACTTCAGGTGCTTTTTTCCCATAATGAATATGTCCACACACTTCACAGATCCAGACCTCTTCTTCGTTATCACTAATAAACTCTTTATGCGATGTTAATCTCTCTAAAAGCATTTTATACATCTTTTCATGCTCTACTTCAATTTTACCAATATTTTTAAATAATGTAGCCGCTTCACGATGACCTTCCTCTTTTGCAATAGCAGCAAAATCAGGATACATGGTAACATTTTCATAATGCTCACCATTTACCGCATCTTGAAGATTCTCTTGTGTAGAGCCAAAGTTGTTTTCTCGATTGAACTTCATACGGTTATGTAGAGCAAGCTCCATTTTCGCGTGTTGTTTTTCATTGTCCGCAGCTCTTTGAAAATGTGCTGCAATATCTCTATATCCCTCTTTTTGTGCTACTTTCGCATAAAATTCATATCTGTTACGTGCCATAGACTCACCAGCTACAGCCTTCATAAGATTTACTAAAGTGAGATTATCAGTAATCATCTCCATAGCTTCTCCACAACAGTGAAGTTCACCACCACCAACATTTTGAACTTCCACGATATTGCCACATTTGTTACATCTGTAAGATTCATACTGTCTCATTTTATATCCTTTACATAATTAAGATGTAACCATTGTTGCATAGTTCAACTTAAAGGAAAATTATTATCATTTAATTACTTCTAACTATTTTATAAACATTTTTATTCAGTACTATATTATCAAATTTTTTGTATAATCGGCACAATATTATTTTACAAGGAATTATGAGCAATGAGTTTTTTAAAAGAGTTTGATGAAGAAGTATATAACTTATGTGAAAAAGAGCTAGAGAGACAAACTGATCACTTAGAGATGATTGCATCTGAAAACTTTACACTTCCAGCTGTAATGGAAGCTATGGGTTCTGTTTTTACAAACAAATATGCAGAGGGTTATCCTGCTAAACGTTACTATGGTGGATGTGAATATGCAGATGGTGTTGAACAATTAGCTATTGACAGAGCGTGTGAGCTTTTCGGATGTAAATATGCAAATGTTCAACCACACTCAGGTTCTCAAGCAAATGGTGCAGTATATGCAGCTCTTCTTAAAGCTGGTGATAAACTTCTTGGTATGGATTTAAGCCATGGTGGACACCTTACACATGGTTCAAAACCATCATTCTCTGGTAAGAACTACTCAAGTTTTACATATGGTGTGGAGTTAGACGGTCGTATTAACTATGAAAGAGTTCTAGACATCGCTAAGATCGTGCAACCAAAGATCATCGTATGTGGTGCTTCTGCATATGCTCGTGAAATTGATTTTGCAAAATTCCGTGAGATCGCTGATGAAGTCGGTGCAATTCTTTTTGCTGACATCGCTCATATCGCTGGACTTGTAGCTGCTGGTGAACACCCTAGCCCATTCCCTCATGCTCATGTTGTAACAACAACTACACATAAAACACTTGCGGGCCCTCGTGGTGGTATGATCATGACAGATGATGAAGATATCGCTAAGAAAATCAACTCTGCTATCTTCCCTGCCCTTCAAGGTGGACCACTTGTTCATGTGATCGCTGCAAAAGCTGTTGGTTTTAAACACAATCTCTCTTCAGAGTGGAAAGAGTATGCTAAACAAGTAAAAGCAAACGCAGCGGTACTTGCAGATGTACTTATGAAACGCGGATACAATGTAGTAAGTGACGGGACAGACAACCACCTTGTACTTGTTTCGTTCGTAGGTAAAGAGATCTCAGGAAAAGAGGCTGATGCAGCACTTGGTAATGCGGGTATCACAGTAAATAAAAATACTGTTCCTGGTGAAACACGTTCTCCATTTGTAACGTCTGGTATTCGTGTTGGTTCTCCTGCACTTACTTCTCGTGGTATGAAAGAGAAAGAGTTTGAACTCATTGCAAATAAAATGGCCGATGTTTTAGATGATATTACAAATACAGAACTTCAAGCAAAAATCAAAGAAGAGCTAAAAGAACTTGCACAAAATTTTGTAATCTACAACCAACCTACATACTAAGGCTTTTTAATGACTGCCATGGATCTGAAACTTATAAAAATGGTCAGTGACCACTATTGGATCAAACGTGATTCAGTAGTGGATAAAATTACTTTTAAAGGTCGTACTTTTTACAATAAGTTTGAAAAAGTAAATGCACCTTTAAATCAATCAGTAATCAATAAGCATCTCAAAGGTGAAATCACTGTTGCACACTCCGTAGTAGATAAAAAAGGGATTGTTGAAAATATCGTCATTGACTACAATGGTCGAGATCCTGAGCGGTTTTATCACAGGGCACAACTTTTACTTCGTGATGAGGGTTACATCAACTTTACAGCATACGAAACGAAGACAAAGGGTCATTTACACCTCTATATACATAAAGGGCATACGACACTTCAAGAAGCCATTCAGCTTGGTAAAATGATCAGTATGAAACTCGCAGCAAAACAACCAAAGCAATGGAAAGTCTTTCCAAATAATGATCTCCCTGATGAATACAATATACTTACACTTCCATATGAGGTTTATGCAAAAGAACGCGGTGCTTCTTGGTCAAAACATATGTAATCTACCAGCTTGGCTTGTAAGTTTATAATATTTTTGGTATTATTGAACAAATAAAATATTGAGGTGAAATTATGGATGAGAAAAACGAATTAAGTGATATTGTATTAAACAAAGGCGGCTCATCAAATTCCAATAAAAAGATTATATTGGCTATAGCCACTCTTGGTGTTGTATTAATTGTTGTCGTCATGCTTATGAACTCTATCAATTCCAAGGGAACAGATAATTTACCTCAAGCTGTTCTTCCACCTGAACCAAAAGCTCAAGCAGCATCAGAGAATGAACTAGATAAAGAACCACTTTTTGAAGATGTGCCTGTAGTTCAAGAAAATACGCAAGATGAAAACAACTTAGATGAAATTGCAAAAAAACTTAAACAAGAGAGCAGCGCAACACAGAGTGAAGTTATTGAAGAACCTGTAAAACAGACAATCGTTGCAGCACCAGTGAAAAAGACAGCGAAAGTTTCTCAACATAAAGTGACACCAAAAGTTGTAAAAAAAGCTCCACATAAAGTAAAAGTTACACCACCTGCGCATGCTTACTTTATTCAAGTCGGTTCATTTGCCAAGTATAAACCAAATAAAAAGTTTTTAAACTCAATAACAAAACTTGGATATAACTACTCTTATCATAAAGTTAAAAATATCAACAAAGTATTGGTAGGTCCGTTTAATACTCTTAAAGAGGCACGAAAAGCAAAAGCAATTCTACGCGCAAAAGTTGTGCGTGGAGCATTTTTAGTAAAATTATAGTAATAACGTAAGGCGAAAATTGATACACTCTAACCAATTTATACAAGACCAACTTGCTCCCATAGCGGTTTACTCAAAACTCAAAGATATGTTCAAAGATGAGATAACATATCTTTTTGAGAGTGCTGGACAAAGTGAAGGTAATTACAGTTTCATATGTATCGGAGCAAGAGAACGTCTTCAATACTTAGATGACAAAACAGTTTATACCGATAAAGATGGAAAAACCACAACAATAGATGAAAATCCCTTTGAATTTCTTAAAAGTTATTATGAAGATATAGATACAACTCTCTACAAAGAGGCTACTAAAAATCTTAATGTTGGTTACGTTGATGGATTTATCGGATATATCGGTTATGATATGGTAAAGGTCTTTGAACCAAAGCTCAAGACTTTTATGGATCATTTAACAGATGAGCTCAATACCCCAGATCTCGATTTAATACTGCCAAAACTAGTACTTGTCTATTCTCATAAAAATCATCAAATCACTCTCATCTCTACATTACAAGAGTATGCCAATAAGTTTCAAGCTATTGAAGATGAGCTAAAAGGTACTTATACCTATAAACACAGAGTCTACAATATCGGTACAGACAAAGGAACTTTTGCACACTCTAAAGAGAAGTTCTTTGAGATGATCGACAAATCAAAAGAGATGATCAAAAGCGGTGATGTTTTTCAAATTTTAATGACAAATCGTTTTACACGTCATATAAAAGTAGACCCTTTTAGTTTTTATAGAATTTTACGAACGAAGAACCCATCGCCATATATGTTTTTAATGGAGTATGAAGATTTCAGTATTGTTGGGTCTTCACCTGAAGTCATGGTACGACTTACAGAAGGCGAAATACTACTACGCCCTATTGCAGGAACACGAAAACGTGGAAGCACTAAACAAAGAGATAAAGAGCTTGAAGAAGAGCTGCTCAATGACCCTAAAGAGTTAGCAGAGCATCTCATGCTCATAGACCTTGGTCGTAATGATGTTGGACGTGTTGCACAGACTGGAACAGTAAAAGTTGAAGACATTATGCATATTGAAAGATTTTCACACGTTATGCATATAGTATCTGATGTTGTTGCTCAAATAAATGAAGACAAAGATATGTTCGACCTTTTTATGGCGACTTTTACAGCAGGAACTATGACAGGAGCTCCAAAAATACGTGCTATGGAGTTAATAGCAGAGTATGAAGGGATCAAACGCGGCTTCTATAGTGGAAGTGTTGGATACTTCGGATTTGATGGCAATATGGACAGTGCAATTACCATTCGTACTGCTATGGTAAAAGAGGACAAAGTAGTCTTACAAGCTGGTGCCGGTGTAGTAGCCGACAGTCAAAATGAGCTGGAGTACTTAGAAGTAAATAATAAACTAGGTGCGCTCATCCATTCACTAGAAGATCTAGACAAAAAATAATGCAGCTTTTTTCCATATTTGGCAATCCGGTTGCTCATTCAAGAAGTCCTTTAATGCATAATAGCGTATTTAAACATTTAAACTACAAAGCTTGCTATACACGGACTCTTTTAAAAGATTCTACAAAATTAAAAGAGACATTTTTCAATCTAAAACTTAGCGGCGCAAATGTAACTGTTCCCCATAAAGAAGCAGCTTATGAGGCTTGTGATGAAGTACGTGGTTTTGCTAAAAAAATAGGTGTTGTAAATACTCTTATCAATGAAAACGGCAAACTTATCGGCTACAATACTGATGCAGATGGATTTCTCTACGCGATCAGTGAATTTAAAAACATTCAAAAAGTATTGATAATAGGTGCAGGCGGTACTGCTAAAGCTTTAGCTATACGCTTTCTAGAAGAGAAAGTCGATGTCTCTATACTCAACAGAAGTAGTAAAAGACTTGAATATTTTAAAGAGTCTGCGTGTCATACAAGTACGTGGGAGAGTTTTGAAGTGGCTTCTTATGATTTGGTCATCAATACTACTAGTGCAGGCTTAGAGGATGACTCACTTCCAGCACCTAAAGAGTTACTTGAGAGTATCTTTGCGCATACAAGATATATTGCCGATGCGATCTATGGAAAAGTAACACCTTTTTTACAACTTGCAAAAGAGAAAAATATTATCTATAAAGATGGTGCAGATATGCTCTTGGGTCAAGGTGTCTTGGCAAATGAGCTTTTCACTTCAAATAGACTCAACAAAGACGATATTAAAAAATATATGCAAAAAAGCTTTGCGCTTTAGCGAGAGAAACTAAAGCCTATTGAAGTTTTTGTTAACTCTCTATTGTAATCAATAAGAGACTCTCCATAACCGCTAAAGATCTTGATATAAAGATTTGTATTATTATGTAAAGGATACGAATAAGTAGCTTCAAGTGCACCTTTGTGAGTTCTCATATTCCCTCGTCCCATTAAAGTAAACATATGCTCTTTATAAAAGTATGTGACTTTAATTTTTCCATATCCCATATAATCCATCAAGTCAGGATTATCACTTAAATTTTCACCAGTCCCCATGGGTGCCCATAAAGTAAAATCCGTAATCAGTGAATTATGTTGTGTTCTAAGCATAACATAAAAATAATTGACACTACGAGAAAGATTTCCTATAGGTTGCCCGTTAATATCAACACCTACTGTGTTTGGCTGTCCATTTGATTTATGGGCAATTGCTAGTTTAATGGAACGTAATTTTATAATTGAATCATCATCATCAATAGGAATAATAACAAATCCCTCAGGATTATAATTCGTCTCTCTAAATGGAGAAGATTTAACATAAATTTGCCAAAATGAGTGATGGGAATAAGAAAGATAATAGGATTCGTGCAGACCAAACAGATCCTTTGCTACCATTAACTTCAAACTTACTTGAAGTTCTGCTTCAATATTATCATATTGTAACGGTCCTACATTTTGATACGTTCTCGTAGAGTATCCATACGGAAGTAAATAGTTTACCTTATATGTCTCCAGTGCAAAATCACCATCGAGCCATCTTTGCATACTCTCTTTTGAGTGATCGTTTTTTACTTTATCCAGATCTATCGTTTCAAAACTATCCGTATCTGATGCAAAAAGTTGTATACTTATCAGAAACAATATCCCCATAATTTTCATCATCTCTAAACCCTTACTCTATCTTCTAATGCTCTTGTCAGTGAAAGCAAGTCTATATTTTCTAAACTGACACCTGTTGGAACACCTTGTGCAATCTTTGAGAAGTTTATATTATATGCACTTAACTTATCTTCAATATAGAGCATTACTGCATCATTTGAAATTGAAGGAGTCAAAGCAAATAAAATTTCACTCACCCCATTTTGAACAATATCTTCTAAATGAGAAATTCGCAACTCTTCTAAAGAGTCCAAAACAAAATACTTCCCATCAAAGAGTCCATTCTCTTCCAAAAGTAAAATATCTTTAGCATTCTCTACTATACACAAGAAAGAGGCATCTCTTGACTCATCACAGCATATATGACACAGCTCATCTTCACTCATTCCTCCGCACTCTTTACACTTCTTCAAACTACCGATTGCATCTTCAATGGCATGTGATATTTTTATACCTGTATATGTATCATTCATAATCATATAATAGGCAAGCCTGGTAGCGGATTTTTTGCCAATAGTTGGAAGTTCACTTAAGGCATCCACAAGTCTGTTAAATTTTTCTAGAGAGCTATTCATTTATATATCTTTTTCTTTTGCATAAATCTTTTTTTTTGGTAATATTATCCATAAACGCAGCGGTGATTTTAAACTACCAGCCATTGCTAGAGCTTCTGCACCACTTCCTAAAAAGTAATCAGCTCTGACAGCTCCTTTAATAGCACCGCCAACATCCTGTGCAAAGACAAATTTATCTATCTTTTTTGCCTTTATATTTGAACTCAAGTATAGCATACTTCCCAGTGGAATATACTTACTATCCACTGCAACTGAACTCTTTGCACGCAACTCTATACCTAGTGCACCAGTTGCACCCCTGCTGCGTTTAGCAAAGAAGACCATCGCCTTGTTTTGATTCAATACCTCATCAACTCTTTGAGGGTGTGATTCAAGCCATATACGTATAGACTCTAAAGAGATGTTTTTAGGTGCTATCTCTCCTTTTTTGATAAGATACTTACCTATTGAAGTATATTTATATCCATTGTTATTTGCATAGCCTACATAAAATGTACTATTATCATCCAAGTGTACTTTCCCCGAACCCTGCACTTCCAAAAAATACCTGTCTATTTGTGATCTACAGTAACAAATAACAGAACTATTAATATCACTGCGTTTGATCTCTGCTCTTGTATCGTATGGTACAAGTTTATTATTTTGTACTCTTCCTCTCAATCTTAAATGCTTTAATTCCGGATAGACAGAAGCCAGATCTACCGTCACCAGATCTTTTGGCATACTATATAAAGGATATTGATACTCTTTACTCTTTTGTAAAGAAGCTTCTAATTCAGGTTCAAAATATCCAGTAAGCAAGCCTTGAGCGGCACCATTTTCATCAAAAATACGATATGCCTGAAAATTTTCTAAAATAAACTTCTTTGCATTGTTCGTCTTTTTTGCTTCTAAACATAAAGCACCATACAATTTTTGAGTTTTACTACTTTGACAATCATAAATAAAATTATCCAATACTTCATTGAAATCAATATTTTTAATTTCAGGTAACCGACTAAACGCAACAGCTTTCAAAGAGGTATGAGGAAGCTCTTTTGGATGCGGTTGTGCTTGTTTTGAACAGCCTAAAACAATCAGTAGTAAAAAGAGCAATATAGTATTAGTTTTCATAAAAGGAATTATAACATCAAATTATTTATTTTTAAACTATAAAATTGGTATAATTCCACCAAAATTTAAATAGGATCTTATTACAATGGAAAATCTAAGCTATTATGAAATATTAGAAGTATCAAGGGATGCAGATAAGACTACTATTAAAAAAGCATATAGAAAAATGGCAAAACAGTATCACCCTGATAAAAATGCTGGTGATAAAGAAGCAGAATATAAATTTAAACTCATCAATGAAGCCTATCAATGTCTTAGCGATGAGCAACAAAGAAGTATCTATGACCGTTATGGTAAAGAGGGGCTTCAAGGCATGGGTGGCGGCGGTGCCCGTTCATCTTCTGCGTTTGATGATCTAGGAAGTATGTTCGAAGAGATGTTCGGTGGTGGATTTGGCGGTGGTAGCGCAAGACGTCAAAATCCTGCTGATATGGACAGATACCCACTTGATATTAATGTAGATATGTACATTAATTTCAATGAAGCTGTGTTTGGTTGCGAAAAAGAGATAGAATTTAGCTACAAAAAACCTTGTGATAAATGTAAAGGAACTGGTGCAAAAGATGGGAAACTCTCTACTTGTGCACAATGTAAAGGGCAAGGTCAGGTATATATGAAGCAAGGTTTCATGACCTTCTCTCAAACATGTCCAGTATGTCACGGAAGTGGAACTTCAGCTGCAGATCCGTGTAAAAGCTGTAACGGGCGTGGCTATGAAGAGGTTCGTGAGAGTGTAACGATTAATGTTCCTAAAGGTATTGACAGTGGTAACCGTCTACGTGTATCTGGCAAAGGTAACATTGGTAAAAAAGGTCACCGTGGTGATCTCTATGTAACATTTGAAGTCAAACCAGATAAGCACTTTATACGAGATGACAATGATGTATACATAGAGATACCAGTGTTTTTCACACAGGCTATTAAAGGTGATGTACTTACAATTCCATCTCTTACTGGCGAATTAGAGCTTAAACTTGATATAGGGACAAAAGACAAACAGCGATTTACATTCAGAGGTGAAGGTATCGAGGATGTTCATGGTCATGGTAAAGGTAATCTTATCGCAGTGGTCAATATCCAATATCCGAAAAAACTCAATGAAGAGCAGCTTGAACTACTGAATAAACTTCAAGAATCATTTGGAATTGAGTCAAAACCGCATGAAACTATTTTAGATTCTGTTATTGACAAAATGAAAAACTGGTTCAAATAGAGGATGAATAAAACGCATCTGAAAAAACAGCTTTCAAATCTTTCTCTATCTATGTTTAGAAAAGATTTTTTTGGTATTTATCATGGTTCTCTTTCTGCAAAAACAGATACGAGTCGTTTTATCATAAATACCAAAGAAGCTATTTTTGATGCAATTGATGAGAAGAGTCTTATTGAACTCTATTTTAAAAAAGATTACAGATGGAAACAGGCCAGTATTGATGCCGATATTCATCACAATATCTACTCAAATATCTCCGAAGCAAAATATATCTGTTTTAGTATGCCTCAATTTACAACAGCATACTCGCTCAACCATAACATTATAATACCGATGGACTATTTTGGTTATAGTGAAATAGGCTCTATTGAGATCTATAATCCAAAACAGTTTGATGATTGGTATGACAGAGCACAAAGTGAGATCACACACTACTTTCAAACAAAAAAAACAAATATAATGGTCATTAGAGGATATGGTGTATATGCCTATAGCAGAGATCTACATGATATGGCAAAGAAGCTTGCCATCTTGGAGAAAAGCTGCCGCTTACTAATGCTTAACAACTCTTCAGCAACTTTTGATTTTGACTAAAGCTGTTTGATCGCTTCAAGAGCGACATCCATCATTATGTCTATCTCCTCTTTTGTTATAATATAGGGAGGCATAAAATAGACAATATGCCCTAATGGACGTAGCAGCACACCATGTTTTAAACCATATTGATATACTTTGAGCCCTATTCTCTCTTGCGGGGTATAACCTTTTAATACAACAACTGCAATCATTCCTGTTTGACGGATTTCCTGCACATTCTCTAAACTACTAAAAGCTTCAAGTTTTTGTGCCATATATTTCGAAAGAATTCGATTTTTCTCTATGATGTTTTCATTTTCAAAGATATCAAGCGTTGCGTTTGCTGCAGCACATGCAAGTGCATTTCCTGTATAGGAGTGTGAGTGTAAAAATGCTTTGTGTTGATTATAATCACAATAGAACTTCGCATATATGTCATTTGATGTCAAGACAACAGAAAGTGGTAAATATCCGCCTGTCAGTCCTTTTGAAAGCACTAGGAAATCAGGAGAGATATTGGCTTTACTGCAGGCGAACAGTTCCCCCGTACGACCAAATCCGACCATCACTTCATCAGCGATCAAATGTACATTGTATTTTGTACATATTTTACGAATGAGTAGTAGAAATTCAGGATGATACATATGCATATATCCTGCACCCTGAATAAGGGGTTCAACAATAATAGCACTGATCTCATCAGCTCTTTTTTCACAAAGCTTTTCAAACTCTTTTGCTGCATCTTCTGCTGCTTCAATGCTCATATCTTTTGGAACTGGTGTTTGTACCGTTTCCATTAAAAGCGGGGCATATGTCTCTTTGTAAAGCTCCACATCTCCAACACTCAAGGCACCGATCGTTTCACCATGGTAAGAGTTTGTTAGTGATACGAAAAGTGGTTTTGTTAGACCATCGTTCAAGTGTGAATGGAAGCTCATCTTTAGTGCTACTTCAACAGCAGAAGAGCCATTGTCAGAATAAAAACATTTATCCAGATTTGGAGGTGTTAGTTTTACAAGTCGCTCAGAGAGTCTTATCACCTGCTCATGTGTAAAGCCTGCGAGTATGACGTGTTCAAGCGTATCTAACTGCTCTTTTATTTTTGAATTAATATAACTGTTAGTATGTCCGAACATATTTACCCACCAACTGCTAATTGCATCTATATATCGATTTCCTTCAAAATCTTCCAGATATATACCATGTGCTTTTTTGATAGGAATGAGAGGGAGGATTTCATGATCTTTCATTTGTGTACAGGGATGCCAAACAACATCCAAGTCTCTGTTTTTCAATTCTTCATTTTTCATTTGCAAATTATAGCAATGCAAGCCCTCTTTATCAAGTTTTAATACGAATTTACATAGAATTACGTAAATTTGATAGAGAAGGTATAATTTATATGATAACGTGGATGCAAAGACACAAAAAGTGGCTAATAATTACTATTTGGATTTCAACGATCGCTTTTATTGGTGCAGGATTTGTAGGATGGGGGCAATACAGTTATGGGAATAAAGCCGGAGCAGTTGCGAAGGTTGGAGATGTTGAAATATCACAAGGTCAACTTCAAAAAGCATATTCACGTTTATATACCAAGTATAATCAAGCTTTTCAGGGAAATTTTGACGAAGAGAAAGCAAAACAATTTGGCTTACAAAAACAGGCGCTGCAAAGTTTACTGCAACAAGCACTTATATTAAACCTTGCAGAATCATATGATATAACAGTATCAGATGTAGAGATTGCAAATGTTTTAAAATCACAAAAAGCTTTTCAAAAAGATGGTATCTTCAATATTGATATTTACAAGCAAGTTCTTTCACAGAACAGACTAACACCGACAGAATACGAAGCAGAGCTTAAAAAAGAGCTTACTATAGAAAAAACACTGAAGCTACTCCCTGTTACAGTATCAAAAAACGAAAAAAATATCATTTTGTCAATGTTTAAAATTGCTGATAAAATCAATTATAAACTTCTCTCACTTAATGATATTAAGATCAATATCGATGATAAAAAACTAAAACAGTTTTGGGAAACAAGAAAAAATGATTTTATGACTAATGTTATATACAGTGTTCAAGTAATTAAACAGTCACCTGTACACAAAGAGTATGATGCTAAAAAAATTGCACAATACTATCAAGATAACAGAATGCACTTTAAAGATAAAGAGGGGAAAATCATACCTCTTGATAAAGCTAAAGAACAAGTTGTAAAAGAGTTAGACAATAAAAGTACAAAAGATCAAGCTTTACGTACATACATTGCGTTTAAAAAGAACAAACTTGATGCGAGTATTGTTCCCACAGAAAATAATATTTCTATGACACATAATCAATATGGAGCTGAAGTATTAGAGAAAATCTCAAAACGTTCACTTAGTGCTCCATACATGAAGCCTGTACTTGTTGCGAATACGTACTATATTTTTAAACTTGTTAAAATAACACCAGCACAAGCAAAAAGCTTTGAAACAGCAAAAGCAGAGTTGATACCACTTTATGTTCAAGAAGCGAAAAAGAATAAAATTCATGAGCTTGCTGCAAAATCAGTGAAAAATTTCACAGGGACTACTACTGACTTTATCACAGTAGATGCAGCTGATAAACTTAAGAAATTAACTAAAACAGAAGCAACTGACTTCTTACAAAAACTTTTTGTTAGTGATAAGAAAAGAAACTTCATAACACTCAATGATGGAAATATAGTTTTATATAACATTTTGGAACAAAAGATGCTTCCTAACACTAACATTAAATTGAATGGTGAAATGAATAAACTCAAAAGTGCAATTTTCAATGAGGGTTTAATCAAAAAACTTCAAAATATGTACCAAACTGAGATATATATCAAAGGACTCTAAGTTGAGTAGAACTGTTTTAGCCATAGATATTGGCTCTACAAAAATTTGTGCAATCACTGCTGAGATCAGCAATGACAACTCTATCTCCATTACAGGAGCAGGCACAACAAAAGCGCAGGGACTAAAAAAAGGAAGCATCACTAATATTGAATTAGCATCTAGAAGTATTAAAACAGCTGTAGAAGATGCAAAACGTGTTTCGGGTAGCACTATCTCAAGTGCTATTGTTTCAATGTCCGGTGCATATACAAAAAGTCTTAACTCAAATGGCATTGTCAATATCCAAAGTAAAGAGATTTCATTAGAAGAGATAAAACGTGTTATGCATACATCTCTTTATAATGCAAACATTCCAAATGAGTATGAAGTACTTCATGCTCTTCCTTTTAACTTTAAAGTTGATGACCAGGATTACATCGAAGATCCATTAGGAATGAACGCATCCCGTCTTGAAGTTGAAACACATATCATCACTACACAAAAATCAAATCTGAACAACCTCAAAAAAGCAGTGAAAGGTGCAGGTATTGAAGTAGAGAACATTGTACTTAACAGTTATGCTTCAACCATTGCAACACTTAACGAAGATGAGAGAGAGCTTGGTGCTGCTGTTATTGATATGGGTGGTAATACAAGTAATATAGCAATATATTCTGGAAACTCTGTTCGTTATAATGAATTTTTAGGTGTAGGCTCAAATCATGTAACAAGTGATCTTTCTATGGCACTTCATACTCCTCTCAATGTTGCAGATAAAGTAAAATTAACATATGGTTCATTGCTGACACCAAGTAATGAGCTTATAGAACTTCCAATAATTGGTGATGAGAATACTACTCATGAGGTATCTCTGGAAGTTGTACATAATGTAATCTTTGCACGTGTCGAAGAGACACTTATGATTCTCGCACAGTTTATTGAAAAAAGTGGCTTAAAGGATCAAATCGGTGCTGGTATTGTCCTCACTGGTGGTTTTTCTAAAATGGACGGAATCAGAGATCTGGCCATTGCCACTTTTGGTTCAATGCCGGTAAGACTTGCAAAACCAATTGAAATGGATGGTCTTTTTGACTCTCTAAGAGGTCCTGAATATTCAAGTGCTGTGGGTCTCATCATGTACTCAGCAAATGCTTATACAAGATATGAAATTGATGTCAACAAGCGAGTACGCCATGCTAACGAGGCACCTGTATCACAAAGTAACATTGATTTTACAACTACACCTGATATTCCGGTTGCACCATCAGAAGAGCCTCAAAAAGCTAAAATGATAAATCTGGAAGAATCAAAAGAGAAAAAGAGTGATGAAGCAAATAGTTTAAGTAAATTTTGGAACTGGGCTACCCAGTTATTTTAAAGGAGTGAGATAATGGAACCATTTATAGTTGAAGAAGCACACAACCCTAACGGAGCAAGAATCATAGCAGTCGGCGTTGGTGGCGGCGGTGGAAATATGATCGGTCATATGCTAAGAGAAGGTGTGACAGGCATAGAGATGATGCTTGTAAATACCGATGCACAGGTTTTGAGTGAAACAAGTGCAGCAACCAAGATCCAAATTGGTGCAAAACTGACTAAAGGTCTTGGTGCAGGAATGAAACCAAGTATTGGTAAAGATTCTGCATTAGAAAATTATGATGAGATACGTGAAGCACTAGATGGTGCAGATATTGTATTTATCTCTGCCGGTTTAGGTGGAGGAACAGGAACAGGTGCAGCTCCTGTTGTTGCTCAAATTGCAAAAGAAGTTGGTGCTTTAACTATATCTATCGTTACAAAACCATTCCGTTTTGAAGGAAATAAAAGACTCAAACTTGCTGAAAGCGGTTTAGAAGAGCTCAAGAAAGAGAGTGACTCTATCGTTGTTATTCCAAATGACAAACTACTTTCTATCATAGATAGAAAATTAGGGCTCAAAGAGAGTTTTAAAATAGTAGATGCGATTTTGGCACAGGCAGTTAGCGGTACATCAGGTGTAATTTTATCAAGTGGAGATAATGACATCAACCTTGACTTTGCCGATCTACAAACTGTAATGAGCCATAAAGGTATGGCACTTATGGGTGTAGGTGAACACCAAGGTGAGAATGCAGCGTATGAAGCTATCAAGGCAGCTATTGAGTCTCCTTTACTTGATAATATGTCTATTAATGGTGCTATGGGTGTTCTAGTTCACTTTAGTATGCATCCTGACTTCCCAATGCTTGAACTTGCAGATGCAATGGATGTAGTACATGAAAGTGCTCATGATGATGCAGAGGTTATTTGGGGAACATCAACTGATGCTTCACTAGATGAAGATTATGTGAAGATCACAATAGTGGCAACTGGTTTCGAAAGAGATTTAGCGAACAATGAAGATTTCGTCAGTGAAACACCAGTAGTGCCTCAAGCAAAAATCCGTCCTCGTCTTGTTGTAAATGGCGATTTAGACAGTGATTATCTTGATATTCCAGCATATATGAGAAACCAACAAGACTAACCTCCTTTGAGCTCCTTTTCCAAAATTATGAAGGCCAAATCACTCCTTGGTCTTCGTGAAAAATCTTCCATTAAAGAAATTAAGAACAAATACAAAAACCTTATGAAGAAATGGCATCCTGACAAGCATAAGGATGATATTGAAAAAGCAACTCAAATGAGTATGCAGATCAATGAAGCATATAAGACAATTATGGATTACTGCAATAATTACGAATACCCATTTGATGAAGAGAGTGTAAAGAAGAGTACTTACACTCCGGATGAGTGGTGGAACAATAAATTCGGCAGTGGAAATGGTATTTAGAGGAATACTCCATTTTTAAGATAATATGCAAGAGGATAGTAACTCACTACAATCAGATAGAGCGTATTAAAAGCCATTGATATATCTAATTTTCTTCGACACTCTTTTTTTTCAAACTCAATAAGTCCTGTAATCAAACCATAAAATGTTCCAATAAAAAGAGTTATATAAAGAAAATATCCTATATAGTCATAATCCTTCTGCAATAAACAAAATGGGCAGTGATGCGTAGGCAACTCATAAATGTATGTACCAAAAAATGCGATGAGACTAATTAAAGCAATAATTAAATAGAGTAAGTTCAAGAGTGAAAATATATACCTGTTCTTCAAAAGATAGCTAATAAACATTGCACTATATATCCCATAGAACATTCCGAGCATATAAAGAGGCTTCATACCCAATACCTCTGCCATATAAGTACCATTTGTAGTGGAGAATATGGCACCACAACAGTCAACAACACTCTTAACATCAATAGAGAAGAACATTACCATCTGAAAGATAATTTCACTTAAAAGTAAAAAGTATGCAATTATAAAAACAAAAAACTTCAACCGCAAATATTTTCTTTCTTGACTCTTCATATCTTCACTGTTAAGGACTATCCAGTAACCAAACAGATAGAGATTGAGTATTTTTAAGATCAGTAGAGGTGTGCCGTATTGTGTTGCGTTTACTACACCTGCACCACACATAGCCCCAGGTAAAATTGTAGAAATATTATCTAGGGTAAAAATAAAGAAGATAAAGAGTGGAATTTTAATAGCAAAAATAAACTTTATGATCGTAGCAACAAGATAACTCTGTTTTTCAAGTCTATACTGTAGTGGAGTAGTTGCGTTTGCATCATAGAACAGTACTATTCGTACACTAAAATAGAATGCAACAGTTGCAAAAAATAAAAAGAGAATATTTAATATATCTAAAGTTAAAATACCAGGAGTTAGTAACATTGTCCGTCTTTTACTTCTATGATTCTATCTACAAAATCCAAATTAAAAAAGAGTGGATCATGTGTTGCTAAGACAATTGTTTTGTTTGTTGATTTCAAACCTCTTATGATCTCAATAAAATCCAAAGAGAGTTTCTCATCAAGATTAGCAGTAGGTTCATCAGCAAGTATAATCTTGGGAGCATTGATATTTGCACGGGCGATTGCGACTCTCTGCTGTTCTCCACCTGAAAGATTTTTAACTAAACTCCCCTCTTTATGTTTGATATTGAATGTATCCAACACATATTGAAGTTTTTTTTCTAAAATATCTTTATCCAAGTTTTTAGGAAGTAAAGGAAGTAAAATATTTTCTCTAACACTTAACGTAGGAATTAAATTATATCGCTGAAAGATAAAGCCAATATTATCTCGTCGAAATTCACTACAAAAATGATCTGGTAATTTCGAGATTCTTTTGTTATCGACTATTACCTCTCCGGTAGTAGGTTTTAAAAGACCTGCGATAAGAGAAAGAATAGTACTCTTTCCACTACCACTCACCCCCTTAAGGACAATAAACTCACCCTCAGCGAACTCTAGATTAACATCTTTTAGAGCCTTCACATCACCACTATATATTTTAGAGATATTAAGTAATTTAATCATCGCATAACCTCATCAGCATCAATAGTAGCAACTCGCCATGATGGAATAATAGTAGCTGCAATATAAATAGGTACACAGAGTAAAAATAATAATAAAAGCGTTTCATAATCCAATACAAAAGGCAGGTCTACATTTTGTGTATCACTGTATGCCAAGAACATCTCCTTGATAATAGGAGCATTAAGGATATATACATAAAACAAAGCAACTGTTATACCCATAATATAAGATACAAAAGAGATTATCATACCTTCGTAGAGCTTTACATTTAAGACATCTTCTACTCGCCAGCCTATCGCTTTTAAAATACCTATCTCTTTTTTCTCTTCACTGCTAAGCCCATTTGATTTATCATAGACTATGATAAAAAATGTAAAAAGGACAATACTAAAAAGAATTAAAAATGTAGAACTTTTTGAATTAAATCTATTTTCGAGCGCTACTTTCATATCTTTTCTTGTTGCAACTTTAACATTTGGCAATAAATTTTGAATTTTTAACGCTACAGACCCAACCTCTAAAGGATTGTCAACCTTAACTATCAGATCAGTCGCTTCACTGCGTTTAAAACCAAAAATAGTACGCAAAGTATCTTTATCCATCAATACCATATCTTTAGATTCTAACTGCGTTTGAGCTGGGAACTGCGCTATTATATTTACACGTTTCAGAGTACCATCTGGCTTAATAAAATTAAAATATTCTTCAAAGTAGTGCTCTTTAAAAAGTTTAGCTACACCTCTACCAATGATCATTGAACTGCTATTTAACTCATTGTTTTTAATAGCACTCTCTATTACTTTACTATAGTGATTTTCAAATTCATCGATACCGACAAGAAGAATCTTTGTATTATCCAGATCATAATACCCCCACACTCTTGAGACAACATCGCCAACACCGTTAATCTCTAATATTTTATCCATAATATTTTCATTAATAGTTGTATCCATACCTGCTTTTTGGTCCGTAATGACAATTTCAGGTAAAGAATCAAATGTAAGATTCAACTCATATTTAAGCGAATTTTGTACAAATAAGAATGAAGCCAAAAGAGCTGTCATAAATGTTAGTATGATAACAATAAAAATGTTTTTTGATTTATATCGAAATATATAATTAAGCGCATACTCTAACATATAAAAGTTTATCTTTTTCATCGGTGTAACTCTATCGTGTTATTTCTGATTGCACTGTTTAAGTTAGAAAACTTTGCAACTCTAAGCAACTCACTTTTTTTGGATATATCTTGTGTAGAGTAACTTTTGTTCATCAAGAGATAAATGATCTCAAAACTCAATAATAATATAAGTAAAAAGAGAAAAGAAAAAAAGTAATTGTTTGTTTTACTCATCTAATTTATACACTTCATCTTTAGTTATCTCTTTAAAAGTAAGGATTTTCTTACCTCTATGATCAAGTGCAAATCGCTTTGCAGCATCTTTAGCATTAAATGCAATAAGTTCATTTCCCATCGGTCCATAAACATCACTACCCAACACAAAATAAGCTTTATTGGCATCTATTGTCTGTTGTGTATAATAGTCTTGCACCAGTATCTCTTTTATATTTTGTTTATGTTCAAAATAGTACTTCATCATATCTTTAATACCATCAAATGAAACATTTTTATCTGCATACTCTATTCTTGATACCCATCTTGGATATTTATATAAGAACATACCACATACAGGACATTTGTCTTTTTTCGTTACTGTCAATTTGTCATAATGTTTAACATTACTCTTTTCTCTTTTTACTTCCCAAAGATAAAGTAAAAGTGCATCACTATAACGGTGATTTAACTTTGTGCAAATACCATTATTTATAACATCATTTTCTAAAGTGTCAAAATTTTTGTATTGTGCCAAATTCATTTTTGGACATTTCTGCTGATAGATCTTTTTTCCCATCGGATAAAGTTTTTTCTCTTTTACAGCTTCTGTGTAGTTTGGATATGCAAATAATAAATTAGTGAATGAGAGGAGGATTAAAATTTTAAGAAAAGACATCTATTTACCTTAAATTTTAGAAATTTTTTTAGTAAATAGATGATAGCGAAATAGTGTTAATTTAGTGTTAAAACAGCCTACTTCGATGGAATTCTAAGGATCATAAGTCTTCGTATAAACAAGACTAGTAAAGCCACAGCAAGTATCTTAAAATCTATTTCACTAGCTATATGAATATTATCAAAAGTATCACTTTGAGTTGCTTCGGCTCCCAGTGCCTGCATAGATAGGATTTTAGGAACATAAATAGCACTAAAAAGCAGTCCTGAAAAGACCACAATAACAGCAGCACCAAAGCTTATGGCATCACGTTGTCCCATTTTATAAACTGAGGCTTCATAAACGATCACATACGTGACCATAAAATAGACCCAGTATGAAAATCTGTTGAATATCTCACCCATAATAATTCCTGCATTATAGTGATCTATCAATAAGTTAACCGTTATGCGGTCCGTATGAAATACTACCGGTGCGACAATCGCACCTAAAACTATAACAGCACCAAAAGTTGCTGCTAAAATAATAAAATATGCAAAATCAAAATATATATTCTTTTTCAATCTAATAACCTTTATAATATTAAGCTAAAGCCTCTGTCAAAAGAGCTGTAGTCTTTGTAAAATTCTAAACTTGTGTACTTTTTATCTTTTAAATAATTACGTATTTTATCTTGTTGGTCATAACCCATCTCACAACTAAAAAATTTAATCTTTTGCTTTAAGACTTCATCAAGCAGTTCTTTGATGATCTCATCACCTATTTCTCCGCCAAAAAGTGCATTTTGTGGTTCATATGCAAGATTCGATTCAAGTTCTACACCATTTTCAATATATGGCGGATTTGAGACAAGATAATCGATTTTTTCTTCTACAGGAGATAAAAGTGATCCTAAACGCAGCTCTATTCTATCTGTAAGCCCAAATCTCTTTATATTTATCTCTGCAACTGCTAATGCCTTTGGAGATATATCAATCGCTATAAATTTGGCATTTTTCAGTGCTTTTGCCAAAATTATAGAGATGATACCACTTCCCACACCAACCTCTACAAATTGCAAGGTGCTCTCTTTATCATCAATGTTCTTTAAGACTTCATCAATCAATAATTCAGTTTCTGGACGAGGAATAAGAGCACCCTCATCTACATAAAATTCTTCACTGTAGAAATCAACACTATTCGTAATATATTCAAATGGTTCATTTAAAGAGCGTCTTTGTATCCATTGAAAATATCTCTCAGCATTCTCAACTTCACTCTTTTGGTTTGTAATGAGCCATAACTCATCTACCTCTAAATGAGCCATAAGTAGAAGCTGGGCCTCTCGTTGCGGCCTCTCTATATTAGCGTCTAAAAGTTTTTTAGTCGCTTCTTGCAAAATATCTTTGACTAAAAATCTACTTCGCATTTACCCTCGGTTCCGCTCTTTTCAATGTAACCTATATCAACACCCAACTCTTTGAGTCTTTCGATAACAGGAGGATGTGTATAGTGAAAAAATATGTACAAAGGATGTGAAAGTGGAAAACTTTTATTCTCTTGCACAAGTTTTTGCAATGCATTTGCAAGTTCTATCTCACCAGCTGCGCCACCAAGTTCACTTCCCATTTTATCTGCTGCATACTCATTTTTACGACTGACAACGCCCATGATAGGCATCATGATAAATCCAAGAACAGGCATAAACAACATTAATAAAATCATAATGACATATGGCTCTTTTGCCAATCCAAGCTCAAGATAAAGACTCTCTGGAAGATTTCCAAAAAGTGCGAACATAAAAAAGAGCATTCCTCCGACCATCGCGATATTTTTAAATACATCACCATGTGCAAAATGTCCAAGCTCATGTCCAAGAACTGCAAGTAACTCTTTTGTAGAGAGTTTTTCAATAAGAGTATCAAAAAGTACTACCCTTTTTGATTTTCCAAAACCACCAAAATAGGCATTGAGTCTGCCATCTCTTTTACTTGCATCACTTACAAAAACACCACTGCTTTTAAAACCTGTTTCATCCATAAGTCTTTGTATTTCAGCATCAAGTTCTTTATCTTCCAATGGAGTGAGCTTATCAAAGAACATTGCTCTAAATGTCGGATAAAGCATATTTATCATTATGACGATGACAAATATAAAGATAAAGCTCCATAACCACCATAAAGTAAAATTAGAAATTATTTCATAAATACCCCATGTGATTAAAGAACCCAGTATTAGTGTCATAACAAAAGAGATGAGCGTATCTTTTATCCACTGTCCAAGTGTTGATTTATTAAAATCAAACGCCTCATCCAATACAAATTTTTCATAATATGAAAAAGGTAAAGAGATGATAGAGTTGATTACAACAAAACTCATCACAATAGCAACGTTCATAAATGCATCACTAGATGATCCAATAAATTCTGCATGCAGTATCTTTATTCCAAAACCTATCCATGCAATAAATACAAAATAGTCAACAAATACATTTACTATTGAAAGCTTCTCTTTTGCAACTGCATAATTGGCCGCTTTTAAAAAATCTGCTGCTGTTAATAACACGGGAGTTTTTCTTTTAATTTGGTTTATATAACCTATTTGCATTACACTTACATATATTGAAATCAATACATATAAGCTATATATTCCTACTAATGTCATTAACATCTATTTTCCTTTTATTTGACCGGTATACTCTTAGATCCAGGTACAATCGTTATTTCATCATGTACTTTGATACTATCTTGACTATCATTAAATTTTTGCCCTGCAATGTAGTATAGAGCACCTATAACTATTCCGACAATAATAACCGTCCATACGATTTTCTTTTTTTCACCTTTAAGTGTATCATAATCACTTATATCTTCTAATGTTGGTTCTGACATAATTTATCCTTTTATATAATATCTTCGTAATTGTACAGCGATAAATTACATTTTTGTAATAATTTAACAAAGTAATATGACGATTTAAGTCTACTTTTTATTTTATTTTATCGTCATTTTATAGTTATAAAAGATAATCTACAACTTTTGATTCCAGCGTAAGTTCTTTTATAAGTGCTACAACTTTAAGATGTGCTGGATGTGTCGCATATGTTTTTAATCCCTCTTCATTATCAAATGTTGAGTAAAGTGAAAGATCCATTGCTCGCTCTGAATGATTAAAATCGATTCCTACTTCCATACTTTTCAATGTCTCTATCTCATTAGGTAAATTTTCAAGTGCTTTTTTTACACGTTCTAAGTTCTCTTTTTTATTATCATCTTTGAATTTAAACATTACGATATGTACTATCATCTGGCAATCCTTTTTAAAATTAAGTGATTTTATCTAAAAATTTATAATGCTTAGATAAGATATCTTATGAAAGAATTATATGGTGTCGGAATTTTATTTTTTTACTTTTTAAAATGGCCTATTGTTATTGGATATGCATACCTGCGTTTCAAGGGTCTGGCCGATAACTATATTATGGATGCCTTGTGGTTGTATTGTCTTTTTTTAATTTTTAAAGATATTTATATGTTTATTAAAAATAAAAAGAACAAGCCTACAGAATCTAAATAAAACTTTTCCAAAAATACTCAGCGATCACCACAATAAAAAATATACCCAATAGGTTCAACACAAAACCGTAACGTATCATATCCTTCACATTTACAACCCCGCTGCTCATCGCTATTGCGTTTGGCGGTGTTGCTATTGGGAGCATAAAAGCATAACTTGCACAGAGGGTTGCAACCATCATAAATAGTGTAGTATCAATACCTGATTGTTGTGCAACAGAATAGATGACAGGCAACATAATAGAGATCAATGCTGTGTTTGATGTTATTTCAGTTGTAAATGTTATGAGTGTTGCAACACTTAAAAGTAATAAAATAGGTGCAATATCTGTCATTGCAAGCAGATAAGAAGCTATCTCATCTGCCAAACCTGTACTACCAAAAGCCTTCGCAATAGAAAACCCGGCACCAAATAAAAAGATGATCGCAAATGGAATCTTCTTACTATCCTCATCCCAGTCAAGTATCTTAAAAGGCGAGATAAAAAGCAACAGACCAAAGCCAAGTAGTATCCCGCTCTCACTAAGCCCCAAGCCACTCCAATATGGCTTTATTGGAGCATTTACAAGAAGTACGCCAATAAGCCCAAACATCAAGTACATTACTCTTTTTTGTGTAGCGTCTAACTCTGAACTAACTATATCTCTTTGCACTTTAATGTTATTTACACCAATGCTAAGCAACATACTTACACTGATCAACATCACAAATACTAAAGGTGCGACCATCATTATCCACTTGAAAAATACTATGAGTTGCATATGTTTGTCTTGCATAATCCCTAAAAGTATCAAATTTGGAGGTGTCCCAATAGGTGTCAATATTCCCCCAATACTTGCCCCATATGCAATTGCCAAAGCAAATCTCATCTGCAGTTTTTTATTTTCGGTCAAAAAAAGAGCTATTGGCATCAAAAGAAGTGTTGTTGTAGTATTTGAGAGTATAGAACTTAAAAGTCCTGTTGTAATAGAGAGCGAAAAGATCATTCCTCTTGGTGTTGAGGGAAAAAGAGAAAGAAGTTTATCCGCAATATGAATATGCAACTTACTCTTTTCAACAGCGATCGCGAGTAAAAAACCACCTAAAAACAAGTATATGATAGGATGCGCATAATTTACAGTCGTTGCTTTTGTAGAGATGATGCCAAAAGCAGGAAAAAGGACAATAGGTAATAAAGAGACAACACCTAAAGGAAGTCCCTCATTGGTCCAAAGTGTTACAAGCAGGGCAATAAGTCCAAGCAGTTCACTTTGAGTGTTGTTAAACGCAGTAAGACCCAACATATATACAATAAAGCCTATAATAAAAGAAAAAGCTATCTTAAAGAGTTGTTTTTTATCTAATAGCATCTCTTTTTACCTCACTCTTTTAGTTTGTCAACAGATCTCGAAGACTCTCTTTAGGATCTTTTCCCTCAAGTGTCAAATAGACCTCTCTGGCTATAGGAAGATAGAGATTGTTCTTTTGTGCTATTTCATATAGCGCATATGTCGTTCCTATCCCTTCAGCCACTTCTCCAAGTATCTCAATGATCTCCTCCTGCGTTTGAAACTTTGCAAGGCCTAGACCAACTCTAAAGTTTCTGCTCATAACTGAAGATGCAGTTAAAAAGAGATCTCCTGCACCACTTAGACCAATAAAGCTCTCCTCTTTGGCACCATAAGCCAAACCAAAACGCTGCATTTCAACCAAACCACGAGAGATAAGAGCTGCCGCTGCATTATTTCCAAGTTCAAGCCCACTACAAATGCCTGCAGCGATTGCAATAACATTTTTGTAAGCGCCCGATATCTCAGCACCAATAACATCAGTTGATGTATATGTTTTTATAAATGAAGGAAAAAGTTTTCCAAACTCATTTGAGAGTTCTTCATTTGTTGAATTGATAACAAGTGCTGTCGGTAGTGATTGCATCACTTCTGTTGCGAAAGAGGGACCAGATAGAAAAGCAATATTATCATCAGGAACATACTCTGCATATATTTCATTCAAAAATCTTCCACTAGATGCTTCTATGCCTTTTGAAGCGACCAGGATCTTCTGCCCTTTAAAAATAAAATTCTCTTTTAGCCACTTTGCCACCTGCTGTGCAGGAACTGTAATAATAAGATATTCGCACTCCAGTATCTCTTGCAGAGAAACAAAGTTCTCAAGCTCTCGAACTCTTCGAGAATGTATAAGTACATTACTGTTTTTACTCAGGGCAAAGGCAAGTGCACTACCCCATTTACCAGCTCCAATGACTCCAATTGACATAACGCTTACTCCCTATTTTATTTTCAAACTCTGTAATATCATCTTCATAGCCGACTACAACAAGAATATCACCCTCGTGAATGATATGATGTTTTGCTTTTGAAGAGTAGATAAACTCACTTTTCATATCTTCATGCATCACAGATAAGACTATGATACCATTATACCTTGTCCAGTCAATACTTGTAAGTTGTTCATCATTAAAAGTACTCTCTTTGGTGATTTTTATCTGCGCAATCTTCAACGCACTCTCTTCATATAAGATACTATGCAGAATTTTACTTGAAATTGGTTTTTCAAGCATATTGGTAATAATATCTGACGTTGTCTCAACAAGAGGAATGACCTTTGTTGCTCCTGCCATTTTCAGTTTATTCGCACTCTCATCATTAGAAGCTATTGCAATAATGGTCAACTCTTTAAAAGTCGCACGCAGAGATATTGTCAAAAAGATATTTTCAGCAGTATCTTGTAAAACACAAAAAGCGATAGAATTACTTAAATCAATATTTTTATGAATTTCGGTCCACTCATCACTTAAATCAAAAAGTTCAATCTCAATATCACTGTTAACAATGTCCTCTTCTCTTAAAGAGAAGATTTTAACATGTTCATATTTATCTTTAACATTTGAAACTATCTCTTGCGCATATTTATTATGTCCAAAAATAAGTGCAGTTGTCTTAGCCATTTCTCACCTTTGTATGCAAATATTTTTCAAACTCTAAAATAAAGATCTGATACCCTACAACTAAAAGATAATCTCCTAGTTCCAAGACAGTATCATCCATAGGATTAAAATAAAAATGGTCTTGCTTATTCTTGTATATTCCCAAAAGTACAACTCGGAAATCTTTATTTCCAAGTTCACCAACTGTTGAAAAATTATCTACTATACGCTGAGTAACACCTAACTCATCGATTTTGACATCCGCATTTTCACTTCTAAGCTCATGAATCACCTCAAACGCAACAGGTTTCCCTACTAGCTCTTTTGTAATAAGACCTACAAGTTCTTGAGGGTAGACAACATTGTTAATACCTGCGAAATCAAGCTTTTTACGATTAGAATCACTCATGAGAAGAGAGAGAATAAATACATCTTTATTAAGTGATCTGATCGTTAGTGCAGCATAAACATTTTCTATATCATCCTCTCGTAAACACAAGATAGATTTAACCTGCTTATCCAGATCAATATTTAGCTTTATATAACTATCTACTCGACCAGGGTTATAATTTACTGCTGTATAACCATCTTTTTTTGCCAATTCAATACGTCCAGGATTTTCATCCATTATGATAATATCATTTCCTGCCAAAGATAATTTTCTTGCAACTTCACGAGAGACCTGTTCATATCCGCAGATAAGATAGAATTTCTTTAGTTTTGAGACATCTTCTATTGTTTTTATTTCACGTATCTCATCTAATTTTTCTGTAAACGCAGAGACGAACAGGGATGTAGTAAATGCAAGTACGGCGATCCCGGCACTGATAACTAGCATTGCTACAAATCTACCCTCATGGCTTACAGGGGTAATATCACCATACCCTACAGTTGAAATGGTCACGATAGACCAGTAGATAGCTTCAAACAGTGTGTTTATGGGCGAATCTGGATTATTTCCTTCCATCACATAAATAAGTACCGATGATACAAATATAACAACAGAAGCAAAGATACCAAGTGTTAAAAATTCAAACTTTTTTGTTGCAAGGACAGATGAAAGTGTCTGGAAACTCTTAGCGTAACGAAATAGTTTAAAGACACGAAAAAGTATAAATATGCGTAACAGACGTAATTCATGGAAAAAAGGCATAATAGCGAAGAGATCTATCACCGCTTTTGGGGAGATCATATACAAAAGCTTTACTCTCAAAACTTCTTTAAAGGCTTTGTATAAATTTACATCACGATGTAAAAAAGTATCATGTTCCGCACGAGCGACTATGATCTTACTCACACTGCTAGTAACCCAAAATCGTAATAAATACTCTATTAGAAAAACAAAAGAAATGACATAGTTGCTAAAAAACATTAAGTAGTCATTGACATGAAACTTAACTTCACGAATAAGAACACTTACACTGATAAATATCAGTGTAATCATAAGAAAATCTACATATTTTTTATATTTATATTTATCATTTTCTAAAAGATTATAAAAAAAATGCTTACGCTTTTGATATGATTTTGATGTATCAAGATAATAAGCAAAATCAAGTATCCAGCGTTTTAGCATTATCGTTAACCTAATTTAGCTTTTAAGACCTCATTTACAGCCTGAGGATTTGCACTTCCCTTAGAAGCTTTCATAACCTGTCCGACAAAGAAACCAAAGAGCTTCTCTTTACCACCTTGATATTGCTCTACTTTTTCAGGATTAGCATTGATTATCTCATCACAGATGGCTTCAATTGCACCCATATCTGTAACTTGTTTAAGACCAAGTTCATCAATCGCATCATCAACACTGATACTCTCATTTTCCATTAGATAATCAAGTACCTCTTTAGCTGCTTTTCCAGATATTGTTTTATCATCGATGCGTTTCACTAAAAAGCCTAATTTTTGTGCATCAACAGGTGAATTAATTATAGTTACATCACCTTTAAGACGAGCTTGCAACTCAACTGTAAGCCATGTCGCAGCAGTTTTGGCACTAACACCTTCTTCTTCCATCATTGTCTCAAAGAAATTTGCCATTTCAACAGCAGAAGTAATAACCATTGCATTGTATTTACTCATACCGTATTCATTGATAAAACGCTCTTTTTTTGCATCTGGAAGTTCAGGAATTTTTGTATATATTTCCATCATCTCATCTGTTACTACACATTTAAGAAGATCAGGCTCTGGGAAATATCTATAATCAGCCGCTTCTTCTTTTCCACGCATTGAGCGTGTCTCTTGCTTGACCTGATCAAAAAGACGAGTCTCTTGTACTATCTCTTCATCATAGAGTCCGTCTTCCCATGCTTCTACTTGGCGAGAGACCTCAAGTTCAATGGCACGTTGAATAAATCTAAAAGAGTTAATATTTTTTATCTCTACACGAGTATAAAGTTTTTCATCCCCTTTTGGACGTATAGAAACATTCACGTCTACACGAAAACTTCCCTCTTGCATATTAGCATCACCTATATCTAAGTAACGAATAATTGAGTGAAGTTTTTTAAGATATAAAATCGCCTCTTCTGCACTTCGCATATCAGGTTCAGAGACAATCTCTAAAAGAGGTGTACCAGCACGATTCAAATCTACTTTTGATATATCACCATCATGAATGTTTTTTCCTGCATCTGCTTCAATATGTGCACGATTAACACGAATGATTTTATTTGATCCATCTTCAAAATCAATTTGTAATTCTCCGTGTTCTACAATAGGTGTATAAAGTTGTGTAATTTGATAAGATGACGGCGAGTCTGGATAAAAGTATGATTTTCTATCAAAATAAGAGACTCTGTTTATTGTCGCATCTAAAGCAGTACCTAGCATAATCGATTTATGCAAGACTTCCTTATTTAATACAGGAAGTGCACCTGGAAGTGCTAGACAAGTAGGACAAGTATTTGTATTTTGTTTATGGTTAAAACTCGTTGCACACGAGCAAAAAAGTTTTGTTTTTGTATTTAACTGTACGTGGACCTCAAGCCCAATAACTACTTCAAACATAATCTTCCTTAGATAAAATTAATTAGTTTTATTTTAACCAACTTATTCTTTAAAAGATGTTATTTTAGATATGAAAGAGTCGATAACTTGTATTTTATATTATTTCTTGTTATAATATGGAATTGATAAATATAAGAAAAGCCAACCTTACTGTGAAGTAAGCACGGAAAGTTATGGGTCTTTATACTAAAGATTGCCAGACTGCCTATCTATTTATACTACATTTTTTATATCTATCATAATTTCGAACTGTAATGACAAGAGTCATTAACAAGGGGGATATTATGAAATCACTACTTCAAATCACATTAGCTTGTTTACTTTCATCTCAACTCTTAGCAGATGATACGCTCTCTTTAAATTTTGACAAATTTAAAAGTGACAAAAACTTTTTTCCAATGCTTTCACTATCTATCAAGCCCAAAGAGCTGCAAAGATTTGAACTTATTTTTTCATATGTAAGTAATGCATTTGAATTAAAAAAGAGTCAACTGGCAAAACAGGTAAAAGACTATAAATATACGCAGATAGCTTTTAATCTAAGATTTTAATTGATCAGTATAGATTTTTTCTAGAAGTTCAGTCTGTTTTTTTGCTTCATGGAGTCTGCGTTTATTTACTTCAAAACTATCCAAAAGAAGAATCAAAAAAAGAGAAATAATAATAAAAAGAAGAGTTGAAAAGAGTGCTATAGCAATCCCAAAGACAATGAAGGTCTTAAATGTAAATAGAGCACCAAAAATGACTATCGCCCATGATGCTCCAAGCAAAAAGCTTATTATGCGTTCATAAATATCTTTTTGCATCTGGAGTAGCTTAGTGCTCTTCTACTATGATAGCACCAGCAAGATAAACATAAGTAAGCATCATGAAGATAAATGCTTGTAAGAATGCTCCAAAAGTTAAAAGAGCAAATGGGATAAGAGGTAAGATCCAAGGAACTAGCATTAAGATTACTGCCAAGAACATATCATCACCTTTAATATTACCCATAAGACGGAAGCTAAGAGAGATGATACGAGAAAAGTGAGAAACAATTTCTACTGGGAACATCAACCATGCCAACCACCATACTGGACCTGTAAAGTGTTTAAAGTATTTTATAACACCATGTGTTTTAATACCAACATAATTATAATAAACAAAAACAGTAAGTGCTAATGTCAATGTCATATTTAAGCTAGATGACGGTGCTTCAAATCCAGGGATAATACCAATAAGGTTGGCAATACCTACAAAAAGTCCAATAGTTGCAACGAGTGCAAGGTACTTACGAGCATGTGCTTTCCCCATTACATCTATACCCATCTCCAATACACCGTTTAAGTATGCTTCCATAAGGTTTTGAGTTCCTCTTGGTACCAGTTGTAAATTTGACATTGCAACTTTCGCTAAGAAGATAGCAATAAACGCTGATAAAAGCATATGTGTTATGAAAAGAAAATTATGATTTTCTGAAATCAGTCCGAAAAAAGTAAACAGTTCACCCATAGGCGTGCTCCCTTATCTGTAAAATTAGCGCAATTATAGTCAAACTAGCATTAAATTATTATAAGTCTTGCTATAATTATGGTACAAAATCTCAAATAAAAGGATATATATGAAAATTGTTCAATCTTTAACACTTATCACTCTAAGTTCTGCTCTACTTTTTGCAGCACCACAAAATAAACAAAACAATGAGTTAAACAATATTATCAAGACAGGTAAAAGCAGTTCAAAATTACTGTTAAAGACCTTAGGTTCAAATATGAAAAAGAACATGAAAGCAGGTGGCCCGATGAAAGCACTTGATTTTTGTTCTCAAGAGGCTTATACACTAACAGAAAAAGTAAATCAGAAATTGCCAAATGGTATCAAAGTAAAAAGAATCAGTTTAAAATACAGAAACCCTGCGAATAAACCGCAAGAAGATGAAATGGCAGTTTTAGAAGCACTGCAAAATTTAAAAAAAGCAGATGTGATTTTACCAAAGCAAATAGTTGAGAAAGTAGATGCTTCCACCTATAAATATTATAAACCACTTATCATTAATAAAAAAGTATGTTTGAAGTGTCATGGAAAAATCACTAATCAAGATCTAAAACGTGCTATAAAAGAAAAGTATCCAACGGATAAAGCTACGCATTATAAAATGGGTGATCTAAGAGGGGCAGTTGTTGTTACGATCAAAAAAGCAGTAAAAAAATAAAATCTAATTTTTTTACTCACTTATGAGTTGCAAAGTATAATTACTTTGCATACTCCACAGCCCTGCTCTCACGAATAACATTTACTTTAATTTCACCTGGATATTGTACTTTTTCTTCTATCTCTTTAGCAATTTCACGTGCTAAAAGTGTAGATTCATCATCATTAATAAGCGCTGCGTTTACTATTACTCGTACTTCACGTCCTGCGTTTATTGCGTATGATTGTCTTACTCCACTATGAGATGATGCAATATCTTCTATCTCTGTTACACGTTTCAAGAAACTCTCCAAGACTTCACGTCTTGCACCAGGGCGAGCAGCAGAAAGTGCATCTGCTGCACATACTGCACCACATTCAATAGAGTTGATCTCTTGCTGTCCGTGATGAGCATAGATCGCATTTATCACGACCTCATTTTCATTATATCTACGACATATCTCAGCACCCAGATCTACATGGTTGCCATCATGATCATGAGTTAAAGCTTTACCTATATCATGAAGAAGCCCTGCTCTTTTTGCCAAGATTGGATCTCCACCCATTTCAGCGGCCATAATACCTGCTAAATGTGCCACTTCAAGAGTATGAGCCAAAGCATTTTGTCCATAACTTGCACGATAACGTAAACGGCCTATCAGTTTTACTAGTTCTGGGTGCATCACGCCAATTTTCATATCAGCAAGCAACTCTTCACCCTCATTGAGGATTTTTGATTCAAACTCATCAGAGACCTTTTTAAATATCTCTTCAATTCGGGCAGGTTGAATTCTACCATCCTCAACTAATAACTGAATGGTTTTTGTTGCAATAGCACGTCTATAAAGATTAAAACTACTAACAAGTATGGCGTTTGGTGTATCATCAATAATAATATCAACACCTAAAAGCGTCTCAAGAGCTTTAATATTTCTACCCTCTTTGCCAATGATTCGCCCTTTCAGTTCATCATTTTCCAAATGTACAAGGTTGGTAAGTCTCTCTGACGCAAAATCACCTGCAAAACGACTTGTCGCCTGTGCTAAAATATAATTAGCACGTCGCTCAGCCTCTCGTTTTGCTTCATTTTCATATCGTCTTACTATATGAGAAACTTCTCCACGCATTTTTTCTTCTATTTTATCCAGAAGTTCTACTCTCGCTTCTTCTTGTGTCATACCGGCACAATGCTCTATGGTATGTAAAACATCGTCTATAGATTTTTCATATTTTTCTTTTAGTGATATAAGTGACTTTTCATTTCTCTCTAAATTAATTTGTTGTGATTTGATCTGATGTAATTGAGTCTGAATCCTCTCTTCTTCCTCATTTTTATATCTCTCAAATTCTTTCTCTTTGCGAACAAGCTTATCTTCACGTTGAGCAAAATCAGCTCTTGCTCTCTCCTTTGCACTGTCAAATAGTTTTTGTGCATCCATCTCAATCTCTTTGGCCTTTAGCCTTGAGCGGTCAAGAAGTGTCTGAGCCTCATTTTCAATAGCTTTTGCTTTTGCAACAGCCTGTTCTACATAAATATCAAAATTCGCACCCGTAATTTTTTTAGAGATGAAAAAGCCGACTACACCACTTACAATGGCTGTTCCGCCACCCAGTAGTATTTCGCTTAACATCTTGTATTTCCCTTTTTATATAAAACTATATGTGCCTGTTCTTAAGTGTTTTTTCTGGAGTAATGAGCACATCACAAGCAATATCATAATCATCACATAAAAATTTATTTGTTTTACATGACTCTGCTTGAACAAAGATCGTATATGGTCTACTTTTTAATCTTTCAAAGAAACGGTCATACATCCCTTTGCCATAACCAACTCTTTGAAAATTTCCATCCACTCCGACCGCAGGAACTATAGCTATATCAATTTTATTTATATTTTGTTTTGAATTTCCCGCTTCTAAAATCCCAAATTTCTTTTTTCTCAGCGGTAATCTAAATGGTACCATTTTAAAACTTTTACCTTCCATAAACGGTAAATAGAGCTTATGCCTTTTTCGTAATATTTTTAAACTTTTTACAATATTTCCCTCATTTGCCAGAGGATAGTAAAAAAGAATATTAAGTCCTCGCCCTTTTGTATTTAAATCATTTACTATTTTTAAAAGCCTTGCATTTAAAAACTTTGTTCTATATAGAGTGTTATGTTTTGGTCTATTTTTCATTTTTTGAATACATTTTTTTCGAAAACTATTTTTTGTAAGAGTCATATTAAATCTTTATCGCTATAATTTTAGACATTTTACACAAATAAATAAAAAAAAGGCAAAAACTCATGTCCAAACTCTCAATTTTAACTACACTTTTAGCTGCTACTTTACTTTTTCAAGGATGTTCAAAAGAAGATTCATCTAAAAACACTACACAAGAAGCAAATGCTCTTCTCTCAACAAATGAGTTTGTTTTAAATTCTTTAGATAACAAACAATATATCATAGAAAAAAAGGGAGATGGCTTCGAACTCAAAGGAGCAAAAGGTAAAGTACTTATCTTAGATGTATTTGCAACTTGGTGTCCACCTTGTCAGGCAGAAGCTTCACATCTGGCTTCATTACAAAAAAAATATAAAGATGATTTAAATGTAATTGGTATTACAGTTGAAGCAGATGTACCAAACTCCAAACTTGAAAATTTCAGAAAACAGTTTCATGCTGATTATACTCTTGTAAATTCAAGTGAAAATGCACGTATCATTGATGAAATAGCAAAAAAACTCAAACTTGGAAGAGACTTTGGTATTCCTTTAATGGCTTTATATAAAGATGGTAAACTCGTAAACTATTACCAAGGAGCTACAGAAGAAGAGTTTATTGAGAGTGACATTAAAAAAGCTCTGGGAAAATAGATGTTTGGTTTTATAAAAAAATCTCTAAATAAAACCGTTGAGGCTATAAAGACCGTAGCCCCAAAAAAGAAGATTTACTTTACAAAAGAGGAACTCGAGGATATTCTACTTGAAGCAGATGTTGAATATGCACTAGTAGAGATCATTTTAAATGAGATATATCAAGAAAAAATCACTCGGGATATACTGCGTTCAAAACTTTTGGCAACGCTCGCACACACATCCTATAATGAACCTGAGTATACTGCTCCTTTTGTTGAACTCATCGTAGGTGTAAATGGTGCTGGAAAAACAACAACGATCTCAAAACTTGCCTACAGATACAAACAAGAAGGCAAAAAAGTCATGCTTGGCGCAGGGGATACTTTTAGAGCAGCTGCAATAGAACAGCTTACTTTATGGGCAAATAAACTCGATATTCCTATCGTTTCATCCAAACAGGGACATGACAGTTCTGCAGTAGCGTATGATACGATCGATTCGGCCAAAGCAAAAGGATATGACAATGTCATCATAGATACTGCCGGTCGTCTTCACACACAAACAAACCTGGCAAATGAGCTTAAAAAGATCAACCGTATATGTGATAAAGCACATCCGGGTTCTCCACACCGAACTGTTTTAATCATTGACGGTACACAGGGTAACTCAGCTATTGCCCAAGCAAAAGCATTTAATGAGATGATAGGCATAGACGGTATCATTATCACTAAACTTGATGGAACTGCAAAAGGAGGAAGTATCTTCAGTATTGCTTATGCACTTGAACTTCCTATTCTCTATGTCGGGACAGGGGAACAACCTGAGAATTTAACACCTTTTGATAAATATGAATTTGTTGACGGACTCTTGGATGCATTGTATGAGGATGAGATAGAAACAGAAGCTACAGTTGAAACAGAACAAGAAGAGATAACTATAAACGAAAATGAAACTGTAGCTGAAACAGATGTCGAAGCAGAAACTCAACAAGAAACTCAACCAGAGAGCGCTTCTAAAGAAACACAAAAACAAGAGAGCCTAGAGAAATTTTTAATAGATGAGAGACTCATTTATCTTAAAGATCTCTCTGAGACGACTGTTTTAGTCAACTATTCAAATACACCGATAGATACAGAGATAGAGTATAAAAACGGTTCTTGGGGCTTTAAAAAATAATATTTTATCTTTAAAATATGACAAAATGTCATATTTAATGTAAAAATTTTAATAATAAAATAAAATCACATATAAGATTTCAATTAAAGATAAAAATATGGCAAAGAAAAAAATACTGTTTGAGTGTCAACACTGTGGACTTACCACTCCAAAATGGATGGGAAAATGTACCAATTGTGGAGCTTGGGATAGTTTTATAGAACTCAATGAACATCAGCAAGAAGTTGTAAAACAGACAAAATCTACAGCAAGCTCTTCTTCCAAAGCTATCAGTATCAACCAAATTGTAGAAGAAGAGGTCTATCGATTCTCTTCACTCGATGATGAGTTAGACAATGTTTTAGGCGGCGGTATCGTTCCAGGTTCACTTACACTCATTGGAGGAAGTCCTGGTGTCGGAAAATCAACACTCCTTTTAAAAGTAGGTTCAAACATTGCTTCAACAGGAAAAGATGTACTCTATGTAACAGGTGAAGAGTCAGCCGGACAGATAAAACTTCGCGCCAATAGATTGAACTCAAATCATGATTCGCTTTATCTTCTCAGCGAGATACGCTTAGAACAAATTTTAGTAGAACTAGAACATCGTAAATATGACTTTTTGATCATAGACTCTATTCAAACTATCTATAGTGAAAATATCACATCGGCACCAGGTTCTGTTACACAGGTCCGCCAAATAACATTTGAGCTGATGCGTATTGCAAAAGAGAAAGATCTGGCGATTTTCATCATTGGACATATTACAAAAGAGGGTTCCATTGCCGGTCCTAGAGTCTTAGAGCACATGGTAGATACCGTACTCTATTTTGAGGGAGACTCTTCTCAGGAACTGAGAATACTTAGAGGATTTAAAAATCGTTTTGGTGCGACAAGCGAAATAGGTGTTTTTGAGATGAAGGCTGAAGGTTTGATCTCAGCAACGGATATAGCTTCACGATTTTTCAATCGAAATTCACAACAAAGCGGTTCTGCGCTTACTGTTATCATGGAGGGAAGCCGTCCTATAATCTTAGAAGTACAGGCTCTTGTTTCAGAATCACATACACCAAACTCAAAACGTCAGGCGACAGGCTTTGACAATAACCGCCTCAACATGCTTTTAGCACTGCTTGAGAGAAAACTGGAAATTCCACTATCTGGTTATGATGTCTTTATCAATATCACAGGCGGAATAAAGATCACAGAGACAGCAGCCGATCTGGCAATTTTAGCAGCGATCATCAGTAGTTTTAGAGACAGAGCAATTTCAAAAGAGACCATTTTTATAGGGGAAGTTTCTCTTGTTGGAGATGTCAGAGAGGTCTATGCACTTGATGCCCGTTTAAAAGAAGCAAAAATGCAAAATATAACAAAAGCTCTCGTTTCTAAAAAGCCGTTGGAGAAAACCGCAATTAAAACCTTTGTCGTTGCTGAAGTGACACAACTTTTAGAGTGGTATTAAATTTACTAATTTAAAGTTTTATTTCTATATTTTCATTGTATAATTACTCAACTATGTAAAAAAGGTAAAAGATGATAGATGCTGAGTTTAGAAGTGAAGAGAGATTCTCAAGATTAGCACTAGGATATATTTCAAAAGAAGAAAAAGAAGCTGTGCAAAAGCAAGTAGAAAAGTCGATTAAAAAATCCTCTTTGACTCCTGAAATATATACAACAAAAGTTTCTAACGGTAAAGAAGTTTTTATCGTTGAGTATCATGATGATTGTCACCGAGAGGCTGGTCCTATATTTGAAGAGATAGTAAAAGCTTTAAATATTAAAGAGTGTAGCTAAAAACAGGAGCTATTATGAATATGGAAGAGTATGCAAAAGGGAATCAACTTTTTAGAAATTATTTTAAAAAGAACAAAGAATCTCTGCTACATCTTGTTGAGAGTGGACAATCCCCAAAAGCACTGTTTATTGGCTGTTCTGATTCAAGAGTGATTCCAGATATGATGATCCAGTCAAATCCGGGTGATTTGTTTGTTATCCGCAATGTTGGAAATTTTGTACCTCCATTTAAACCAGATGAAGATTTTCACTCAACAGCTTCAGCAATTGAATATGCTGTTAGCGTATTAAATGTTGCCGAAATTATCATTTGTGGGCATACTCACTGTGGGGCTTGTGAACATCTTTTTGAAGATATGGGTGACAATCCTCATCTGATCCACACAAAAAAATGGTTAGAATTAGGTGAAAGTGCAAAAAAATCTGCAATACTCAGTCTTGGTGCAGATGCAGACAGAGAAGACTTACTGCGTTTAACAGAAAAATTATCAGTCATAAAACAGATAGAAAATCTTTTGACATATCCAAATGTTAAAGAGAGGTTTGAAGCTGACGATTTACATATACATGGTTGGTGTTATGATGTTGAAACAGGAAAAATAGAGTATTACAATGCAGAGACATATGAGTTTTCACCTCTAAAAACCTTAGTTCAACATACTGAAAATCCATAAACTTATTAGAGATAATTTCAAGGAGGAATAAATGGCAGAAGAAGAACAAACAGAAGAATCCGCACCAAAAGAAAAGAAATCTGGTAGCAATATGCTGATGATAATCATCATCGTTGTACTAGTTTTAATAATCATTATAGGAGCGGTTGTTGCTGTTTTACTAATGAATAACGATGAAGAAGCAATAGATGCCAGCGCACCTCAAGCTAAAGAGAAAACCATGTCTTCTCAAAAAAGCAGACATATAGAAAATGCTTCTATAAGTGATGATAGAACATTAAATGATATTGGTATTCTCTATCCTCTTGACACCTTCACTGTTAATCTCAAAAGTGATTCAGGTAGACGTTATCTCAAGGTCACAATGTCATTAGAGCTAAGTGGAGAAGAACTTAGTGTTGAGTTAGATGCTAAGACAGCAGTTCTTAGAGATAGAATCATTCGAATATTAAGCTCAAAAACACTTGAAGAGATCTCTTCCAAAAAAGGAAAGAAAAAAGTCTCAGAACAAATAATGAATACGCTAAACGCAATGATTACCGATGGCAAGATCCAAGGTATCTACTTTACTGAATTTGTGATTCAGTAAACTACTCCCTAAAAACCCCTCACTAGTCCTCTTCATAAGAGGGCTTCTTCTAAATTACTATTGTAAAATAATAAAGACATTTGATATTAATATAGTTATGTTTGAATGTTTTGAATGAAATAAATAAGAGAAATCATATAATGAAAGTGGCGCGGTGGACGAGACTCGAACTCGCGACCCCCTGCGTGACAGGCAGGTATTCTAACCAACTGAACTACCACCGCAACCGTAATGAAAGTTTTTGAATAATTTATGCTAAAGTTTTTAGTGAAACGAACTACAGTACGTAATCTAAAAATTTAAGTGCAAATAATCAAAAATGGTGGGCACTACTGGACTCGAACCAGTGACATCTACCTTGTAAGGGTAGCGCTCTACCAACTGAGCTAAGCGCCCATAAAATGGGAAAAAACAACACCGAAATGGCGACCCCTAAAGGATTTGAACCTCTGTTACTACCATGAAGTGATAGTGTCCTTGGCCACTAGACGAAAGGGTCACTTTCTTCAATAACAAGGTTATTAAAACATATGGTGGGCACTACTGGACTCGAACCAGTGACATCTACCTTGTAAGGGTAGCGCTCTACCAACTGAGCTAAGCGCCCATCCAAACTAAAAATGGCGCGGTGGACGAGACTCGAACTCGCGACCCCCTGCGTGACAGGCAGGTATTCTAACCAACTGAACTACCACCGCATATTTAGTTTAAAAATGGTGTCCTGTGATGGATTCGAACCATCGGCCACATCATTAAAAGTGACGTGCTCTACCAGCTGAGCTAACAAGACATTTCCTCTTAATTGTTAAGAGGCCGAAATTATAGACAAAAATATTTCATATGTCAAGACAATTCATAAAGAATTTAAAAAAATGTATCTTTATCCAAAAGAAGCAACATTTTTATTGCCATCATAGCACTTTGATGTTGCACATAATTTCTATCGCCATAAAAATGTAAATGTTTTTCAATATGCTGCGTTTGAGAGCGAACACCGATATAAACTGTTCCCACAGGTTTTTCCTGTGTTCCTCCACTATCACCAGCTATACCACTGATAGCAAGAGCATAGTCCGCGCCACTAACATTAAGCGCCCCATCACTCATCTCTTTTACCACTTCAGCACTTACAGCTCCATTTTCTTCCAAAACAGTATGATCTACTGCGAGCCAATTCTCTTTTAAGGAGTTAGAATAAGTAACTAAAGATCCTTCAAGAATCTTTGAAGCTCCATTATGCTTTGTAAAATAGTATGCCAACAATCCACCTGTACAACTCTCTGCAAAAGTTACTTTTTTCCCTTTATCTGAAAGTCTTTTGATTATATATTCAATCAAGTTTGAAGAAGCTATGAGTTTTTTAGGAAGTAATTTCTTAGAGGCTTCCATAAATTTGGCTATATCTCCATATTTTTTACTATAGATATCAACTCTTTGCCATCCTTCAACCTCTTGAGTCAAATCAAAATGTACTTCATAGGTTTGGGCGATCGGATTAAGAATGTTTATTAAAGTATCTCTTTCCTCTTCGAAAATATATGCTACACTTTTTATCTCCTCATATGTGAGTAAAATTTCTGCCATTTTTTGATTTTCATCTATTTGAATAACATTGACAAAAGAGTTGTTATATTCCAATAGATAACTTCTCTCTTCAAAGAGTGAAGCTTTTTGAGGAATAAGCATTCCCTCTCTCAGTACCTGATTATCATCTGTTGCTGTACATATCACTTTGCCAATCGTAGAAAAATTCTGTTTACTTGTAATGATTATGAGTCTATTAGCTGCGTTTAACTCCTCTTCCAAATATAAAAAAAGTGATGTGTCACCCTCTTTTAAAAAACTCTGCATATCGATAAAACCAACTTGTTTTTCTACACTGCGCACAATATACTCTTGTAGAGGTAAGTTATATATGAACTTGTTTCCGATAAATATTAGATGTGTTTTCATAGCGTACAGCGCCCTTTTTCATAAGATTTTCTTTTCTTATTATAGCAGTTTTATCAGCTTTTAAACACATTAAAGATATAATGCAAAACTTTATAATAATATTTTGAGGTTTCAATGGACTACAAAGATACACTACTTTTACCAACGACTACGTTTGCCATGAGAGGCAATTTAATAAACAACGAACCAAAGCGTTATGCTGCTTGGGATGAGAAAAAAGTTTATTTTAAAATGAAGAACAATCGCAGAGATGCAGAGAGTTTTACACTTCATGATGGCCCTCCATATGCAAATGGACACATTCATATTGGACATGCACTTAATAAAGTTCTCAAAGATATTATTATCAAACACAACTATTTTAACGGCAAATCTGTACGTTTTACTCCAGGTTGGGATTGTCACGGACTACCAATCGAGCAACAGGTTGAGAAAAAACTGGGCGGCAAAAAGAAAAAAGAGGCGCTTGAAACTGCAGAGATCCGTAAACTATGTCGTGAACACGCTGCAAAATTCGTAGATATCCAAAGAGCCGAGTTTAAGACTCTAGGGATCATCGCTGACTGGGAAAAGCCCTATGTGACAATGGACTACAGATTTGAAGCGAACATTTTCAGAACACTCTGCAGTGTTGCGAAAAAAGGTCTTTTGATCGAACGCAGCAAGCCTGTATTTTGGTCATGGGCAGAGAGAACTGCTCTTGCAGAAGCTGAAGTTGAGTACGAAGACAAAGAGGACTACTCTATCTTCGTTGCGTTTGAACTTGATGATGCGGCCAAAGAGAAACTTGGGCTTGAAACATCAAGCAAAGCTGCTCCTGTTATCTGGACAACAACGCCTTGGACAATTCCTGCAAACACTGGTATCTCACTTAATCCTGAAGAGGAGTATGTACTTACAACTGATGGTTACATCGTTGCAAAAAAACTACTTAACTCTTTGGTAGAGAGTGACGTACTGAGTGGAAGTATTGCAAAAACATTCCAAGCAAACGAACTTGAAAATCTAAACGCAGTCAATCCTCTTAATGGCAGAAAATCTCACATAGTATTAGGTGAGCATGTTTTAGTTGACAATGGTACAGGATGTGTACACACTGCACCGGGACATGGTGAAGATGACTACCGCGTCGGGCTCAAATATGATCTTGAGGTTGTTATGCCTGTTGATGAGACGGGATGCTATGATGCAACTGTAGTGCGTGAAAAACTTATTCCAAACGCAGAAGAGTTCGTAGGACGGCATATCTTTAAATCAAATGAAGACCTTCTTGAACTTATGGGTGATGCAGTATTGCAGACAAGCAAATTCATGCACTCTTACCCACACTGTTGGAGAAGTCATACACCACTTATCTACCGTGCTACAAAACAGTGGTTTATCTCTGTTGATGGAACTCCTGAGGGCGAAGACAAAACACTTCGTGATATCGCTCTTGGTGAAGTAGAAAAAACAAAATTTATCCCTGAAACAGGTCGCAACCGTCTTAATTCTATGGTTGCGAATCGTCCTGACTGGTGTATCTCCCGTCAACGTGACTGGGGTGTTCCTATCGCATTTTTCAGAGTCAAAGCTACAGGTGAAGTTCTTCTCGATGAGAAAGTTCTTAACTTTGTTGCTATGATTTTTGAGATGCAGGGAAGTGATGCATGGTACTCTATGGAGATTTCAGAACTTCTCTACCCAGGAAGCGCTTACAAACCTGAAGAGTTGGAAAAAGTTACAGATATTTTAGATGTATGGTTTGACTCAGGTTCTACTTGGAACTCAGTTCTTAAATCACGTAACTACGATGCAGGAACATATCCAGCTGACCTATATGTAGAAGGAAGTGACCAACATCGTGGCTGGTTCCAATCTTCACTCTTTTTATCTTCTGCAGTTGAGCACAAAGCACCATATAAAGGTGTACTTACTCATGGTTTCACAGTAGATGAAAAAGGTGAAAAGATGTCTAAATCAAAAGGCAATGTTATCGCACCTGAGAAAGTACTCAAAGAGTATGGAAGTGAGATACTGCGTTTATGGGTTGCTTCATCTGATTATCAAGGAGATTTGAAAATTTCTCAAGGTATCTTGAAACAGACAAGTGAAAACTACCGTAAACTCAGAAATACTTTTAGAATTATGCTTGCAAATATCAATGACCTTGAAGCACTGACTCCTTATGAAGAGATGGGTGATTTGGATAAATGGATCTTAAATGTTGCAAGTGATGTTCTTAGCGAAGTGCATAAACAGTTTTCAGAATATAACTTTGTTAACGGTATGAGTACACTCAACAACTTCATCGTAAATGAGCTGAGTGGAATGTACATCGATATGACAAAAGACAACCTTTACTGTAATGCACAAAACTCAGCACGTCGCCGTGCAAGTCAAAGTGCAATGGCTATCACTACAAAAACACTTCTGCTTCTAATGGCTCCTATTATCACATATACAGCTGATGAGATAATCGAAAATGCACCTGCGATCATCAAAGGTGATGCCGAAGATATCTTTGACTTGACATACAGTGCAATAGAAGCTGGTGCGATGCCGTTTGATGCAGAATATATGGTCAAAGCACGTGAAGGTTTTGGCGCAGTCGTAGATGGGCTTAAAAAAGAGAAAATCATTAAAAATACACTTGAACTCGTTATCTATACAGAGTCAAAAACAACTCTTGATATGAATAGAGTAGATGCTGAAGATTGGTTTGTCGTATCTGGTATATTTGAAGATAAACCTGAAGAGGAGATTCTTGGCAGTTTTACAGTAGATGATGATACATTCAGCATAGCAAAAGCAACTGCTCATAAATGTCCACGTTGTTGGAAATACCAAGCAGAAACAGAAGATACAATATGTAAAAGATGTAATGAGGTTGTAGGTGCCTAACTTCAGCGAACCTGTACCATTTGTATTTATTTTAGAGAGTATAGGTGCAATTTTTGCACTTATTGCCGTTGGAATAGTTTTAGTAAAAAAATTTAAAAAGGATACTATGTGATAACATTAAAAGAAGCACTTGCACTTAGTAAAGATGAACTTGATAATTTTAAAGAAGAACTTCGTGCAAAAATAGAAGCTAATAAAGATTTAAACGCATATATTGATATTAAAAATATTGGTGAAGGTGTGCCGATCGCCATTAAAGACAATATTCAGGTAAAAGATTGGTCTGTTACTTCAGGAAGTAAGATTCTTCAGGGATATATCGCTCCGTACAATGCAACTGTCATTGAAAAACTACTTAACTCTGGACTTGCTGCGTTTGGCCGTACTAATATGGATGAATTTGCAATGGGTTCCACTACAGAATCAAGTTTTTACGGAAAAACACAAAATCCTCATGCTAGTGATAGAGTACCTGGTGGAAGTTCGGGTGGAAGTGCCGCTGCAGTCGGTGCCGGTCTTGCGATCGCCGCACTTGGAAGTGATACAGGTGGATCTATCCGTCAACCTGCAGCATATTGTGGAATTGTTGGAATGAAACCTACCTATGGACGCGTGAGTCGTTACGGTTTAGGCGCCTATGCTTCAAGTCTTGATCAGATAGGACCAATGACACAAAATGTTGAAGATGCTGCTATTTTGTATGACATCATTAGTGGAAGCGATACAAAAGACTCTACAAACGCAATGATGGATGACAAAGTAACTGACAAGCTAAACGCAGCACGTAAACTTACTATTGCAGTTCTTCCAAAATACATTGAAAATGCAAGTGATGATGTAAAAGAGGCTTATGCAAAGGCCATCGATGCACTCAAAGCAGAGGGGCATACAATCGTTGAACGTGAGATGATGGATGCAAAATATGACATTTCAGCATACTATATCACGGCAACTGCAGAGGCTACGACAAACCTTGGACGCTATGATGGTATTCGTTATGGAAACCGTGTTGAGGGGAAAAACCTAGAAGAGACTTACTATAAAACACGAAGTGAAGGTTTTGGTGATGAAGTAAAACGTCGTATCTTACTTGGTAACTTTGTACTCAGCAGTGGATATTATGAAGCATATTATGTAAAAGCACAAAAAACTCGTCATATCATTAAAGATGAATATGCAAAAATATTCAATGATGTAGATCTGATCCTATCTCCTGTAGCACCAAGTGTTGCACCAAAATTTGGAGAGTTGGCAAATCCTATGGATATGTACCTTAGCGATATCTACACGATCAGTGTCAATCTTGCTGGTCTCCCTGCCCTTTCACTTCCTATAATGAAAAACAGTGAAGGTTTGCCGGTAGGTCTACAGCTTATTGCAAAAGCATATGATGAACAGACTCTTTTTGATGGTGCATTAAGTTTAGAAGCTGCAATAGCATATAAGGCATAATGTAATCAAAATGAAATAATCATATAGTATTATTTAAAAAAAGGGGTAAGCTTATGGCATATTTTGATAAAGTAAAAGTAAAAGACAAACTCTACGGACTAGTATTTGGTGCAGGAAAAGTTTCTCAAGTTTTTGAAGATTCTCATTATAAGATGATGGTCAAATTTAAAAACGGTTATGAAGTTCCATACACGGAAGATGGTATACCAGGATGGGGGAACTTTAAAAAACAGACGATCTTTTATAAAAAGGATATCGATCTTACAGATGTAGATTTTGCACCTGTAACAAAAGTTCTCTCACCAAAAAAGATCATTAAACTGCGTGAGAAGAAAAAACTTGAAGTACGTCTGCCTTCTGGAGTATGGACAAACTGTACGCAATGTGTTGCAGGATATATTGAAGATATGTTAGAAGCTGAAAACTATCATCTCTTCAGAAAAGCTCAAAAAAAGGATAAATAATCTTTTACACTATAATTCACACCATTCATATTTTTGCCGTATTCATTTACGGTGGTTTTTTATTTACTGACAATCTGTTTATGGCCAAGATGAAACAATCTTTGAGCGAAGATGAACATAAAAAGGCTCGTGAAGCCATTATGATGCATGTACGTAAAGTTGTTCCTAAAGCACTAATTGTAGCTGTACTTTCAGGTATCTATCTCTTTACCCAAGTATTTGGAGAGATAGCGCCTGAGGGGCTTTCTACTTTTCAGATAGCACTGTCCATCAAAGCATTTTTAGGTCTTTGGCTTGGCTTTCGCGGTGTAAATCAAGTCTTTTTTGGTATACAACCCTGGGTATTTAAGAGCCATATTTTTCCATTTGTTCTAGTGGTTATTATCATCCTCTTATCTCAGTTTATGTTTTTAGATTTTACCTCTTTTTAACCACAAAAAAGGTATAATCCAAAAATTTTAAATAATTATTTCCACTTTAACTCTGCAAAAGGATAACCATGAGAATTCGTAAACGCGCCCTAACATTTGAAGATGTACTTTTAGTACCACAATACTCTGAAGTTCTACCAAAAGAGGTCTCTCTTGAGACAAAACTCACTCGTAATATCACTCTAAAAATTCCTATGGTATCAGCGGCAATGGATACAGTAACTGAATATCGTGCTGCTATTGCAATGGCTAGACTTGGAGGTATTGGTATTATTCATAAAAATATGGATATTGCCACACAATGTAAACAGGTAAAAAAAGTAAAAAAATCTGAAAGTGGTATTATTATCGACCCTATCTATGTACATCCAGATGCAACATTAGCTGATGCTGAAGCACTTATGAAAGAGTTTAAAATATCTGGTGTACCTGTAGTAGATGGACATAATAAACTTCTTGGTATTCTTACAAACCGTGATATGCGTTTTGAAAAAGATATGCGTAAACGTGCAGATGAAGTAATGACAAAAATGCCACTTATTACTGCAAAGAAAGGTATCTCTCTTGATGAGGCTGCGGATATTATGCACCAAAACAAGATTGAAAAACTACCAATTATTGATGATGAAGGATTTTTAAAAGGTCTTGTAACTATTAAAGATATCAAAAAAAGAATCGAGTATCCAAACTCAAATAAAGATGATTTTGGTCGTCTTCGTGTTGGTGCTGCAATTGGTGTTGGACAGATGGATAGAGCAAAAGCACTTGTAGATGCAGGTGCTGATGTACTTGTACTTGACTCAGCACATGGTCATTCAAAAGGAATTTTAGACACAGTCAGAGCTATCAAAGAGTCTTTAGAAGTTGATATCATTGCAGGAAATATTGCAACATCACAAGCAACAGAAGCTTTAATTGAAGCTGGTGCGGATGGTGTTAAAGTAGGAATTGGACCAGGTTCAATCTGTACTACAAGAATAGTTGCAGGTGTTGGTGTACCACAAATCTCTGCGATTGATGAGTGTTCAGAAGCTGCAAGAAAACATGGTGTACCTGTTATTGCAGATGGCGGGATCAAATACTCTGGAGACATTGCAAAAGCACTTGCAGTAGGTGCAAGCTGTGTTATGGCAGGAAGTCTTCTTGCAGGTACTGAAGAGTCACCAGGTGAGACTATAATGTTTCAAGGACGTCAATACAAATCATACCGTGGTATGGGAAGTATCGGAGCTATGCAAAAAGGAAGTAATGATAGATATTTCCAAGAAGGTACGGCTGCTGATAAACTTGTTCCAGAGGGCATTGAAGGGCGTGTACCTTTTAGAGGAAGTATCGCAGGGATTGTTCATCAAATGATGGGTGGTCTGCGTTCTTCTATGGGCTATTGTGGTAGTGAAAGTATTGAAGCATTCTGGGATAAATCAGAATTTGTTGAAATCACATCTGCAGGACTCAAAGAGTCTCATGTTCATGATGTAATTATTACACAGGAAGCACCTAATTATCATGTCTAACCAAGAAGTGAGATATGCGGGTTTTTGGATCCGCTTTATCGCTTCTTTCTTAGATACTCTCTTTCTTGCTCTACCCGTTGGTATCGTTATATACTTTTTAAGTGACGGGAATTGGTTCGACTTTACTCAATATCAACAAAATATTCAAATGGCAATGAGCGGCAATCCTCATGCACTAGACAATCAACCTCATACTTCTTTTAAATGGGAACTTCTCTTTGAAGTTGCAGTCCTTGTTGTGACAGTTATCTTTTGGGAAAAATGGCGTGGAGCGACACCTGGAAAAAAGTTCGTACATATAAAAGTTGTTGATGCCAAAACTTTTAAAGATATTACCAATAAACAAGCAATTACACGTTCTCTCGGATATATTCCATCTACCCTTCTCTTCTGCTTTGGCTTTTTGATGGTTCTATTTCGTAAAGACAAAAGAGCTTTACACGATTTATTAGCGGATACAGCAGTTATTTACGATGAAGAGAGTCTTATAAACTAAACTTCTCTTTATCAAAAAAGCTCTCAACACTTATGTTTTTAAACGCTGCGTTTAAAGATGTGAAGAGTTGAGGAAACTCCTTCTCCATCTTTGCAAGCATCTCTTTTGTATGTGCTCTTGCATGAGGAGCTTTAATGTCAAAACGCATTGCAGGACAAGCTTCATCACCTATCGCTTCAATTCCATTATCCTGCACAAACGCAGTAAGTTGACGTTCACGCATTTGGATCAAAGGGCGTATCACGATCAAGCCATTTTCTGCTCTATATTTTGGCGCCAAACTCCGCATTTGACCATTGTAGATAAAGTTCATAAAAAAACTCTCCGCAGCATCATCCATATGGTGTCCCAGTGCAACTTTATTACAACCATGTTCTTTAGCTACACTGTAGAGATATCCACGACGCATACGAGAGAAAAAACTACAGTAAGAAGAGTTTTTACGGATTTTCTCTTTTGCCAGATCATATGTTTGCGTTTCATGTATGATATGAGGTATATCATGTTCCCTGCAGTGTGCAGAGAGCTTCTCAAAGTTCTCACCCATTCCATAGCTGATCGTAACGGCAATAAATTCAAATTTAAAAGGAGCACGTCTCTGCTGCTCTTTCATAGCATGGATCATCGTCAATGAATCTTTACCGCCGCTAAGACCAACAAGAATTTTATCACCCTCTTCTATAAGAGTGAACTCAGCATTTGTTTTGCCAAGACGAGACATGATTTTTTTTGAAAGTTTTACCGACATTATTTTCTGACTAACTTATCTACCATCTTCATTACAAACGCAGCACTCTCAACTGCACTTGTTTCTAAGAATTCATCAAAAGAAAAACTTGCATCCATATCTGCAGCATCGCTTATAGCTCTAAGAATAAAAAATGGTACATTAAGTGCATCACATACGACAGCAACACTTGCCCCTTCCATTTCCAAAGCATCTGCACCAAAGGTTTCACCTATCCAGTTTTTTCTCTCTTCATCGGCTACAAACTGATCTCCAGTCGCTATAACACCTTCTTGCAGACTTTTACCCATATCTTGAGCAACTTCATAAGCAATTTTACGCATTTCACTGTCACTTTCAATAAATACTGCGCCTTCAGGTACATAACCAAAAGGATGTCCAAACGCAGTGATGTCTAAATCATGCTGTGCCAGCTTTGTAGCTACTATTAAATCTCCAACTTTCAAATCAGGAGATATTGCACCAGCGACACCTGAAAAGAGTAACTTTTGTGCCCCAAAATGTTCACAGAGCGTTGCAGCTGTAAGTGTAGAAAAAACTTTTCCTATTTTTGAATATGCAATAACTAAGTTCACATCTTTATATGATGCTTCATAATAAGTATTACCTGCATATTGAATGGTTTTGTACTCACCAACAGCTTCTAAAATTGGTGCTATCTCTTCGGGCATTGCTCCCATAATCGCTATTGTCATCTATTTATTCCTATATATCAAATGTTTTTATATTTTTTTCAAAAAGTGGTAATTTATGAGTAATATTACCATCTTCCTCTACAATACAGCTGCCACCCCAAAAACCAAGTCCGTCTTCAAATCCGACCCTATTTACGAAAAGCAGTTGCGCACAGCATTCGCTTGCAACTTGTTTAATGATCTCATACCATTTTTCTTCTATCTTTAAACCGTCATCAGAAAAACCACGGGCAGGTGAAGCAACAAGGACTATTATCAAATCAGGATCACGCTCAATGAGTTCCTTATGTACACTTTCATGCCAAAGATCTTCACATACAAGCATGGAGATGACTTTATCATCTACGTTGAAAGCTTCAAACATATCGCCACCCTCAAAATATCGGGCTTCTTCAAACATTCCATAATTTGGTAAATGCACTTTAATGTGCTTAGAAACAAGTTTTCCACCACTGAAATATAAAGCTGCGTTTCTAAAAACATTATTATCTTTTAAAGCACATCCTACTACGATATCGATTTCATGACTAAGTTGTGAAAGTTCTTTAAGCTCTGCAATTGACCAAGCATCTTCATAGAGTTTATCCTGCAAAAGATAACCACTTAAAGAGAGCTCAGGAAATACTACTAAATCAGAGCGCTCTTTAATACTGTTAATAATACCTATGACGTCCTCTAAATTTGAACGACTTAATTTAGGCGACGTTTGTGCAAGTGTTACTCTCATATTATGAGCAAACTTCCTCTTTTACTTTTTCTAAAGAGGCCATATCTGAGATATTAAGAGTTTTTAATTCTTTTGCTATTCTTCTATTTAAGCCTTTAAGTACAACACCGTTTCCAAACTCAATCGCCATATCCACCATAGGTGCGATTGCTTGTATTGATTGTTTATATTTTACAGGTTTTACAAGCTGATCTTTTAAAAGTGCAACTGCTTCAGCTTTAGTACTGTAAGGTTTTGTTGTAACATTTGAAATGACAGGTGCTTCAAAATTATCTGTAACATATTTTTCCATAAGCTCAGCTAGAGGTTCTTGCGCAGGAGCTAAAATATCACAATGAGAAGCTACAGACATATTAAGTAAAAGTGCTCTCTTTGCCCCAGCATCTTTAAAAGTCTGCTCTAATGAAACAAGATCTGACTTCATTCCGGCAACAACAAGTTGTCCATCTTGATTATAGTTTGCTGGCCAAACTTTTTTACCTTCTGCTTGAGCATCAGCACATATCTTCTCTACACTTGCATCATCAAGACCAACGATTGCCATCATACCAGCTTCAATTGTATCACAAGCCTCTTGCATAAAAGCACCACGTTTATGTACAAGCTCAACTGCATCTACATAATCAATAGCACCACTAGCACATAAAGCAGAAAATTCACCTAATGAGTGTCCTAAGAAAAGTTCAGCTTTTACTTCAGGACAAGCTTCTTTAAAGAGCTTATAGGCGATCATTTGCACCAATAAAATAGCTGGCTGAGTATATGCAGTTTGTCCAAGCTTTTCATTTTCTTCAAAAATAATCTCTTTAAAATCGACACCTATTCTATCCCCCGCTTTTTCAAACATTTCACGTGCAAGCTTTGAGTTTTCATAAAAATCCTTACCCATACCCACTGCTTGTGAACCTTGTCCTGCAAATATCATTGCTATTTTACTCATCTAATTCTCCTCTATAAATATTGTTTATTTTCAGATATTTTTTTTCTTAATGTATTTCTGTTTAAGCCCAGTTTATCTGATAATTGTAACTGTGACTTGAACTTTTTTAAACCTGATTTGATCAAAGGTGCTTCATAAAGATACAAAAACTTTTTATAATCATTTTTAGATCCTAATTTATCATAAAGATAATTTTCAAGAAGTTCCATGAGATCTCTGTCTTTTATATCTTGTAATAGATAACTAATCATCACCTGACGTCTCAAGGAGTGTCCGTTCAATGACAGATCCGGTGTCATATTTTTCAGCGTACATAATGTTTTATCACCACCAAAAAGAGCGTGTGCTTCTTCTAAAAACAATTCAATTAAAGCATCAACATCTTCCATTCTTTCTGCTAAAGATGGAAGTTCTACTTTGATACTGCAAAGCTCTTCAATCTCATTACTAAGTAAATGACTTGATGAAGTTGCAATGACTCTAACCGCATTTTTCTTAATAGAATCAACTAGCCTTTGTATATTTGGCGATAAATTAATATTACTAATGATAATTTCATGTGAAGATTCTAAAGCAACGAGTAATTCATCAAAATCTGATGCATCATAAATCAATGCATCGGGAAGAATAAAAGAAGCTAGAGTTTTTTTTCCAATACCCGCCGGCCCGATAATAATGGCATTGACATTGAGTGTTTTTAAAAGACTAGCTGTCTTCTTGGCCTCAACAGAGGCTTTCGAAGAGGTTATAAAATTAGTGACATCCACAGCCGCTGCCGCCGCCAGTACCACAACATCCATCATCTTCTTGTTGATTTTCAGTAGGTACACCTGACATAATTTCTTCAGGAGATGCATCTCTAACATTGTTTATAGCAACTGTAAACATAAGTTCTTTACCTGCTAAAGGATGGTTAAAGTCAATAACTACGCTATCATCTTTAATCTCTTTTACAATAACTTGTACAGTTCCGCCATCTTCGCCTTGACCATAAAGAGTCATACCTTCTGTTAATTCAATTCCAGCAAATTGATCTTTAGGTACTTCTTGTGTTGCTTCAGCATTGTACTCACCATAAGCATCTTCAGGTTTTACTAAAATATCAGCTTTATCTCCAATATTCATATCTTTAATTCCATTTTCTAAACCTGGAATGATTTGACCTTTTCCATACATAAATACTAATGGAGCTCCACCCATATTACTATCTACAACATTATCTCCATCACGTACTTCATACTCTATAGAAACAACTTGATTTTCTTGAATTGACATTTTCTTACCTTATAATTATTTTCGAGATTTTATCATAATTTTATATATTATTGCTGAAAAATCTAATGCTTTATTTAGAGACCTAAATATTTTTTAGCTTCTCTAGCTTCTTTTGAATTTGGATATTTTACTACTATCGCATCAAAAAAAGCATTTGCATGTTTTTTATCACCAGTCTTTAACATTGCGATTGCAGTATGCAGCATTAATTTTGGCATATATGAAGCTTTAGAGTACAAAGATGAACTCTTTTTAAAATACGAAATCGCCTTCGCATAATTTTTCCTGCTAAAGTACATTTCACCAATCATATAATGTGCATATGCTGGTTTATATCTGCGTTTGATAAGTTCTTCATAATCCGAAATTGCAGCCGTATATCGTTTTTTATTAAAATTACTTTTTGCTCTATTGTAAAGTTTTGCACTTGTTATAGAACTTTTTTTACTTTTTGAGATAGAACCTTTTTTCATCTCTTTTGCAACAAGAAGTTTAAAATTATTCACATCTTTTACAAGAGTGTTATAATCTGCTTTTGTAACATAATCAGCACTAAGCAGTTCAATAGATTTACTCAACTGTGAGATCATAGTTTTCAACTCTTCAATTGCTTGTTTATTTTCAGAGATTGAAGTTCCTAATCTTTGTTGATACTCATTTATGTTATCAATTGATGTCGTAGTATTCTCGTGAAGATTTTGTAAAGTGATTTTATTATTATGTGCTTTTCTACTTAAACTTTCAACAATACTTTGCAAGCCATCCAATCGCTCTCTAAGTGAGTCTAGTTGACTAGCCTGTGAATTACTCTTTCTAGCTACAGTTTTAAGTTTTTTTTCTGTTTCTAAAAGAACTTTTTCATTTTTTGTTAAGCCATAAGGAGTACTGCTGGAAAGATCTCCAGCACCAAACGCAGACGGTTCGGCACTGAATAATAATACTGGAGATAAAGTTAAAAATAGAAAATAAATTTTACTATATTTCATATATTTTAAACTTATGGTAAAAGTTTAAAATCAACTCTACGGTTTTTTGCCCAACACTCTTTTGTATGTTCTGTACATACAGGATTACTTTTCCCGTAACTTACCATAGAGATACGTGAAGCATCAATACCATCAGCTACTAAAGCTTTTTTTACAGCATCAGCACGTTTAAGACCTAATGCAAAGTTATATTCATCACTTCCCCATTCGTCACAGTTTCCTTCTAATTTTACTTTAAAATTAGAAGCTACTTTTTTACCAAGAGCTGCTGCTGCATCAATTTTCTCTTGCATTTCAGGAGTAATATTATATTTGTCAAATGCAAAGTAAATTGTTGGAAGTTTATTCTCAATTGCATCCATATTATACTCATTAGTTGATGAGTTAACTACACTCTCTTCACCAGATACAGTTTCAGTTGCAACAGGTGCCACCTCTTGCGCTGGCGTTGCTTGAACTTCTTCTACATTATTCATAGCTTGTTCATCTACAGCTGGCTCTTTTGAGCTACATCCACTAAAAACTAATAGTGCTGCTACAACACCTGAAAGTACAATACTTTTCATTTACATTTCCTCGATATTTAAAATTGATTTATTATACCCAAAAAAAGTAATAAAACTTAAATGATACCTTACCAATCCATAGATTGTATTCTTCCAGACTTTAAAGGAAACAAATAATTTTTATTATGGTTTAGTCGAATAATACCTATAGAGCTTTGACCTTTATAGTTTTTAATGAATATAATTGCATCCCCATCTTTTGAAAATCTCGGAAATTCATTAACTCCCGTTGCTGTTAATCTTCTAATGGCATCTGTTTTTATTGATACTAAATGTAAATTAAATGTATTTGCACTAAAAGCATTTGAACTTTCTCTTGCTTCATAAACTATATACTGTCCATTTGCACTACAAGAAACATTACTATTACCATAGTATACTACTTGTTCTACTTCATTTGTAGAGAGTTTTTTCATAAAGACATTAGGATACCCTAAGCGCGATGATATAAACGCAATAGTATTCTTATTCATAAATTGACCATTAACGTCGATGCCTTTATATGTTGTCTCTCTTCTATATTTATGAGTTTTAATATTATATGTATATATATCAGGTTGTCCATCTTTTGCCATAGTTAATAAAAGAGTATTGCCATCATCACTAACATCTGAGCACACCATCATTCCATCTGATGATATAATGCTTTTAACTGATGCTGTTTTTATATCAACATATTTCAAAGTAGGTGTTACTGAATCTAATGAGGTGTAATAAAAGGCCGTTTGTGAACGATTTGCCCATTTAGGAAAAAGGTTAAAGCCTCCCTTTATTATTGCATGTTGATAAGAGAGTGTATAATCTGAAATAATTATCTCACTCTGTTTTGGAGCAATAACTCTTGCAAAAATAACCTTTCGTTTCATCCACTCTACAGAATCAGCCCCCATATAATTATTGATATCATATGCTATCGCGTGTGATACAAACATATATATATTTTTGTTATTTACACGGTAATTTTTACTAAAAACCACATTATCATGCTCCAACAATTTCATTTGTAAGTTCATTGCACCATTATCATCTTCAAATAACTTATAACGAACTACATACTGCATATCTTTGTTTTCAACTAGTACATCACTGTCATTATATGGGACTTCACGATGATGCCTATCTACATTAAATAAGGACAAAACATTTAAATCAGCTACCAATGATTTAAAAAAACGCAATTTAAATGTATCATTATAATTTATAGATGCATCTTCTACAGCAATAGTAGGTAATGATTCCGCTTTTTTAATAACTTCGATTGTAGCATCACCTGCATACACTATATTTAAATATAAAAATAGTAAGAAAAAAATCTTCAAACTCTACTCCTTAGATATCAATATTACAATTGTTTTACTTGACTTATGTTGTGGATTTTGAGGAAAAACAACATTAGTCAGTCTTTTTTTAATTTTATCAACTTCACTGTTCAATGCTTCACTTGATGAATAGTTCAATATTCTAAAATCAATCATTTTACCAAAAGGATCCAGTTCAATAACAGTTTTAACGCTGTTACCTTCAGTATTTGGAGGTACATTAAAATGTTGATAAACAATTGCTTGAATTTTAGCTAAATATTCATTAACTTCATTGGCTGCTGAAGATGCATCTTCATTTGTTTTTTCTTCTGCTTGTTGTAACTTTTTTATTGTCTCATTCACAGGTTTTACTTTATTGTTTTCTTTAAGTTTTAACTGTTTTTGGATTTCATTAATTCTTTTTGAATTAACTTTTCGTTTAATTTTTTTATGTTCAATCTTTTCTGTCCAAACGTCACTAAAGAGATTATTTACATCGATATTTTTAGATTTTGTCACAACTTGAGAAACTACTTTAGAAACTGAAGAGCTCTTGTGTTTTTGTTGTTTGCGTGAAGGTGTCAATACAACAGAGACAGAAACATAGTTCTCTTTTTTAAAACCATATTTTTTTATATCTTCAACTTGAAAAAGCATAACAAGGAATAAACCTAAAAAAAGCATAAAGAGGGAGAGTGAAATAAAGCCACTTATATAAAAATATCGTTGATTATCCATTTGTAGCTAGTGATACTTCAGTAAATCCAGCTTGCTTGACTGCAGCTAAAATTGACATCACTACTCCATAGTCCAAACTTTTATCTGCACTAATCAATACAGTGGCTTTTTTATCAAGTTTATTTGAATATAAATAAAAATTATCTATAAAAGCATTTAATAAAAAAGTATCTTTATTGATTTTAACATTTCTATCTTTATCAATAGAAATGTGTACAGGAGGAATTTTAGAAAGTTGTTGTGTTGTAGAGCCTTGCGGTAATTTTATGTTTTCTTCATAAATTATATTTGGTGCGATTACCATTAAAATAGCAAGTAAAACCAACATAACATCCACAAGAGGAGTGATGTTCAACTCTGGTTTTTCATCCCAATCATATGCCATAACGCTAGGCCTTACGAGCTAAAATCGCATCACTTTGCATTTGAAGATAACTAACTAGTTCATAAGATTTTCGTTTGAGTATTTGATGATATGTGTATGCGAATATTGCCACAAAAATACCTGATGCGGTTGCGACCAATGCATCAGAAACACCACTGGCAATAACATTCATAGTTCCTGATGTTTGTCCAATATGTGAAAAAGTATCAAGTATAGATACAACCGTTCCAAATAATCCAATAAACGGTGAAGTTGATGCGAATACAGATAATACAGATAGGCCTTTAGTTGCCTCTTTCGTAGCAGCAAGCATGCCCAAACCTAAAACTTCTTTTGAAATAACATTACTTGTTTGAATAAAATTATTTAAAAATGAGTTTTCTTTTACTGTAGTAGATCCAAGTAAAAGTGCTTCTAAAGAGGCACTTTCACGAGAAAGCCAACTATTAATAGAAAAATATCTATAAAAAAACACCCAATTGAGTACTATAAAGTATACTGATAGTAGTAATAAAACACTTATCGTAACAGGATGGCTTTTCAGATAAAAATCTATTAAATTATTAATCATCGACTATATTAATCTTTGTGCTGCTGATTCAATTTTTGCTGATACAGATGCAATTGCACTGCCAGAATCAGCTATATCATTGATCAGTTTTTTTGCTTCATCAAGTGCTTTTGCAATCTCTGATTCACTTTCACCGCGGATAGGAGCTGCACCTTCTACAAGTACAACTACTTTTCCTTCATCAACTTGAACTACACCCCAATTGATTACAATAGATTCGACTGATTTATCCTCTTTCTCAACATCAACAACACCTGCTTCTAACAAAGTTGTAAGAGAAGCATGTCCTGCTAATACACCGAACTCCCCTTCTTGACCAGGGAGAACAACACCAACAGCGTCACCATCATAGATAACACCATTTGGAGTTAGGATTTCAAGTTTAAACTTATCCATTACAGTCCTTTACTAAGCAAAATGCTTATTTGTTTTTCTCATATTTAGCGATAGCTTCATCCATATTACCAACCATATAGAATGCACTCTCAGGCATATGGTCATAATCACCATTTAAAATACCTTTGAATCCTTTAATAGTATCTTCAAGAGAAACATATTTACCAGGAGCACCAGTAAATACTTCCGCAACGAAGAATGGTTGTGATAAGAATTTTTCAATTTTACGAGCACGTTCAACAACATTTTTATCATCTTCAGAAAGCTCATCCATACCAAGAATCGCAATGATGTCTTGAAGGTCTTTATATTTTTGAAGTGTTTGTTGCACACCACGAGCTACACCATAGTGTTCTTCACCTAAAATTTGTGGATCAAGTAATCTTGAAGTTGAATCAAGTGGATCAACTGCAGGATAAATACCTTTTTCCGCAATTTTACGGTTAAGTACTGTTGTTGCATCTAAGTGAGCAAAAACAGAAGCTGGAGCCGGGTCAGTCAAGTCATCTGCTGGTACGTATACCGCTTGAACAGATGTAATTGAACCATTTTTAGTTGATGTAATACGATCTTGTAATGCACCCATTTCACGAGCAAGTGTTGGTTGGTAACCAACAGCTGATGGAATACGACCAAGAAGTGCAGACATCTCTGAACCTGATTGTGCAAAACGGAAAATATTATCGATGAACATAAGTACATCAAGTTTTTTCTCATCACGGAAATACTCAGCCATTGTAAGACCAGTAAGTGCGATACGGTTACGTGCTCCTGGAGGCTCACTCATTTGACCATAGCACAGTGCAACTTTATCCAATACATTCGATTCAAGCATTTCGTGATAAAGGTCATTCCCTTCACGAGTTCTTTCACCAACACCAGCAAAAACTGATAAACCATCGTGACCATGCGCAACATTATGAATAAGTTCCATGATAATAACTGTTTTACCAACACCAGCACCACCAAATAGTCCAACTTTACCACCCTTAGCATAAGGAGCAAGTAAGTCAACAACTTTAATACCAGTTTCAAACATCTCTGTTGTAGTTGATTGATCAACTAATGGTGGAGGAGCACGGTGAATAGACCACATTGGTGCATCTTCAACTTGATCTTTACCATCAATAGTTTCACCAATAACGTTAAAGATACGTCCAAGTACTTTTTCACCAACTGGAACCTTAATAGGTGCACCAGTTGCAGTAGCTTCCATACCACGTACAAGACCTTCACTCATATCCATTGCAATCGTTCTTACACGACCATCACCTAAGTGAGCAGCAACTTCTAAAACTAAACGATGTTCATTACCTTCTAAATTAACATTAACTTCAATTGCTTCGTTAATTACTGGAAGATAACCATCAAAATCAATATCAACAACAGGACCCATTACCTGGCTAATTTTTCCAATCATATTTTTCTCCATTATTTCATAGACTCCACACCACTGATAATTTCTATCAGCTCTGTAGTAATAGCAGCTTGACGTGCTTTATTAAATTCTACATTTAAACTTTTTACCATCTCTTTAGCATTGTTAGTTGCTGTATCCATAGCTTGCATACGTGCAGAGTGTTCTGCAGCAACTGAATCTATTAAAGAGTAGTACATGTTATAAGAAACATACTTCTTCACTAAAGAATCAAGCATTTTCTCTTCATCTTCAGCTTCAACCTCTAACATAGAGCTTGCTTGTGCTTTTTCACAATCAAAACTATCTGTATCAACAGGTAAAATTTTATTGACATGTAACTCTTGAGTTATCATGTTTTTATACCCATTATATATGATATGCAGACCATCAATTTTTTCATTCAAATAATCTTCAATTGAAGATTGAATAAATTCATCAGATCTTGTTTTATCAGGTTTAGAGCTTAAGTCTTTAACAGCATCATACATTTCAACTTCATTGTAGTTAAAAAATTCAATACCTTTTTTACCGATACCACGTAAACGTACTTTTACATTTTTTTCTTTGTACTCTTTTAAAAGTCTGTTTACAGCTTTAATAGTTTGAATATTAAAACCACCACACAGACCTTTATCAGCAGTAACAAATATAATGTCAACGATTTTTGGATTTTCAATCGTTTCAAAACAACGATTTTCTAATCCTCCAATTTTACTACACTCTATACGTCCCGCTATTTCGGCAATAACCTGATTCATTTTTTGAGCATAAAGACGAGAACGTTTTGCAAGTTCTTCTGCGCGGCGAAGCTTTGCAGTAGAGACAAGTTTCATCGCACGAGTCGTCTTTTGAGTGTTAGAAACACTCTTGATTTTTCTTTGAATATCTTTCAAGTTTGCCATGAAATATTCCTTACGATGCTATAAAGCTAGATTTGAACTCTTCAAGTGCTTTCATTAATAACGCTTTAGTATCATCATCAATTTTCTTAGAACTACTGATGTTCTCAAAAATTTGTGGGTATGAAGCTTCGATAAATGGATACATTTCTGTTTCAAAACGAACTACATCAGATACATCTAAATCATCTAAGAAACCTTCATTTCCTGCAAAAATAATTGTTGCTTGTTTCTCAGCTGAAAGTGGAGAGTATGGAGGTTGTTTAAGAACTTCAACCATTCTTTGTCCACGTTCTAGTTGATTACGAGAAACTTCATCAAGATCAGATGCAAATTGAGCAAACGCTTGTAACTCTCTAAAAGATGCAAGGTCTAGTCTTAAAGTACCTGCAACTTGCTTAGTAGCTTTAATTTGTGCTGCACCACCAACACGAGAAACAGATAGACCAACATTAATCGCTGGACGAACACCTGAATTGAAAAGATCAGTTTCCAAGAAAATTTGTCCATCAGTAATAGAGATAACGTTAGTTGGAATATATGCTGCAACATCACCTGCTTGAGTTTCAATGATAGGTAAAGCAGTTAAAGAACCTGCACCTCTTTCATCTGAAAGTTTAGCAGCACGCTCAAGTAATCTTGAGTGAACATAGAAAACATCTCCTGGGTATGCTTCACGACCTGGAGGACGACGAAGAATAAGTGACATTTCACGGTAAGCAACTGCATGTTTAGATAAATCATCATAAACAATTAAACCATGACGTGCATTATCACGGAAATATTCACCCATAGTTACACCAGTATATGGAGCTAAGAATTGAAGTGCAGCAGCTTCAGCAGCAGTTGCAGAAACAATAATAGTATATTCCATAGCACCATGTTCTTCTAAACGACGGATAATTTGAGCTACTGTTGACTCTTTTTGTCCAATTGCAACATAGATACATACAACACCATTACCTTTTTGATTGATAATAGCATCTAATGCAACTGTAGTTTTACCAGTTTGTCTGTCACCAATAATAAGTTCACGTTGACCACGTCCGATTGGAACAAGTGCATCAATTGCTTTAATACCAGTTGCAAGTGGTTCATGAACAGATTTTCTATCCATAATTCCAGGTGCTTTTTCTTCAACAAAACGAGTTTCTGTTGCTTCAATTGGACCTTTACCATCAATAGGTTCACCAAGTGCATTTACAACACGTCCTAAAAGTGCATCACCTACTGGTACACGTAAAAGTTTACCAAGACGTTTAACGCTCATACCCTCTTTTAAAGATACTCCTGAACCAAGAATAACTACACCAACTGTACTTTCTTCAAGATTTAATACTAAACCTCTTGTACCGTCTTCAAACTCTACCATTTCTCCAGCCATAACATTGCTAAGTCCGTAAACTTGTGCAACACCATCAGCATAAGAAACGATTTTACCAGTTTCATTAATATCGACATTTAATTCAAAATTATCGATACGCTCTTTAATTATTGAGCTGATTTCATCAGCCTGAATTTTTGCTACCACTATCCTTCTCCTCTCATTGAATGTTAAATTGCTTTAATTATATGTTCTATAATTTGACTATTGATTCTATCTTTAGAGAAATTAATCTCAATCCCTAGATCATTTACTTCTACTTTAATACCATTAAAGTCGGTTTTTTCAAATGACAATACTATTGTAGAATCATATCTTTTACTTAAGCCACTGCTTAAATCTTCTAGAACATTTGTCTTAATATCTGTATCACTAAATACAACACCATTATATGTTTTTGTTACATGAGCCAAATTTTTTCTTAATTCCTCTGCAATAGCAGGAATAATATTAATTCTTTTATGTTCTACCAAAATTTTAATAAAATTATTTACTCTTTCTGAATTAGCCGGTTTAACTATTTCTAAAAGTAAAGTTGCTTTATCTTCTGCAGACACATCAGTATTAGTAACAATATTTAAAAACTTATCATTCTCAAATGATTTTGACAAGCTCTCAAATAAAATAGTGATATTTTGAGTAAACTCAAGATCAGAATCAGACAGTAAAGCTTTGACATATCTTTTTGCTATTAACTCTTCCATTTATGCCACCTTTTTCAAAATAACATTTGCCATAGCTTCTTTATCAAAACTATCTGCACTTTGATTCAATGTCTCGTTTACAATATACTCAACAACTTCTCGAACCATTTTACGCTCTTCAAACTCTCTTTTAGAAAGAGCTTGCTTTGCAATATTTTCTAATTCGACTTCACCTTGAGTCATAATACCATCATGAATAATTTTGTTCTCTTTTTTTGATGTATTAGCTAATTCTTCAGCAAATTTCTCTGCTTCAGCAATTTTTGTTAATGCCTCTTTTTTTAGAGCAATTGATTCATCAAGTTTTTCTTGAACTTTTTTCAATTCGTCAGCTATACCTTGACTTCTTGAAGTAAAGTAATTTTTAACTGGTTCCCCTACAAGATACCACACAAGCCCTGCAAACAGGATAAAGTTTACAGTTCTTTGAACTATATCACTACCTGCATGTTCAGCTTCTGATGCTAATGCATAAGTTGATATCATTAGTAACAATACTAGAATTCTACTCACATTACACCCTTATATCTGACTAAATTTAGCTGAAACAGCTTCTTTAAACACTGGAACTTGTTTGAGCAAGTCAGTAGTCAACTCTTCTTTAGTTTTTGAAAGTGATTTTTCAAATTCTAAATATTCTTGTGCAAGTTCAGCACGTTTTGCTTCTAACTTACTATCAACTAATTCCTTAGCATCCGCAATAACTTTTTCTCTTAGGGCCGCAGCTTCTAGTTTAGCGTTCATAATTATTGATTCAGCTTTTGCATGAAGTTCGTCAATTTCGCTATCATTTGAACCTACTTTATCGAGGTCTTTTTTGATATCTTCATCACGTTTTTTCATAAAACTAAGCAATGGATTATAAAGCCAACTATTTAGAACGGCTATAAGCGAAACAAATACAACAAATGTAGCCAAGAGTAGTATTGGATTTATATCTAACATAGCACCTCCTAAAAGTTGCGTGATTATACTATTATAAAATTGAAATGTTAGTTAAATGAAGTCAAATTTTAATTATTTATAAAATATATTAGTGAATATGTGATAAAAACTCATCTATTTCATTTTCTGAGGAAAAAGAGATACTTAGAGCATTATTCTGAATTTTATATGCTATGCCCAAAGCATCAAACTTATTTTCAAGTTTTGAGAAATCATAAGAGTCTACAGTTACAGTAGTTTTTTCAACTACAGTATCCCTGTTTTTTTTCTCTTTAATATTTTTAACCATAGCTTCAGCATCACGGACACTCAATTTTTGTCCAATAATTGAGTCCACAATCAACTGTTGCTTCTTTTCATCCAGACCAACAAGCATTTTAGCATGACCAGCGCTAATTTTATTTTCTAAAAGTGCTTTTTGTGTTTTTGGAGATAGCTGCAGTAAACGCAGTGTGTTTGTAATATGTGTTCTGCTCTTATGTATCATGCCTGAGAGCTCTTCGTGTGTCAATTCATGTAGTTTAAGTAGTTCATTATATGCTTCTGCAAGTTCTACTGCGTTTAATTCTTCTCTTTGAATATTTTCAATAAGTGCGAATTGACGCATTTTATGTTCATCACTATTAAGTACAATGGCACGTATCTCTTTTAATTTTGCCAATTTAGAAGCACGAAATCGTCTTTCCCCTGCAATAAGAATATAGCCATCAATATCTTCTGTTACTACAACAGGTTGCAGTAATCCATCATTTTTAATAGATTCTGCAAGTTCTTGAAGAGACTCTTCATTAAATGATTTTCTTGGTTGAAAAGGGTTAGGTCTAATATCTTTAAGAGGAATATCTAAAATAGAATCACGTTGTGATCCTTCATTATCATATGCTTCATCGATCTCTCCTAAAAGTGCATCGAGACCTCTACCTAATTTTTGACTTTTCACTTAAGAAACTCCTTATACTACGAAAGATTATTTGATTATCGCTTGTGCTAAATGTTGATATGCTATAGAACCTGTTGATTTAACATCATAAAGAATCGCAGGCTTACCAAAAGATGGAGACTCTGCCAATTTCACATTACGTGGTACTACAATATATTTATCTGTCTCATCTTTAAAAAGTTTTCCTTTAAAGTGTTGACGTAAGTCTGCAAAAACCTGCTTAGAAAGATTATTTTGAGATGAGAACATCGTTGGAAGAAAACCTTTTACAGCTAACTTCGGATTAATTGACTTTCTTACCAGCTTGACTGTATTTAATAGTTGAGCCAATCCTTCAAGTGCAAAGAATTCACACTGTATTGGTATTATCACTGAATTTGCAGCTGAGAGTGCATTGATTGTCATTGGTCCTAAAGCCGGAGGAGAATCAATAATTATATAATCATAATCTTTTTGAACATTTGCTATGGCTTTTTTCAGAACTAACTCACGTCCTTTTGCCTTATCTGCATCGTAATACTCTTTTTCGATCCCAACCAAACCTATATTTGATGGTGCAATATGTAAAGTAGGCAGATCAGACTTTAAAATAATATCTTTAAGTTTTTTAGTTCCAATCAATACATGATAAATATTGAATTCATAATCATTTCTATGAAATCCAAGAGATGTTGTCGCATTTGCTTGTGGATCCGAGTCAATCAAAAGCACTTTTTTTTCTGCAACAGCCAATGAAGCAGCTAAATTAACAGCAGTAGTTGTCTTACCTACTCCACCCTTTTGATTTGCAATTACAATTATTTCACTCATCGTCTGCTATACATCCTCTCGCCATTAATGCGAATACACCCATCATCTTCAAGCTCCACCATATCAAGTGAAATCTTTTGACCATTTTTATGTGTAAAAAATTTTTTATTTGTGTAAAATTCTAACTTATATTTACTAAAAACTTGCTTCCATAAAAAACTTTTTTCAAGATTTAGAAAATAGCTCTCTAATAATTTTTCTTTTGTGATTAATATATCTAATTTTTCAAATTCACTTTCTGCTGATATAAGATTTAAGCCTACACCACAGATAATACTTTCTTGAACTACTGTAGTAATCATACCACCAATTTTTTTCTCATTTAAATAAAAATCATTTGGCCATTTTAAAATGACCTTTGAGCCAAACGCAGTAAGGGTCTCTTTTAATATATATGCGAAATAGATAGATGCAGATTCCAGTTTTAAATCATTTGGCAGACTTTCTAAAGGGAGAGCAAAAGAGAGAAACAAATTTCCTTCATGTGAAATCCAACTGTTGTTACGACTTCCGACTCCCTGCGTTTGCACATCTGAAATAACAGCAACAGGAGCTTTTTCTTGTTTACTTTGTATCAACTTTTTAAGATAAAGTTGTGTTGAATCGATTTGCTTAAGTGAGATAATCTTCAAGACCAACTCTTTTACCGTTTATATAAGAGAGGACATCCATCTCTTTTTTTGAGTTTGGCTGGACTCTGTATATTCTGATTGCACCTGTTTTACATGAAACGACAATACTGTCTTTATCAACAGCAATAATTTTCCCTGCTTCATTGTATGCTCTACTCTTATCTTCTAAAGCTATCTTTTTTAATTTTAACCCACTAGAGAGATAAATGCCAGGCCATGGAGTAAATGCACGATATTTATTATAAAGTTCTTTGGCATCATCAAAACTCACTTCACCATCAGCTTTCGTGATTTTTTTACAGTGTGTTGCCTTGGATTCATCTTGTTTGATAGGTGTTAATGACTCAAAATTTTCTAAAACATCGATAGTTAGATCTACTGCAATATCTCTAAGACGATTAAAAAGATTTTCTACCATCTCATCATCAGCAACATCAATAGTCTTGATCTTTAGAATATCACCAGTATCCAAGCCCTCATCCATAAGCATAGCTGTAACACCTGTTTGAGTATCTCCATTTAAAAGTGTTTGTTGGATAGGACTTGCACCTCTATATTGAGGTAGAATCGAAGCATGTAAGTTAATGCATGGAGCATACTCTAAAATCTCTTTTGGGAGTATTTGACCATATGCAGCTACTATTATGTAATCACACGCGATCTTCTTTAACTCTTTTACTGTTTCTTCATCTCTTAATCTTAGAGGCTGATAAACTGGTATATTATGTTCAGATGCAACGACCTTTACAGGTGGAGGTGTCATAATTTTCTTACGTCCGACAGGCTTATCTGGCTGTGTATAAACTGCACTTACATTGATATTATCAGATACTATAAGCTTTTCTAATATTTTTTGTGCATAATCAGGAGTTCCCATAAATATTACGTTCATTACATACCTTTTTTTGTAAAAATAGTACCGCCTTGATGTTTTCCATCAAGCATAAAACTGCGTACATCTGATAAATCAAATCCACTTGCTAAAAACATCTCTTTATCTGCGTTTAGGAGATAGTTTGCTGCTTTTAATTTCGTCACAATCCCGCCTGTTGCAAAAATATTATTTGGACTGACATCTTTTTGTAAGGCTTCATCACTTATTTCTGAAACATATTTCAGTGCTTTTGCATTTTTATTTTTTCGAGGATCACTGTCATAATATGCGTCAATATCTGAAAGTATGATCAACATATCTGAATCAGTATGTTTTGTAATATAAGCAGAGAGCTGGTCATTGTCACCTACTTCAAGTTCATCAGTAGCTGTTGCATCGTTTTCATTCACAATAGGAATGACACTGTTTTTAATCAGTGTCTCGACTGTTGCTCTTACTCGTTTGATTTCATCATCTTTTTTCAAATTTGCAGCGGTTACAAGTACTTGAGCAATAACATGATCATACTTGGCAAATTTCTTTGTATATTTATGCATAAGAACAGGTTGACCAATGGCAGCTAGAGCCTGCTTATTTGCTAAAACACTTCTATCTAGTTTTAATTTTGTATATCCACCTGCTACAGCACCTGAAGAGACCAGTATAATTTCATATTTCTCTCTGAGCTCTACTAAAAAATCTACAAGTGCCTGCATTCTTTCAAGTGCTATTTCACCATCTTGTGTTAGAACTGCGCTGCCAACTTTTACTACAACACGTTTCATTCTTTTACTTTCTACTTTGTTGTACCAAGTTAAATAGTGAATACTTTAACGGTTCAATATTTTTATTGATCGCAGATGAGATAGGAGCAATAAAATAAGGTTTTTTGATATCATATCCCAATGTGTCATCAGAACTTTCCTGAATATAATAAGGAAGATTTTTATCAAAATCAAATTCACTATGTTTTGTAGGTGTAAGCCCTAACATCTCAATAAAATCAGTTATCTTTTCATTAAGCTCTTCTGGTGGTACAATATCAACACGTGTCAATGCAATGGCATATCTTGATGAACCAAGCTTATCAGAAAAAGAAGCAACTTCATTTTGAAGAGTTTCAATCTGTTCTTTTAAATCTCTATATGATGCCAGATCGACCATAAACAGTAAAGTTTTGGTTCTTTCAATATGGCGTAAGAATTGAATACCCAAGCCTTTCCCCTCATGAGCTCCACCAATAATTCCAGGAATATCTGCCATTACGAATGACTCATAATCTCCAATATTTACCTGCCCCAACTTTGGAGTAAGTGTTGTAAACTCATAATTTGCAATCTCAGGACGAGCATTTGAAACAGTTGAAATGAGTGTAGACTTACCAACATTTGGAAACCCGACCAATCCTACATCGGCAATCAATTTCAAGTCAAGTTTGATTCTGCGGGTTTCACCCTTTTCACCTGGCTGTGCATAAGTAGGTCTTTGATTGGTAGGAGATTTAAAATGGGTATTTCCCAATCCTCCTTTACCACCTTGAAGAAACTTAACTTCTTGCCCATGTGTGAGCATATCAAAAAGAACTTCCCCACTCTCTTGATCCACTATCTGTGTTCCAGGAGGGACAATTACAACTTTTTTTGCACCTGACTTACCAGTCATATTCGAACCTTCACCAGGTTTTCCATTATCAGCTTTAATATGCATTTTTCTTTGAAAATGAGAGAGCGTATGTGTATTATTATCACATTTGAACCAGATGTCTCCACCTTTACCGCCATCTCCACCATTTGGACCACCATTGAGTACAAATTTTTCGCGACGAAATGCCACACACCCTTGTCCACCTTTTCCTGATGAGACTGTTAATTCGACACTATCTGTAAACATTATTTTTATCCTTGGTTAAATACTTAAAAATATACTATTATGACAATAGATAAATTATTAAACATTTAAATTTGTATTTGTTTGGAAAAATTTCCGGAAGAAAGAAAAATGTTTGAGCAAAAAGCTCAAACAGTTGTAGAATTATGCAGCAGGTATAATTGAAACTTGTTGACGTTTTTTATCTTTTCTTTCAAACGCAACAACACCATCAACTAAAGCAAAAATTGTATGATCTTTTCCCATACCAACATTTTTACCTGGGTGAACTTTTGTTCCACGTTGACGAATAATGATGTTACCAGCGATCACTGCTTCACCACCATATTTTTTAACGCCGAGTCTTCTACCAGCCGAATCACGATTATTCTGTGTACTACCCTGACCTTTCTTATGTGCCATTTTGAATCTCCTCTAAGTTAATTTAGCTTATGCAGCTATTTTCGTGATACGAACACGAGTATAGTCTCTTCTGAAACCACGTTTTACTTTACTATCTTTACGACGACGTTTCTTGAAAGTAATAACTTTTTTGTCACGTCCTTCACTGATAACCTCAGCAGTAACAACAGCACCATCTACATATGGAGCTCCCATTTTAAGTTCGCCAGCATTTACAGCTAGAACTTCTTTAATCTCGATAGTAGCTTCTGGCTCAAGAGACATTTTATCTAAAGATAGAATATCACCTTCTTGAACTTTATACTGCTTACCACCATTTTTAATAATTGCGTACATCTATGGTCCTTAAATATTTTTGGATTGTATTTCTACAAAAAGTGCGGAATTATACCCAACCTAGCTTTAAGTTATGTTTAATTTGTTAGAAATTGGAGTATTTGTTAAAGAGTATGGATTACCAAGCTACTCAAGAAAGAGAAGCTTGTATTGTTTAAATTAACAAGAAGGTACGTTACCGCTATCGCTTGCGAAATCATGAAAAAAGTCATAATAATCTTTCATATATTTACTTTTAAGTGCTTTATCTTTAGCTTTTGGACATATTTTTTTGATTTCAGCTTTTAACTTACCTGCATTTTCAATATCTGTCCACTCATCTTGTGTATGTTTACCAGCAACAACACCACCGTTTACACCACAAGCTTTTTTAAGCTTTTTAGAATATAACTTTTGACCTTTCGCTGCATCTGCACTTGCAGTAGTAGCACCTAAACTTAAAATAACTGCTGCACCTAGTGCAATTTTTACAATTTTATTCATTTTTTTCTCCTTGATATTTTACATATTATATGTCTTTTATAATAAAAATTATATTTATTATAAAAGTAATTTATATAATTAACGTAATAGTGTAACATTTTGTTATAATATTCCTATAAATACACACTACACAAGGTAATAAAATGAATAAAGAAGAGATCTTATCTATTTTAGACAAAGTTATTTATCCAGGGTTTAACAAAAGTATCGTTGCATTTGAGTTTATTAAAGAAATAAAAACAGACGATACAAGTATTTTTATCTCTTTAGATATACCATCTGCTGCACCAGAAGTAGAAGAACAACTTAAAACTGAGATACAAAACAGACTGAGCAAATTCAGTATACCTATTACAATAACAATAAAAAAGCCAATTATGCCCCGTCAAACAAGTTCGAATGGCAAAAATGTACTTCCTAAAGTCCAAAACTTTGTAATGGTAAGCAGTGGTAAAGGGGGTGTAGGCAAATCAACAACAACTGTCAACCTTGCTATTGCTCTTGCACAACAGGGTAAAAGAGTCGGTCTCTTGGATACTGATATTTATGGGCCTAATATTCCAAGAATGATGGGTATTCAAGATGTACAACCTGTCTTTTTAGGAAAAACCATTAAACCGATCAAAGCACATAATCTTAAAGTCATGTCCATAGGCTCTTTAGTAGAGAGAGGAGCTTCTCTTATATGGAAAGGTGCTATGGTCACACAGGCGATTGAGCAGATGTTAGAAGATATTGAATGGGGTGAACTTGATGTACTTCTTTTTGATATGCCTCCAGGAACAGGAGATGCACAACTAGCTCTGGCACAGAGTCTTCCTGTAACGGCTGGAGTATGTGTCACGACACCTCAAAAAGTCTCACTAGATGATACTATCCGAAGTATGGATATGTTTACACAATTACATATACCTATTGCCGGTCTTATTGAAAATATGAGTGGATTTATTTGTCCCAACTGTAATGAAGAGCATGATATTTTTGGTAAAGGGACAACGCAACCTTTAGCTGATGCTTACAATACAGAAATCTTGGGAGAGATTCCAATTGAACCTGCTATCCGCGAAGGTGGAGACAGTGGGCAACCTATTACTGTTATTGCACCAAATTGCGAAACATCACAACGTTATCAAAAAGTTGCTACGAAACTATGGGACTATCTCTTAAAGGTTAATGAAGAAGGCGGTGTAAACAACGAGGCTATCCAACCAACAATCTTTTAACTATTCCAAATAGAAGAGTTTAGGCTTTGTGCCTAGCTCAGGTTTAAGAGTAAAATGTTTTCTCTCACGCAACACCTTACTAATCTCGCTCTCTTCATCATCCAAATCACCAAAATATCTTAGTTTTGCAGGACATGTAATTTGACATGCTGTAGTTGTTTCACCCCTAGCCAATCTCGTATCTGCACAAAATATACATTTATCTGTCACATGATTTCTTTCATCTATATATCTAGCTTCATAAGGACACGCTTTCATACAAGCAAGTGTTAAGTCACATCGCTCTTTATGCAATCGAACGATGCCATTATTATCTACATAGATAGCTCCATTGGGACAAGCTTTCAAACATGGTGCATCTTGACACTCTTGACATTGCATCTGCATAAAGTTAATCTTATCTCTATCTAGATTCCAGAAATCGCCTTCAGCTTCGCCATCTTCTTGAATCCATAAACGATGATTTTTAGCACCTAGGTCTATGCCGTTTTCCTCTTTACAAGCAACTTCACACGCATGACAGTTTATACAGAGTTTATAATCAAAAGCCATTCCATAATTTGCCATTATCTCTGCCTCACTATAATTTTCTAATTGTTATATTGGTCTCATGCATAGTCGCACAGCCATATATTTTTTCAAACTTATCTTCTATGATCATATTATCACTTGCGCCTTTACCGTATGCATTTGTGAGTTCTTCAGAACTAGTACCGAATCCATGTGCGAACCAAAGTACCTGCGGTGCTATTTTATTTGTAGGATATGCTTGAATCACAACACTATCAACAGCACTACTCAGTACAAGGTAATCACCTTCATTTATATTCAAATTTTTCGCAACTTTATTGTTGATCCAAACATAATTTTTTTCTTTAAACTCTTTAAGCATAATATTATTCGTTGTAGCTGTTTGTGTAGAAGTGACATACCTACCCGTAATAAGTCTAAAACTATTTTGTGGCAGAACAAAATCATAATGCTTATGCCATGTAGGCATTGGATCAAATCCAGATTTTTGTAATTTCTGTAAATAACAATTTACTTTATAATCTCTTTTAACCGTATAAAATCGTTTCTCTTTTGGATAATATTCATAATAATCATTATATAACTCTTTTTCTTCTTCTATGTAAGGATGCCAAACACCTTTATTTTTAAGCGAGCTATAGATATCTTTGCCAAACTGTGCAACTATAAGATCTTTATTACGATCTTCAACACTCTTTTTATAGAGTTCTGTAAAATCATATCCACCCTCTTTAAATGCTTTTCGCATACCCATGTCTTTAATACTCTCTTGTAGATCTTCATCATACTTTGCACTTATTTCAAAAAGAGGTTTTGAGAGCTTTTGTCCAAGACCTTTAAGTATATCTTGCATACTTCTACTCTCATACAGAGGTTTTATTACTTGATTTCTTAATGCCAATGAGGGTTCAAGCCTATTAAAGCTCACAACCATATCTTCTCGTTCCAAATATGTACACTCAGGTAAAATTACATCAGCCAGCATAGCAGTATCACTAGGCATAGTATCAAGAACAACGACCAAATCCATCATATTTAACATCTGTTTTGTTTTTGCTATATTTGGCATATTTTGCATAATATTATGTTTACGTATAAACATTGCACGCACAGGATAAGGTGTAGTTTTGTTTATTACTTTTTCTCTAAAATTAAGCCAAGATCCTCCTTTTTGAGATCCATACACTATACCATCCAGATCAAACCTTCCACCGCTGGCATTATAAAAAGGTTCATTGATCTCTTCTTCTTTAAGTACAAATGGTTTTCCAAAGATAATTCCACCTTCTCTATTAATACTTCCTGCTAAAGCATTAATAAGAACCATCGCACGACGCAGTTGAAAATCATTTTGTGCCCAGACACTTCTTCTTCCTAAATAATAAAGTGGATTTTTTGCCCCAAAAAATTCTTTTGTAATCTGTTCTATCTTTTTTGAAGGAATATGTGTTTTACTCTCTGCCCACTCAGCAGTATACTTATTTTCAACTATATGCTTTTGAAGTTTATCAAAATCTTTAAAGTACTCTTTTACATACTTTTTATCGTAGAGTTTCTCTGTGATTGCAATATAGATCATACTTAAACAAAATGCCAAATCCGTTCCAGGGTTCAATGGCAAATATTCATCTGCTTTGAGTGCTGTAACAGTGCATCTTGGATCCAGAACAACTAGTTTTTGTTTTGTATGGATCATATCAACACTATCTGGAGTAATAAGAGACTCATAACGGTTTGCACCACTGATGATGAGATAATCACTTCCTGCAACATCCATCTCTCCAACATCACCAATCGTTAATTGTGTTGCACCAAGTTTTGTATTTAAGCAGATACTCCCTTCATCTAAGAAGTTTGCACTTCCCATTTTGGATCCAAAAAACTTAATATACTCATCTTTATTGAAACCTTCACCATTACAATAAGCAATAGTTGAGCGATTGTCTTTTTCTTCATCTATGATTGTGACAAGTTTATCTTTTATGTATTCATAGGCTTCATCCCATGTTACTCGCTTGTAACGCCCATCTCCTCTTTTTCCGATTCTTATTAGGGGATACTTTAATCTGTCTCTATCATAAAGAGCATCAATCCCAGCATTTCCTTTTGGACAAAGCATATTTCTTGATTTTGGAAAATATCTGTTAGGATTAAGTTTTTCAACCTTGTTATCTACTACTCTTGCAAAACCTGCACATTTGTTGCGACACATATTACAAAGGTAAGGGATATTTTCAATATGATTTTTTTGAGTATGAGAGATATCAATTGTTGATGAGAGTGAAGATGTAGCGTATACACAAAGTGTAACGCTACCTTGTAAAAATTTTCTTCTTGAGATTTCTATTTTTTTCATAGAATATTATAACAAACTAAAGGCTCATTTGAAAGAGTCTTTAGTGATCACCGCCCTCTAAGTCAAACATTTTTTGTCCAAAATAATAAAGCATAAAGAAGATGCCTATTGCACCAAAACCAATAGCGATTTCAGCTGCACTTGGAAAATATTCAACCCATTCAGGTGGAAGTTGATACTCAGTTGTTTTCATCATTTGTAATGGTTTAAGTTGTGTATCATGCACTAGATCATAACGCATAAAGAAGATACCAATCATACCAATAAATGATGTAAATACATAAAGATTAATTGATTTCCATTTTGTAACAAGCATTACAACAAAAGGAATCACCATACCACATAATACTTCACCATATAAGAATGTAGCACTGTGTAAAATATGTTCAGCTGTATCTGCACGACCTGGCATACCACCATAAATTGCAGTCATTAATTTCCATGTTTCAAAGAACATTAAAATCGCAAGTAAAAGTGCTTGTATCTTTGCAAGACCTAATAGACCTTTCTTAATATCATCTGGAATTTGCATTTTATATCTAAAACCATACATAAGATATGTTAAATAGATACCTGTAATAAACGCAGTTAAAATGAAGTATGTTGGATAGAACACACCATTTGAAATAATTCTAGCATTTAAGAAACCAAATACACCACCAAGATTTGAGTGAGCAGCAAGACCTACTAAAAGACCTGTAAGACCAAAAATTCTAGCATTTTTCATATCATTACGCATTAAGAAAATGAACTCAATGATCATAAATGTCAAATAAAGACCATACAATGTACCCATCCACCAGATTGCTGATGTCAATCCTGGACTTAGAACATTATAGATAAGCATTGTAACAGGATGTCCAATTTCAAACGCAATAACAGCAAAACCAGCTAAAATAGTTACAATTGAACCTAAAATAGCTCTTTTGCTCATTGCCATATAATCTTGAAATCCAAATACATCACCAAGTGAACCAACAATACATAGACCTGTTGAACTAACAACAAAGAAAATATACATTGCAATAAGCAGTCCCCATGGATGTTCTCTAGTTACATTATATGCATGGTGAGAATGTATCAAATATTCTGCAACACCCCATCCAAACGCAGCTAATAATGCAATTGTCACTATAAACATAAATATATTTAAAGGAGTCTTTTCAAATGTCAGAAGAGATTTTAATGTAAAATCTTTCATCGGTATTATTTTTTTAATAAAATTCATCATTTCCTCCTTATGTTAGATAAAACAGTTTTGGATTTGTACCAAGATGAGATTTTAAACTAAAATGTTCTCTTGTACGTAATAGTTCACTAATCTCACTCTCAGGATCATCCAAGTCACCAAATGTTCTAACTTTAGTAGGACAAGTATTTTGACATGCTGTTGTAGTTTCACCACGAGCAAGACGTGTATCTGAACAGAAAGTACATTTATCAATTGTCATAGTTCTGTCATCCACATAACGTGCATCATAAGGACAAGCATTCATACAATAAGAACATAAAATACACTTATCTGCATTTACTCTAACTACACCATTTTCATCATAATAAGTAGCATGAGTTGGACATACTTCTTCACATGGAGCATCATCACAATGCTGACATTGACTTGGTAAAAATGCGGCAGAAGCAATATCTAAAAGTGGCCATTGACCATCAGGATTATTTCCACCAACCCAAATTCTATGTTTTTCTGCGCCTAGTTCTACACCGTTTTCTTCTTTACATGCTACTTCACATGCTTTACAATTGATACAATTTTTGTAATCAAGTGCCATTCCATATCTAGCCATAAGTTACACCTTTCTTATTTCTACATTAGTTTCATGCATAACAGCTGCACCGTATACTGGTTCAATCTTATCTTCAATGAGAAGAGCATCATTTGCACCATTACCATACGCTATCTCCATCTTTTCACTACTTCCACCAAAACCATGAAGCATAAAAATTTGATTTGGAGCAATTTTATTTGTAGGATAGGCCATAATAGTAACCTTACCTATGCTACTTTTTACTTCAACAGTATCTCCAAATTTAATGCCCATATTGTCACATACTTGATTATTCATCCAAATATAGTTTGTTGGAATAAGATCTCTAAGCATCATATTGTTAGTTGTTCCACTTTGAGTAAATTGCGCGTGACGACCTGTAACCAATCTAAACTTACCTTTTGGCACACTAAACGCATAATCATCATGCCATGTTGGCATTGCATCTACACCTTTTTTTGTCAGGTTAGTTAAATTACATTTAACTTTTAACTTCTCTTTTTGTGTAGTATAGTTTTTCTTGTTTTCTGGATAATATTCAAATTCATTTGGATTAAGTTGCTTATGATATTCCTCAATATTTGGATAATAAACACCTTTTTCTTCCAAAATAGCCCAAGCTTTTTCACCAAAAAGTTTTACAACTTTTTCTTTATTGTCTTCTTCAACAGTTTTTTCCCAAGCATCTGCTAGATTAAAACCATTTTCTTCATAATATGCTTCGATCTCTTTTTCAGTCATACCATCAGTATCATCTTGTACATCTTCATCATACTTCTTAGTGATTTCCCAAAGAGGTTTTGAAAGTTTTTCAGCTAACTCTTTATAAATAACCTCAGGTGTTTTTGATTCAAACAGAGGTTTAATAGCCGCTTTTCTTTGTACTATCGCTGGTTCAAGTCCACCATAACTAGCTACTGGTGATGTTCTTTCAAGATATGAAGCTTCTGGTAAGATAACATCAGCGAACATTGCAGTGTCACTTGGTAAGATATCTATCATAACATTCAAGTCCATTTTTCTCAAGAACTCTTCAGTTTTTTTAGTATTTGGAACACCACTCATAGGATTATGCTTTCTCATAAACATTGCTCGTACTGGATAAGGATTTTTTCCTTCAAGAACCATGTTTCTAAATACGATCCAAGAACCAGTTTTCAGTGATGGTATTGCTATGCCTTGTGTATCGAATCGAGCTTGAACTTGTGCATATAAAGGAGCGTTGATATCTTCTTTTGGTAATTTGATTTTTTCACCATAAACGATACCACCTTTTTTATCCAAGTTACCACTTAGACCTTGAAAGATTGCCATTGCACGACGAAGTTGATAATCATTTTTAGAGAAAACACTTCTTCTACCTTGATAGTAGATAGGGCTTCTTGCAGCCATGAACTCTCTTGCAGTTTTATAGATATTTTTTGCAGCGATATTTGTTATCTTTGCTGCCCATTCAGGAGTATAGTTATGTGAAAGAATATGCTTTTTATACTCTTCAAAACCATCCATATGTTTCGCTGCGAAATCTTTATCGTACAACTCTTCTTTTAGTACTACATATGTCAATGCTAGAACAAATGCCAAGTCAGTACCAGGGTTTACTGCAAGCCATCTATCTGCTTTAGCTGCTGTATTTGTAAATCTAGGATCTAAAACAATTGTTTTTAACCCTCTTCCTTTACTGCGTTTAAACATATCCATAGTATCTGGAGTAATAATTGCCTCAGCACGGTTAGCTCCAGCAATGATTAAATAATCAGCATTATTTAAATCAGACTCTCCGTATGTTCCAATTGTAGAAAAGTAACCACCCAAAACTGTTTCAAGACAAATACTGATCTCATCAACATAGTTCGGTGTTCCTATTTTTTCACCCATTAGAACTTCAAATCCCTCTTTAGATAAACCTTCACCATTACAGTAACCGATTGTTGCACGGTTATCTTTCTCTTCATCAAGAATCTGCTTAATCCCTTTAAACTTATCTGTACCATTTAAAATAGCATCATAAGCTTCATCCCAGGTAACTCTTTTGTATTTTCCATCTCCACGCTCACCAATTCTAATCATTGGATATTTTAAACGATCTGGATCGTAGAGAGTTTGGATACCTGCATTCCCTCTTGGACAAAGCATATTTCGTGATTTTGGAAAGTATGGATTTGGATTTAGTTTTGTAATTATTCCATCTTCTACTCTTGCGAATCCTGCACACTTATTAACACAGATACCACACAAGAAAGGCACATTTTCAGCCTTACCTGTTCCAGTTTTTGTTGTTATTGTACTAGGTATTCGACTATTAGTTGACTGATGTTCACTAGTATGTTCACTAGAGAAAAGATTTGTTGCACTTATTGCTGATGCACCAGCAACACTCAATGCCACACTTCCTTGAAGAAATTTTCTTCTAGAAACTTCTACACTCATAAGCATTTCCTCTTTAATAATTTCTAACGGCTATATAAATTTAGGTAAACTTATAAAAAATATTAGATGAGCCTATTCTAGTACAGCTTAACTTATAAATAACTTTTGCTTAACTTATAAATTTAATAAAGGAAAATTATGTAACTAAATAGAAAGGAAAAAGAGGTAAGGCTGCTTATATTAAAATAAGCGGCCTTAATGATTTTTAGTGTTTAATATCTATAACGTAAAGATAGACGTAAATCTTGTGTACTTGTAGGGTCAGTAGGACCTAAATCAGGTTTTGCCCAAAATTCATCTATATTTGATTTATATTTATAATCCATATACGTATATCTAAGTTGTGCAGTAAGGTTTTTACCTACAATAGGTAGATTCCAATACGCTTCATATGCACTACCTCTTGTAGCTATTTTCGAACCACTTACAGTATCTTCAGCCCAAGTCATTGGTGCCCAGTATTTACTACCATAGTTATATTCAAATCCGATTTGACCATCATCTGTGATTAAATCAGGCATAATAAATCCTGTCCAGAAACTGTATCCTGATTGGTTATTTTTACTACCTTGCATACGGTATCCAGATTTTGGAACAGTCGTTGTAAATGCACTAGAGATAAAGAATGTAGATTCATCTAAAAAGTCGATATCCTCATCTAATCCATTAACCTCTAAAGAGAGTGCACCCATATGTTTATCACCTGCACCTGTTGTAGGTATTCCTGTTGCATCATTTGTACCCATAAAATCATAAATATATGTATATTGTGCCATTAAGTTAAATTGTCCATCATTATAGATAGCCATAGGTACAACAAAGAAGTCAACATCTTTATCAAGAGCCTTTATATCTGTATAAGGTGCACCTGTATAAGAGTATTGATTGATGCTATCATAAGAACGACCAGCTACAAATTTAATATAAGAACCTTCCAATCCGAAACTGTTCCCTATTTTGATCATTGCAGCATCAACTTCCATATTTGTAATATGTGCAAGAGGAGAACCTGGCTCTTCATTGCCTTCTCTGTGATTTGCCAAGAAACCATCTGTTGAAGGACGACGACCTGCACTGATTGTTATAGAATGACTTGTTGATTTATTGAATGTGTATGTAAAGTATGCTTGACGTACTTTAATTGTAGTATTGTCTGGTTTTGAACTTTCTCTCCAGTTCACATTTTGAAAAGGATCATTTGCAGGTAAGTGATTCCCTCCCCATGTACTATAAGCAGCGAGTTGTCCTTTAAAAATCAAATCTTTAGCAGGAGATGCTGCCATACCTAACCATAATCTATTTGTAAAAAGAGAAGGATTTAATATTGTTCTTCCATCTTTCAGTTTATAGTCTAAATACTCATATGCAGTTCTATAATCAATATTCCATTTAATATTGTCATATGCATCATGTATTTTAACTTTTGTCAAAGTTCTTTGCGTTTGCTTCTGTTTTTTCTCAAGTTTGGCAATCTTTGCATCTTGTGTTTTTTGTAACTGTTCAAGTTGCGCTTTTAAAGCATCAATTTGAGCCTGTGCACTAGTTGTGTTATTGTCATCTGCATATATCGCAGTAGCAAATACAGCAATAGCTGAAAGTGTAATGATTCTCTTCATTCTTTATCCTTATTACTCTAAATTTCATCAGTAGAATATACTAAACAGTATTTTATAAGAGTAGTTTTAGTAATCCCATAAGCGACAATTATACAAATATAAACTTTAATATAATATAAACTTAATATTATTATAATTGATGTTTATAATCATAGTTTAAACATCAAAATAGACAGTCATTAAAATTTAATTATTAATTTTAATAATAAATAAAGAAATAGAATAATAGAGTAGAAGAAGGAGAGACTCCCCTTATTAAGGGAAGTAGTAAAAGGGTGATTTATTACTTAACTAATGCAATAGCATCAATTTCTACAAGTGCATTTTTTGGAAGTGTTTTTACTGCTACAGTCGATCTGGCAGGTTTATGAGACCCAAAAGCTTTTTCATAAATAGTATTAATTGTTACAAAAGAGTCCATATCAGCAATAAATATAGTAGTTTTTATCACACTATCCATAGAACTTCCGGCAGCTTCAAGAACTTCACGTAGATTAGAGAGTACCTGCTCGGCCTGAGCTGCTACATCTGCATTTAAGAGTTCATCGCTTCCATTTGGAAGAAGTGCGATCTGACCTGAAGTGTAAACCATACCATTTACTACAGTTGCTTGAGAATATGGCCCAATAGCTGAGGGAGCTTTATTGGTTTGTATTAATTTCATTATTTTTCCTTTTTGTGAATTTGATCTTCGGCATAGCCCATAAAAGCCATAAAGGTATCTACCTTTCTATAACCTAATGAATCATAAAGTATATGTCCATTTGCATCAGTAAAATAATGTCTTGGAACCGGTGATGTCAGAAATTTTTTTGGAACATCATCAAAATCACGAATAAGATGAACAGTAATGAACTCTTTTTTAAGTTTTTCTTTTACAGCTTCATCTTGAAGTATCGTTCTCTCAAATTTATGACACCATCCGCATGAAGATGATGAAATAAAAACATAAATTAATTTATGCTCTTTTTTTGCTTGTGAGCGCGCTTCTTTATAGTTGTCAAGCCAATGCAACTGTGTTGCTTGAAGTGATACTATCGATAGTAACACAATAATAAAAATTCTCATCTTATCTCCACTCATCTATTAAAGTTTTAAACACTAAGCATAGGTCTTCAACTTCTTTTGGCGTTGTTCGCTCATTTACAGAGTGAATCGTATCATTTTTTACCCCAAACTCAATAACATCTATCCCAAACGCAGCGATAAATCTCGCATCACTGGTACCACCTGCAGTTGAGTGCTTTGGAGTTATATTTGTTATTTTTTCAATTGCCGCATCTATATTTTTAACAAGCTTTGTATCTGTATCTGTTTTAAATGGATACGAACCCTGTGTTAAACGCAGCTCATAATCAAAGGCACCTAAATGCTTTTGCACAAATTCACGTACTTCTTTTTGTGTTGTTTTTGTATTATTGCGCACATTAAACATCATTTTTAGTTCATTTGGTGTCACATTTGTCACCTGCATACCTGAACGAATATCTGTAATGACAAACTTCGAAGGTGCGAAGAACTCATCACCATCATCCAAATCCACACCTGCCATATCACCCAAAACCTCTGCGATTTGATGGATAGGATTGATAGCTTTTTCAGGATATGCCGCATGTCCTTGTTTACCTCTAAGAGTAATATAGCCATTTATCGAACCTCTGCGACCTACTTTAATAGCATCACCAAAATTCTCTTCACATGTTGGTTCAGCTACAACACAAACATCTGGAAGCATCTCTTTATCTTTAAGATATTCAAGCACTTTTATCGTACCGTTTGTTGCCTCACCCTCTTCATCAGAAGTTAAAAGCAAAGAGAGTGTGCCATTAAACGCAGCCGTATCTTTAAGTGCTTGAGTAAACGCAGCCACACCACTCTTCATATCCTGAGTACCGCGTCCATAGATATAGCCATCTTTTTCTACTGCTTCATAAGGATCACTTTCCCATCCTTCACCAGCAGGAACCACATCTACATGTCCAGCAAAACAGAGATGCTCGCCATCTCCAAATTTTTTATATATAAAAAGATTCTTCACATCTTCGACATCAACGCGAATTGCAGTGAATCCTTCGAGATAATCTTCTATAAAAGTAAGAATACCACCATCATCTGGTGTTTCACTTTTGGAGTTGATAAGATATTTAAAAAGTGCTATGACATCCACTTATTTACTTCCTGGGTTTTCATAAAAAACATAAGGAGTTGAGTAGTTACTCACTTCAAAATAGAGTTTTTTCTCTCCAGCATCTACTTTATAGTTAAAGTTCTTATCTAAAAATCCATACCCATATCTATAGTTTCTTGGTGTTTTTCCATCTGTTGCAGTAGCAGTTGTCAACTTACCGATCTTAATAAAACGCTGTACGAGTTTTCCACCCATGTAAATATCTAAAACACCATTTGTTCCCGTCCAGTTTTGCAAACTGCGCCCTATTTTATTTTGTGTTTCTTGTGTACATGCACTAAACATCAATGCAATAATTACAGCACCAATAAATGTTATCTTTTTCATTACTCTTCTCCATATTTTAATTTTTTCAACGCTGCTTCTTCATCTTCTTGACGCATTAATGACTCTCCAACTAAAAAGGCATCTACACCCGCTTTACTTAAGTCCTCAAGTTGTCCATGTTCATAGATCCCACTCTCAGCGACTATTATCTTACCATTTGGTATAAGAGGAATAAGTTCATATGAAAGATTCATATTCATCTCAAATGTTTGAAGGTTTCTGTGATTGATACCAATAATATCTGCACCTGCATAGATGGCTTTTACCAAATCCTTCTTGTCATGAACCTCAACTAAAGCTTCCATACCTAAATGTCTAGCATAGTTCAACAACTCTTTGAGTTCACTTTTACTCAGTGCCGCAGCAATAAGTAAAATAAAATCAGCCCCAAAGACCAAAGCTTCTAGGATCTGGTATTTTGAAACAATAAAATCTTTTCTAAGTAAAGGGATACCGACATATCTGCGAATACCCGCTAAGTAGTCCAAAGAACCTTGAAAGAAATGCGGTTCAGTAAGAACTGATATCGCACTTGCTCCACCCTTCTCATAATGTTGGGCAATAGAGAGAGGATCAAAATCCTCTCTTATGATACCTTTAGACGGTGAAGCTTTTTTCACTTCTGAGATAATTCTGTATGGATCCTCTTCTGTAGCTTTCAAGAATGGAATAACATCACGAGGTTGTCTTGCATTAAATGCCAAAGATCGTCCCAACCAATCAAGAGAAAATTCCTTTTCTCTTTTTGCTAAATCCTCTTTTGTCTTTTTTATAATATCATCTAAAATCATCTCTATTTTCTTACCTTTGTTTTTTTATTAGATTTTACCAAACATCGCTTTACTGCGTTTACATGTTTGAGTACTTCTGGATCGTCGCCACCTTCAAGTTTTACAACTTTGTCGAAAATTTCTTTTGCCTTGTGACATTTTCCAAGTTTGTAATATCCCCATGCCAATGAGTCTAAATAATATGCAGAGTCAGGATTGTTCTTTAAAACATTTTTTATGTACTGCATTCCCTTTTTAATATCAATATCATGATCGATCAGAATGTATCCAAGATAATTTTCATATAAAGTATCATGGGTCTCTTTTACTACTTTTTCAAGTTTTGTCACTACATTTTGAAGCTCTTTTTTAGAAATACTTTTGGCTTGACTTTCATACTCATAAATCGCATTTTGACCAAGATACTTAATATCTCCCTTCTCATCATATAACTTCGCTGCTAACTTGGAAGCTTTATCATAATTTTTACCTGTAATGTATAGTTGTAATAGAACATCATCATCAGCACCGCTCTCTTCTAAAAAATTTATCAACTGAATATAATCTCTTTTATACGCATAGATCTGTATGATCTTTTGCGCTACGTTCTCATTTTTATCGATGTTATAAAGACGCTTATAAACTGAAAGTAGTCCATCGATATTATTTTCATTACTGTAAATACCTATAAGACGGTTACATATCAGTTTAGAACAGCCATTGATACGACTGTGTGTTTCCAAATATGCAATAGCATCTTTTTTTCTGTCTAAGTTCACATATAAGATGATGGCCATCTTATCCAGAATCTTTTCATTATAATTCTGTACATAGGCACTATCAAGGTATTTGAGTGCCATGTTGTACTCTTTTTTCTTGATGAACACATCACTCGCCAGTATGTAATCATCTGCTTTGCGAGTCTTTTTTGCTAATGCCATAGCTAATTCTTTTGCCTCATCAAGTCGAGACAAAGCGACCAATGCCATTACTTTAAAACGCACCAATTTTGCATCAGATAGAGAACCTTTTGTTAATGAGTCCACTTTTGTCAATACTTTTTCATACTCTTTTGCATGTAAATCATCTGCTAAAGAGCGATAAAGATACTCTTTTTTTGAAGATTTACTATAGAGTTTATCAAACAGCATCGCAGCACTCTTATAATCTTTTATCTGTTCTGCGCGGAGTGCGAAAAGAATGTATGTGTCCTCTCCGGCAAATGCTTTTTCATTTGGCTTAAGAGCTGTTGGCTGTGTTGAACATGCCGTGAAAAAGAGCACTACAAATACAAAAGTAAAAATTTTAATCATCAATAATTCCTGGACACTCTTCTTTTAACTCATCTACTCTGGTCTTAAAATAGTCCCAAAATGGAAAAGTTTTACACTGATTTGGTCTTGCCAAATATATTTTACACCCATTTGTCTCTCTATCATAAAAAACACACTCGTAAGAGTCTTGAAACTTTTGTTCTTTAATAGAAAATTTATACCCTTTTTGAAAAAGATATTTTACCCTGAAATCATTAACGTCCATCTCTAAAAGAGCTGCAATCTTTTCGATCTCATTTTTTGTGACATAGATATAGCCACTCTCTCCAGTACAGCAACGTCCCTGACATGCTGCGCAGGCATCTGCATTAAAGGCGTAAGGATAACCCTCTTTTCTTACTATATTTGACATTTTATACTCTGTGTATTGGCTTTTTTATAAATTTCTTCTACCTTGAGAGAAGGCCTACTGCCTTCAAAACTGATTAATGGAGGCCACACTTTCATCATAGCTTTTGAACCATTACGTGCATGGACCAGAACCAAAGATGCACTCCTATCGATTTTGGGATGTACAAACTGCACATCGACAACACGCATTTTTACTTTTGCAAGCTCTTCACATATCAATCCAAACTGCGTAGCATCATAACAAAAGATAAAATGCGACTGTGGCTTTAAAAGCTGTGATACCTTCTTGAAAAATGGCCCAAGAGGTAAGTTGATATTGTAGCGTGCATGAAACAGCATCTCATTTTCACTTCTTTTTACACCAGCAGGGTAAAAAGGTGGATTTGAGATAATATAATCATACTTTGTATCACTTTTAAGTTCTAGAAAGTCTCCCGCATATAAATTCAAGGGTATCTTATTTACTCTTGCGTTTATCTTGGCATACTCTCTAAACGCAGCCTGTTTTTCTACTGCTTCAAGTGCAACATTTTGATTGTCCCTTGCAACTAAAAGTCCTACAATACCACATCCGGCTCCAACATCAAGCACCTTTCCTTTAGGCTTAAAAAAGTTAATAAAATCATAAAGAAAAAGAGAATCACTGTTGTAACAGTAGCCTGATTCCGGCTGATAAAGAAGCATTAATTAAAGTCCCTTGGGTTATAATATTGCAATTATATCATAAAGGCATATTTACCATGATTATCATTCCTGCAAGACTCGCATCGACGCGTTTTCCACAAAAAGTTTTAGCTGAGATCGACGGACTACCAATGGTTGTTCGCACAGCAAAAAGAGTTGCTCATCTAGATAAGGTTGTAGTGGCTGCCGATGATGAAATTATCATCAAAAAATGTAAAGAGTATGGCATTGATGCAATGCTTACCTCAACAACGCATAAAAGTGGTACAGACAGGATTTATGAGTGCGCAACTATTCTAAATCTGCCAGATGATGAACTTATCATTAATGTTCAAGCAGATGAGCCTTTTATTGAGCCTGATGTTGTTGAAGCGCTTATGAGTAAGCTTAAGGAACTGCAAAAGGACAAAAGAGAGTTTATCATGGGAAGTTGCTACAACTCTATAAACGCAGAAGCAGCGATAGACCCAAACCTCGTAAAGGTCGTTTTAGATGAGAAGGGTGATGCCATCTACTTTTCACGAGCAAAGATACCTCACAACCAAAACGGTGACGCTGTTTACTTTGGACATATCGGTATCTACGGATTTTCTAAAAAAAGTTTAAAAGAGTTCTGTAATCTCAGTGATGCACCAATAGAAGATATAGAAAAATTGGAACAATTACGTGCGATCTATCATCAAAAGAAAATAGCAATGGTGAAAGTAGCAAGTACAGGTTTTGGAATAGATACAAAAGAGGATTTAGCAAGAGCAATTGAGATTTTTTTATAAAAGAGAAAGAAAAGTCCCACAATGGGACTTTAAAAGAAAAGTATAAAACTTAGATATTATCGCGAATACCTAAATCTTCAACAAGTTTAGCATAAGCCTCTTTGTTTGTTCTTTTGAAATATTTCATTAAACGACGACGTTGACCAACTAATTTAAGTAGTCCTAAACGAGACGCGTGATCTTTTTTGAAAACTTTAAGGTGTTCTGTTAAGTCTGCAATTCTAGCAGTTAAAAGTGCAATTTGAACTTCACTTGAACCAGTGTCATTTTCTTTGCGACCATATTTCGCAACTATTTCTTGTTTTTTAGCCGAATCTAAAGCCATAATAGCCTCCTGATGGGTATAATAATCTAACTCAAATGTACATGACACTAAAAGTCGAAGCGCGATTATACCCATTTTTTCTTTAATTTTTTCTACAATCCATGAAATTTGTTCAATATGTAAAAGATATTTTATGCTTAATTAGATATAATAAATAAAAAACAAAGATTAAATCCTATGCTAATTACACGCGCAAGTGAATATGCAATCCTTTCACTTATACTTATATCATCTGCAAAAGCTCCTATTGACAGTGACACACTTTCAAAAGAGCTCTCTATCTCTAAAAGTTTTTTGGCAAAAATATTGCAATCTCTTGCTAAAAAAGAGATCTTAAAATCATACAAAGGTGTCAATGGAGGTTTTTTACTCAATCAAGAGCCTTCTGCTATACATATGCTTGAGGTAATGACATGTGTAGAGGGAAAGGGTCCTGCCGTATTTGAGTGCTCTCCTTCTCAACGTGACTGCCCATCAGAGCGGGCACACCTCTGTTCACTTTGGCCTTTTCTACATAAACTACAAGGGAAGATAGACCTTTTCTTGGCTGAGATCACACTAGAAGATATACTTAAAGACTAAAATAAAAATGGCAAAAAAACTCACAGCAAAGCAACAGGTCGGTTCCTCTTTAAACTTTTTACTGGGTAACAGAGACTTAAGTGTTGTTATATTTGTTATGGCTATCTTGGCTATTATCATAGTTCCTTTGCCTTCTGGCGTCCTTGATGTACTTTTAACAATTTCAATTGCACTCTCTGTTTTAATTTTGCTCATTTCTCTTTATGTACCAAAACCGACAGATTTGACGACCTTCCCTACTCTCATACTTATTTTAACCCTTTTTCGGCTCTCGCTGAACATTGCTACGACAAGAATGATCCTTAGTCATGGGAGTGAGGGGCCAGAACATGTCAGTAGTGTTATTACCAGTTTTGGGGATTTTGTGGTCGGTGGTAACTATGTCATCGGTATTATTGTATTTTCTATTTTAGTGCTTATCAACTTTATGGTTATCACAAAAGGTTCCACAAGGGTTGCAGAGGTTGCAGCTCGTTTCGTACTTGACTCTATGCCAGGTAAACAGATGGCAGTTGATGCAGACTTAAACGCAGGGCTTATAGATGATGATCAAGCCAAACAACGCCGTGCAGAGATTTTACAAGATGCAAACTTTTATGGTGCGATGGATGGTTCGTCAAAATTCGTCAAAGGTGATGCAGTTGCAGGGATAGTGATTACACTTATTAATATCATCGGTGGATTTCTTATCGGTGTCTTTCAATATGATATGAGTATTTCAGCAAGTGCATCAACGTTTACTCTTCTGACCATTGGAGATGGACTTGTAAGTCAGATTCCTGCGCTTATCATCTCTACTGCAACAGGTATTATGATTACCCGTTCATCAAGCGACGGAGAGAGTTTTGCTGAAGGTACTATCAGCCAAATGGTAGGAAATGCGAAGATCATGATGATAGTTGGTTTCATTATGCTTCTTTTTGCACTTGTTCCAGGACTGCCTACAGCATCAATGGGCTTCGTGGGCGGAATGTTTGCACTGCTTGGCTGGTCTATTTACAAATATGAAAAAGGTGAACTTCACATTCTCAATGTAGATGATATTGTCGGTAATAAAACAAAAGAGCAGCTCAAAGAGGAAAAAGAGAAAATCGCACCACAAAAAACGAATGAAGAGATCGCAAAAGAGGAAGAGCGGGCACTTGAAGATATCTTAAAAGTAGAGATGTTAGAGCTCACGCTTGGTTATCAGCTCATTAAACTCGCAGACAGTTCTCAAGGTGGCGATCTGCTCGAACGTATCCGTTCAATGAGAAGAAAAATTGCAAGCGATTTTGGATTTTTAATGCCACAGGTTCGTATTCGAGACAACTTACACCTCAAACCGAATCAATATCAGATTCTTCTCAAAGGCGTAAGTATTGGAGAGGGAGAGATCAATCCCGATAAATTTTTAGCAATGGACAGTGGTATGGCAACAGGAGAGATCAGTGGTGATCCTACAAAAGAGCCTGCGTTTGGACTTGATGCTCTTTGGATACTTCCAGAGCAGAAAGAGGATGCAATTATCAACGGCTATACTGTTGTAGATCCTGCAACTGTCATCTCAACACATATGAGTGAACTGGTCAAACGCAATGCAGAAGAGCTCTTGACACGTCAAGAGGTACAATCCCTGATAGACAAGATCAAAGATGATTATCCTGTTATCATTGATGATGTTCTCAAAGTTGCTTCTATCGGACTTATACAAAGAGTTCTCAAAGCACTTCTACATGAGAAAATCCCACTCAAAGATATGCTCTCCATTTTAGAGACAATAGCTGATATTGCAGAATACACGAAAAATGTTGATCTTATCACTGAACAGGTACGGGCTAAACTCTCTCGCGTTATTACACAGATGTATGCTGGTAGCGATGGGGTTATCAGACTACTGACTTTTGACACACAAACAGAGCAGCTTCTACTGCAAAAGTCGCAAGAACAAGATGGTGTTAGAAACCTTCTACTCAATGTAGGAGAGATAAACGCGCTTATTCAGGCAACAAGTCAAAAAGCTACCGAGGTACTACAAAAAGGGATATCACCGGTCATTATCATAGTTGACCCACAAATACGCCGTAGTGTAGCTGAGATATTTGAAAGATTTTCACTTGATGTAGTCACGCTTTCTCATGCTGAGATCGATGCGAGTGCTACATTTGAAGTCATGGGCTCTATAGCCATAGAAACAGAAGAATAAATTTAAAAAAGGTATAAAATGACAAACAGAATAATCCACCATCTTTCTCACATTGATTTAGATGGTTACAGTTGCCAATTGGTAATGAAATATACTCCTTATGAGAAGTACAACTATAATGCAAATTACGGAGCAGAAGTAAAACAGAAGTTGGATCTGATGCTTGAAAATATCAAAAAAGCAAAAAAAGATGCGTTTATCCTTATCACTGATTTGAACCTGACCGCAGATGAAGCACGATGGCTGCAACATGAAGTGAAAAAAACAAATGACAAATGTTGCAGTGTAAAGCTACAACTGCTAGACCACCATGGAAGCGGAGCAGAGAGTGCCAAAAAATTTGACTGGTACTTTCTTGATGTGGATCGTTGTGCAACAAAAATCACATATGATTATGTAAAAGAAAACTTTGAGTTTGATGAACCTTCATGGATGGAAAAATATGTAAATGTAGTAAACGCAGTAGATCTGTGGAAACAAGAAGAGCATGAAAATTTTGAATATGGAAAGGTTTGCATGCGTTTAGTTACAGAGACGCGAGAACTTAACCGTATTATGTTCCCTCAAGAAGATTCACACTATAAACTTTCTCTCCTTTTAGAGGCTGTTAAATACATCAATGAACCTAATGCTCCAATAGTTTTAGATGATAAGATACACAAACTCAAAAAAGAGTTCTTTAAAGAGGATGAAGATGATACTCTTGACAACCTTGCAACGAAATATGTTGTCAAGCTTTTAGGTCAGGCAAAAAGAGAAAAAACCATATACTACAAAGGTTACAGAGGTTACCTCAGCTATGGTGTGGGCAATACTTCTATCGTAGGTAATGGCTTTTTGGTTGCATATCCCGAGTATGATTTCATCGTTGATGTGAGTTATAGAGGAACAATGAGCCTCCGTGCAAACAATAATGTCAGCGTAGCGCAGATTTCAAAAGAGTGGGCAAACGGTGGAGGTCATCCAAACGCAGCAGGTGGTAGAATTATGGGCTTCAAAGAGCAGTATCGTTACGATAAGGTAAAACAGCAAATCGAGCAGATAATAAATGACAAAGAGTCACGTGCTGGAGAACTTGAGTATAAGAAGGAAGAGTAGCTCTTACCTTTTTCTACAGTTAATAAAGTAGCGTTCCACTCCATTTGCAAGCCCCTGTGCAAGTGTTTTTTGATATGTTTTATTTACTAATCTTCTTGCTTCTTGAGGATTTGTAATAAAACCCACCTCAACTAAAACAGCAGGCATTTGGGCTCCAACAAGTACCCAAAAAGGTCCTTCTCTTACTCCTGCATCTTTCACATACTTATATCTCTTTTTCAAAGTAGCCAGTGCACTTCTTTGCAGATCAATAGCAAGCTTATTCGCAGCTATGATATTATGCGAGTTGAGTGTATTTAAAAAACTCTCTTTGCCATAAAAATTCATATCGGCCAAATCTGCTGAATTTTCTACTGCTGCGACATTTTTTGCTCTAGTAGAACGGGATTTAGAAAGATAATAACACTCTATTCCATATGTCTTCTTTGCATGTCTTTTACTGACTGCGTTTGCATGAATACTGATGAATATATCTGCATTTTTCTTATTTGCATATTTTGTTCTGTTTCTCAGTTTTACGAATCTATCTCTATCCCTTGTCATATAAACTGTATAACCACGAGACTTTAATATGTTTCGTAACTCTTTTGCTATACTTAATACAACAACTTTTTCTCTGTATTTTCTGTACCCTACTGCACCAGGATCTTTTCCGCCATGTCCAGCATCGATCACAATCACTTTGTTTCTATCTAATCTAAACGGAGATCTTTTTTTACGTTTATAGCTAACAGCTCTCTGAACAACTCTTTTATTTTTAATTTTAATAATAATGCTTGATGGTTTTTTAGTGAATCTAATATTGAGAGTCGTAGGATTTTGTATTACTAAACGCAGTGTATTTTGATTGTACTGAGAAAGCTTAATACGTTCTACACCCTCTTTTCTAAGTGTCTGCGATTTTACTAACATCGAGGCATGAATATCAAAGATATAAAGATATCGTTTTCTTTTTGAATCATAACGATTAAAATAGTTTATTTGATTATTTTTTAATTTTTTATCAAAAACAAGTTCTAAATTCCCATTTTTCCAACCTACATATTTCAACTTATGTGATGGTTTGATTTTAATTTTAGTTTTAGTTTTCTTCTTATGTTTTATTTTTTTTACATAATGTTTCTTTTGTTTGTGTTTATGGTGAGAAAGTTCTTCATAGTAATCAGAAACATCTATATGAAGTCTATTTCCTGTACGAACAATACCTTGAAGTGCTTTGAACCGCAATGTGGTATTATCGTTCATCAAAGCTTGCAGATAAAGGTTCTTATAGTCATTATAAGCTCTAAACTGCTCACTCTTTGCAGGTGATTTTTCAAAAAGATCCGCACGTTTCAAAATATCTTTTTCGCTTAACGCATAAAGCGAAAGAGAAGATAATAATGAAAGAAGTAAAAAGAGACGAGTAAATAAAATGCTATTCGCCCTCTGTTAACTTGTCAATAAGTTCTTTAACAGTAATAATCTCATTGAGTTTATATCCATTTGTTCCAGAAAAGAATAGTCCCGTTTCAGTATTACCTTCATAAGCATCACTCAATCTGTCTGCAATACAAAAACCAACTACTTTTGCTTCTTCACCACGATTACAAGGTGCGACACAATTTGAGATACATTTAATAGCAGGGCCTTCTCGTTTTTCCACTAAACGTGTTAAGTTTGTCACTACACCTTGAGCAGGATAACCAACTGGAGAACCCATTAATTTTATATCACCCTCTTTTGCATCTAGCAGAACTTTTTTGAAATTAGCATGTGCATCACACTCAAATGTACCGATAAAACGCGTACCCATTTGAACACCACTAGCACCAAGTGCCATCATCTCTTCGATGTCATGTTTATCCCAGACACCACCAGCAGCAAATACAGGCATACCACCCCATGCAGCAGCCTCTTCGACAACAGGTTTTACAAGATTTTCAAGCTGATACTCCGGCATAGAGCACTGCTCATATGTAAAACCTTGGTGCCCACCACTCTTAGGACCTTCTAAAATAACTGCATCTGGTAGACGGTTATAACGTTTTTCCCATCTTCTACAGATAATTTTCAATGCTTTTGGAGAGGAAACAATAGGCACAAGTGCAACATCAGGATAACCCTCTGTAAATTCAGGCATATTAGTAGGTAGTCCCGCACCAGTGATAATAATATCAACTCCCGCTTCACAGGCATCACGAACAACACGTCCATAATCGTTTATTGCATATAAAATATTTGCAGCAAGAGGTTTGTTACCACAAATTTTTCTTGCATTTTTTATGATTGCAGTAAAACCTTCTTTCGAATAGAAGTTCACTTCACTCAAAGGTCTGTCTGAAACAAGTTTTTTAGCATACTCTTTGTTTTTATAATAACCTGTACCTACAGAACTGACAACACCTAAAGCACCCTCTTTAGAGACATTACCGGCCAATTGATCCCAGCTGATACCAACACCCATTCCACCTTGGATAATAGGTTTTTCTATCTCGTATTTACCAATTTTTACAGATTTAAAACTCATGAATTCACCTTCAATTTTGCAAATTTTCTTTTTCCAACTTGTAGTAGATACTCTCCAGTTGTTAATTGTAATTTGTCGTCAGAGACTTTTGTTTGGTCTATTTTAACACCACCTTGCTTAATGTCTCTCCTTGCTTGAGAAGTTGATGGTTCAAGTCCACAATCAACTAAGGCTTTTGCGATCCAAATATCTTCATCTACACTAAACGCAGCAATATCAGTTGGTATTTGACTCTTAGCATGTACTTTTTCAAATTCAGCTTTTGCATTTTTTGCAGCTTCTTCATCATGAAAACGTGCAGTAATTTCCAATGCTAAATCCTCTTTGACCTTTTTAGGATGCAATTTCTGTTCATCTACACCTTTTTTGAGCTCTGCAATTTCATCTAAAGATTTATTGCTCAATAGTTCATAATATCTCCACATCAAATCATCAGAAATGCTTAAAACTTTTCCAAACATATCATTAGGCTCATCGGAGACACCAATATAATTCCCTAAAGATTTACTCATTTTCTGAACACCATCCAAGCCTTCCAAAATAGGCATCATCAAAACTGCTTGCTGCTTCTTAATATCATAAGCTTTTTGTAACTGACGTCCCATAAGAAGGTTAAACTTTTGATCTGTTCCACCTATCTCAATATCTGATTTTAAATGAACACTGTCATATCCCTGTAAAAGAGGATACATAAATTCACTTGTAGCAATAGGTGTATTTGATTTAAAACGTTTTGAAAAATCATCTCTTTCAAGCATTCTCGCAACTGTAAGATTTGAAGCCAGCGTAATAAGATCCGCTGCGCTCATTTTTCCCAACCAGTCATCATTGTAGACAATATCTGTTTTACTCTCATCAAGAATCTTAAATGCTTGTGTAGTATAACTTTCAATGTTTTTTATAATATCTTCTTTTGAGAGAACTTTTCTCGTTACATTCTTTCCAGTTGGATCACCGATTGTAGCAGTAAAACTACCAATTAAAAATTGTACTCTTGCACCATATTTTTGAAATACTGCCAACTTCTGTAATAGAACTGTATGCCCTAAATGTAGATCTGGAGCAGTTGGATCAAACCCTGCTTTTACAGCATATGTTTTGCCCTCTTCAAAATAGGCTTTTAAAAGTTTTTCTATTCTTTCATTATCAATTATTTCCGCACTACCTCTGTTTATCTCTCTGAGAGCTTCATCTATCATCTATATTTCTCTTTTCTTTAGTTTTTATATGCATCGTTAGTTTGTACTAAGTCAATTACTTTAATTTTTGAATCTATTTTAGCACGAAAAGCATTAATATCTGCTTCTTTTGTTTCAAATTCAAGTTCACAGAATTTTGTATAATCCCCTGAATTTTTTCCTAATTCTATCGAATGAATATCGATATCTAATTTTACCAAATAAGTTAAAAATTCAGCAAGTGCACCTTTTTCATTGTGGAGAGATGCAATAAGTTTATATTTATATAGTTTTCTTTTAGCCCATCTAATAAATACCATAGGTTCATTTGCATTGAGCTTTTCAAGTGCATTGCTACACATTTTATGATGTACATGTACTTTTGATTTATCTAAAAATGCCATAATCTCATCGCCTGATTTTGGATGACAACAATAATCAAAAACTACATTACTGATATGTGTTGATGAATATATTTCCAAGCCGGCCATAGTGAATTTTTTCACTTTAAATCTTCGATTTGCTAAAAATCTTTGAAACCTACTATTTTGACTGATCTCTTTTGTGTACTTTGCAATAAGATTTTTCAAATGTTCCACATCATGAACTACATTGACATAATTATTACAACTATTACGTTCAAGCCACTCTTTTACTCTTGAATGATTTAAGTTCATGATAGTTGCTATAATATTTATTGCAATTTTTGAGTCGATCTCTTTTAATCTCGCATTACAAATAAGCCGCATATTTGTTTTTGCCTTAGATGTTTTAACTGCGTTTAACCAACTACAGCGAGGGACTTCACTCTCACCTGTAATGATTTTAACAATATCACCATTATTCAACTCTGTTAGTAATGAAGATTTGTTTTTATTGACTAAAGCACTAAGAGCTTTATTTCCCACTGCTGTATGCACTGCATACGCAAAATCAAGAGCAACTGCTCCACGTGGTAAAGTAAAGACATCTCCTGTTGGTGAAAAAACTGAAATATCTTCAGAGTATAGATCGTTCTTTATAAGATCGTAGAATTCTTCTGCAGATTCATTTTGATACTGTAGAGCATCCAACCAATCAAGTTTTACATTATTTCCACCACTTTTATATTTCCAGTGTGCAGCAACACCTAACTCTGCTGTTTTATGCATTTCAAAAGTACGAATCTGTACCTCAAAAATAGCAGTATTATGAAAAACAGTTGTATGAATAGTTTGATAACCATTATCTTTTGCAATAGAGATATAATCTTTGAATCTTGAAGCTAATGGACGGAAGTTTAGATGTACCAAGCCCAATATGGTATAACATTTCACAGGCTCTTTAGTAATGATTCTTACAGCAAGTAGATCCAATATTTCATCAATACTTACACCTTTACGCTGCATTTTCAAATAAATAGAGTATCGATGTTTTATACGTGAAAGTATCTCAAACTCATCTTCAACAAAACCATTTTTAACTAACAATTCGGTAATTGTTGTTTTAATTTCATTGAGTTTCATCTCTATGTCATAATAGTTTTCTTCAAGATATTTATCGATTTTTTGCTTTTCTCGAGGGAAAAGGTATCCGAAACTCAAATCTTCTAAAATATTTTTTAAAAATGAAATCCCTAAACGATGCGCAATTGGAGCATAAACAACAAGTGTCTCTTCCGATATTCTTCTTTGTTTATCTGGCTTTAATGCATCTAATGTAAGCATATTATGGAATCTATCACAGAGTTTTACTACAAGAACACGTACATCTTTAATACTTGCTAAAAGCATTTTTCTAAATGTCAAAGCTGAAAGAATAAGTCGTTCATTTGATGAGGATGGTATTAGTTCATGATCACGTAGAGAGTCTATTTTAGTCAATCCTGCGACCAAATGTGCCACATCTTTTCCAAAACGTTCTTCTATCTCATCTATAGATACATCAGTATCTTCTACAACATCATGAAGCAACGCAGCTATTGCCATAGATTCATCACTCGTTATAGAGACAACAATTGCTGCTACTAAAATTGGGTGAACAACATATGGCTCACCACTTTTTCGTACTTGATGTTTATGTGATTCTTTTGAAAAGGAGAGTGCTTTGGTTAAAGTTTGGCTAGGTTCTACCTGCTCAAAGAGGTAATTTGTAGCAGAGTCTACATCATGGATATTTCTAATAATATCAATATCTAGTTGACTCGGCGGCAAGATATTACTTTACTTGGTCTGCAAAGCCTTTTACAATAACAAGACCTTCTGCAATTTCCATCAGTGCTAAATCAGCAGATTTAATACGACTAGTATTTACATTCAATTTACTTACTGCACCATTCTCTAATTCATCACATCTTTTTGCTACGGCAATAGCAAGTTGGTAACGATCTAAATTTGGATTTTCTTCTAAAACTTTTGCTGTTAATTCTTCAATTTTCATTTTCTTCCTTTTGTAAACTTATCTAACGATAGAACATTTACTCATGTTCCCATTTAAAATATCTAATAAATTTCCTTCAATAGACATATCACATACTATAATTGGTAATTTATTGTCTTTTGCCAAAGCAATTGACGTATCATCCATAACTTTGATATGATCTTGTAAAGCTTGATCATATGTTAGTTCATCTAACTTCACAGCATCACTGTATTTTATAGGATCTTTATCATAAACACCATCTACTTTCGTAGCTTTTATAATAACTTCTGCTCCGATCTCAACAGCTCTTAGTGTTGCAGCTGTATCAGTAGTAAAAAAAGGATTTCCCGTCCCTGCTGCAAAGATTACAACACGATTCTTTTCAAGATGACGTGTCGCTTTACGATTAATGTAAGGTTCGGCTATCTGCTCCATCTTAATTGCTGTTTGCATACGTACTTCCAGTCCCGCGTATTCACAAGCTTCTTGCATGGCTACACCATTGATAACTGTTGCCAACATTCCCATATAGTCACCCGATGTACGTTTGATAATACCATCTTGGGCAGCTGTTACACCACGAATGATATTTCCACCACCAATAACAATACCTACTTCAATACCGGCATCAACCAGAGACTTAATCTCTTGTGCTATATACTTGAGAATTTTTGTGTCAATCCCATGACCTGCTTCACCAGCAAGAGCTTCACCCGAAAACTTAACCAGAACACGTTTTTTAGCCATGTATACACCTTTTTTATAAAATCTTGATATTATACAAAAGATTGGCTTTTACTTTGCTTTGAATTTAGATTTTCTACTTTGTCGCGTCTTCTTTAGCACTTTTTAAGAGATATTTTTTATCTTCTCCATCATGAGGAAAAGTACTTTTTCCTAATCTGATGGAATATTTCGGAAAAGCTTCCAAAAGTCTTTTTAGCACAATATTATAATTTTCTTTTTCTAAATATTCATTAAATAAGATAACAAATTCATCTATAGTTATATGGGCTAAAGAGTCTTCATTTCGGATTGATTCAGAAAGTTTATTTGCAACACCTATAATATCTTCATCATTTTCGTAATATTTTAATTTAATATATACAACTAAAAATGTTTTTTGATGTCTTAATGCTCTGTCAATCTGTTCTTGTAGTAAAATATCAAAATTAGCTTCATTTGGTAAACTTGTCAAGGGGTTAAAGTAAGCATCTTTGATAAGAGTTTCAGAACTTTCTCTAAGCTTATTGATTGTTTGTCTTTGTATGATATTCAAAATAATACTTCCAGTTGAAATGACAACCAAACCAATAAGCATATAAAGAAATAATTCAGACTGAGCCATTTATATCCACCTATAAAATTATTTTACTATAGATTGTACCATATTAAATATAAAGCGATATAATTCACTTAAAAAATATGGTGGAATAATGTCAAAATTTTTACAATTTAACTGTGATTTAGATAGTTTTATAGACGAACTAAAGAACAAAATACAAAACAACAATAGACACATTGAAGAACTTTTAATACAAAAAGAAAAAAATTACAGTAATTTCGTCAAGCCTCTTGAACTTATGGAAGAGTCTTTAGAGGAATTTTTTACGCCTCTCTCTCACTTAAACGCAGTCAATAACTCAGATAAGACACAAGATGTATATAGTACTGCTTTACCTATTATTACAGAGTATTCTACTCTTCTTTCTCAAAACTTAGATATATATAATGCATACAAAGCTATATTACAAAACGAAATATCTACTCTTAACTATGAACAAATAAGAGTACTTGAATTAAATATTCAAAACTTTGAGCTAAGTGGTGCACACTTGAATGAAAAGACAAAAAAAAGACTTCAAGAGATAAACATATCACTGAGTGAGCTCTCAAATGATTTTTCTCAAAACCTTCTAAACGCAACGAATGCATACTCTTATATCATTACAGATGAAAAAGATATAGAAGGTTTACCACAAAGTGAAATTGAAAATGCAAAATTTGAAGAAAATGGTCTCATAAAATACAAAATAACACTTCAAATGCCTTCATATATAGCATATATGACTTATGGAAAAAATAGACATATCAGAGAAGAGCTATACCGTGCATATGTCTCACGTGCACCTGAAAATGAGCAAATTATAGATAAGATTCTCGCACTTAAAAATGAAATGAGCAATCTATTAGGTTTTGAGAACTATGCACAACTCTCTCTTGCCACAAAAATGGCAAAAGATGAAAAAAGTGTACTCAATTTTTTAGACTCTTTGCTAACAGACTCTACTGCTCAAGCAAAAAAAGAGTTTCAAATACTTCAAAAAATTGCTCCATATGAACTTAAAAGTCATGACACAAGTTTTTATGCTGAAGTGCTTAAAAAAGAACAATATGATATTGATGAAGAGGAGTATCGTCCATACTTTGAACAACAGAGTGTTGTAAATGGAATGTTTACATTTTTAAATAAACTTTTTGATATTGAATTTAAAAAGATTGATGAAGTACTTTGGCATGAAAAAGCTTCATCATATCAGGTCTACGAACATGGTATCCTCAAAGCAAAAATATATCTAGATTTAGAAGCTAGAGAATCTAAACGTGGTGGAGCATGGATGCATAACTGGCAATCACACTGTACCAATGAAAAAGGAGAAGAACAATTAGCTACTGCGTTTGTAGTTTGTAATTTTCCACCATCTACACAAGAATCACCATCTCTTTTACGTCATGATGATGTAGTTACACTTTTTCATGAAATGGGTCATACAATACACCATATACTCAGTGCAGTAAATGAGAATGAAGTAAGTGGTGTAAATGGTGTAGAGTGGGATGCCGTTGAATTTCCATCCCAGTTTTTAGAGAACTTTGCTTATGAACCTAAGGTCTTAAAAATGTTTGCAAAACATTACAAAACTCAACAAGTACTTCCAGATGAAATGATAGAAAAACTTGTTAAAAGTAAAAATTTTCTCTCTGCGATGGGAATACTAAGACAACTTGAATTCTCAATCTTTGATTTTAAACTCCATACAAAACTCTACCAAGGAGAAGAAGTACAAAATCTATTAGATAGTATCAGAGAAAAAACTGCCCTTATAAAACCTCCAAAATATAACAAGTTTCAAAATGGATTTGCACATATTTTTGCAGGAGGCTATGCAGCAGGATACTACAGCTATAAATGGGCAGAAGTTTTAAGTGCTGATGTCTTTTATGAAGTAGTTGATGAGGGAATTTTTGAATCAAAAACTGCAAAAAATTACCTTAAAATTATCCTACATGAAGGTGGAGCAAAAAGTATGGACATACTATACCATGAATTAATGCAAAGAGATCCTGATGTATCAAAACTTTTAAGACTCAACGGTATAAGTAAGTGAGATTCATCACACTTCTATTATTGACTACTCTACTATTATTTGGGGAAAATATTTTGAAAATTGCAAGCTATAATGTAGAAAACCTCTTTGATCTACAAAGAAGTGGATATGAATACAAAGAGTATATTCCATATACTAAATCGAATTGGAATAACAGAACATATAAACTGAAATTAAAAAATATCTCTAAAGTCATCAGAGACATCAATGCAGACATTATTGCACTACAAGAGATAGAATCACTGCAAGCATTAAAAGACTTACGGTATCAATTAAAGAGAGATGGTCTCTATTACCAATACTATAAAATTGCAAGCTTAAAAAATACTACAATCAAGGTAGCAATACTGAGCAAAATACCTTTTCAATATACACATGAAATAGCCGTTACGAGCTCTTATAAATTCAGAAACATTCTCGAAGTGAAATTTAAAATTGGCAAAGAAGATTTATATCTATTTGTAAATCATTGGAAGTCTAAAGCAGGTCCAGAAAGTATGCGAATTATCTCTGCTAAGAAACTTATACAAAGAGTAAAAGAACTTGGAGCAGATAAAAATATCATTGCCCTTGGAGATTTCAATTCTCATTATGAAGAGTATAAAACCTTTAGACGAAAAAGAAAGCTTAATAATACAGGAGGAATTACAGGTATTAACCACATCCTAAATACTATTGATTATCAAGAAAATGCAACTAACACACATCCAGATGCTTACTCTTTTTATAATCTCTGGTATGATATTCCTAAAAATGAAAGATATACATATATATATCATGGTAAACGAGAAGCATTAGATAATATTTTAATCACTAAAACACTTTTAGATAAAAAAGGATTAGAATATAAAATTGGTTCAATTCATACACTACAAAAATCTTATCTATTCAAAGGAAAAAATATATACAGATGGCAAACAACCAGACGTCATCCCCGTAGACATAAAGGCAAAGGCTATTCAGATCACTTACCTGTAATTGCAGAATTTACCTATTAGTCCAAACACCAATCTATCTCTTTTTTAGCATGTCTTTTAAGATATATATTTGTTTTTGAAAAAGGTTTTGAACCAAAGAATCCTCGGTATGCTGAAAGGGGTGAGGGATGTGGAGCTTTTATTACAAGATGCTTTGAGCTATCAATAAGTCTTTCTTTCGTCTGAGCAGGTCGTCCCCATAAAATAAATACAATATTCTCTAATCTTTCATTGATAGCTTTAATTGTTGCATCAGTAAAGTTTTCCCAACCTTCTCCTCTATGTGATCCGGCATTAGCACTACGAACAGTTAAAACTGCATTAATTAAAAATACTCCTTGCTTTGCCCATTTTATCAGATTACCACTTTTGGGAAATTCACAACCAATATCATCTTGTAGTTCTTTAAAAATATTGACTAAAGAAGGAGGAAATTTAGTACCATCTAAAACTGAAAAAGCCAATCCATGAGCTTGATTCTCACCATGATAAGGATCTTGTCCAATAATTACAACCTTCACATCTTCAAATTTAGTTGTATTATATGCAGTAAATATATTTTTATTTATTGGAAAAACTCTATAGTTTTTCTCTTCACTCACTAAAAATGCTTTAAGAGAAGAAAAATAATCTTTTGAAAATTCATCTTGTAAAACATTTTTCCAACTTTCATCTATCTTTGGATTGACCATAAAATATCCTAAAATAATATATGAAATAGTATCATAAAGAAACTGATAAAAAGACACTAAAAATAAAAGAGGAAGCAAATAGTAACAATAAGATTTAAAGTATGATTAGTAATAATTAAA